>OLSG01001144.1_pt1 | contig 28766 bp, 24 predicted proteins | sample 1673041 | NCBI WGS metagenome assembly OLSG01 (sample SAMEA3136749, study PRJEB25190) | human gut metagenome | reverse complement strand
GCAGCTCACTGTACAGATTCATGCACAGCGGCAGCGCTACGGCAAAGACCACCGAGAGGGCAACGGAATTGGAGCAGAAATTTGTCAGCAGGTCCACGGCAAACACCATGATGATCGCAAAGACCAACGGCGGCATATGGGAGAATGCCGGTGCCATGACATCGGATAGCCATTCCGAAAGCCCAATATCTGCATTGCCCATGAATGAGCCCAACCCCATGATCGTGGCGATGAACAGATAGGACGGCCAGTTTACGGCTTTGACGGCATCGCCCCAGTCGAGGATCTTCTCACCGTCCACCCGGACAAAGTTCATGACAAACAGCGCCAGAAGCGGCGGATAGCAGTTGTTGATCTTACTGAGCATTGGGTATGCTGTGGGCCAAAAATACTTGCTCAGCCCCGGCAGCAGCCACAAAAGCACACACAGCAGATAGATTATCAGCGACCATCGCTCCTTCTTGCGAAACGCGCCACAGGAGGCTGCCAGCCGGTCGTAGTCGATGCTGGTAAAGGCGGACACATCCGGCCTCCAGACAAAGCGCATCAGCAGGAAAATAACCGCAGCCGAGAGAAGCGATACGGGCGTTGTGACGGCACTGAAGGTAAAGAAGTCCATCGACTCACCGACATAGGATTCGTATAGGGAAAAGCCCTGGATGGTAACGGCGTGGGAGATCGGATTGGTGCCGTTAGAAAGCAGGGCGATGCTTACCGTGCCCAGAAGCAGCATGGATGACAGGCTGAGATCACGACGGTGATCGAGTCCGATGCTCTCAAATATGCTCAGCAGGATCGGCAGAAAGATCATGATACACGTTGCCGACGAGAGCACGAGGTCGAGAATGTAAACCGATGCGAAATACATAGAAATGGTCCACCACGGACTTTTTCTTGCCAGTTTGTTCGTTAAAAACCAAATCGCAATGCGTCGCGCAACGCCGCTTTTGATCAGGGCAGCCGCCAGCATGAAGCAAAACAGCAGAAACACCGCAGCGTTGTTGCCGAAGGTCGCCTGTGTGACTTTCGCCGCGCCGAGTCCGGGCACGGTCGTGAGCAGAGCGAAGACGAACATACTTGTCCAGTCCACGCCCCAGCTTAGAAACAGGAGAATTGCCACGGCCAGAATGCCGAGGATCTGAAATCCGGCATCCGATAGCCCGGCCGGTGGTGGCAGTAACTTTGCGGCGAAAACGATCAGCAGGGAGAGCACGAGTACGACCCATTTAATAGGGGTAGTTTTGTTTTTCATTTTTCATTCAGAAAGTCATGAGGCTCTCGACGTCTGCGCCAAGCTTAGCCCTGGTCTTTGTAGCGTTTGTCGTAGTTTGCCTGCACGGCACGCACAGCCTGCGAAAGCACGTCGCAGGTCGGCGTTGCCACGCCGGCGATCTTACCAAAGCGGGAGATCGCGCCCGAGAGCGTGTTGACCTCCGTCTGGCGCTTATAGATCAGCATATCCTGCGCGAGGGAGGGATAGTAGTCGCCGTAGCTCGCGACGGTTTTGGGAATGTCGCTGACAAGTTCGGTATACAGATTGTCGGCAATGCCTAGTGCCTTTGCGCAGTCGCTCGCTTCTTTCAGGATCTGCTTGACCATGGCGAGGGCGTTTTCATCTTCGTATACCTGCTTCATCGTCAGACCCAGCACGCCGCACACCGTATTGAAACCACTGTTGGAGGCGGCCTTTTTCCACAGCGCCGGGCGCACATCGTCGAGATATTCGGGGTTCAGTCCGCCCTTGGCAAAGCAGTCCACGATGTACTTGCAGCCTTCCGCCGCAATGTTGCCGCCGTATACCGGGCCGAGATACATATTCGTGATTCCCTCTGCGGGGCGCGAATCACACTGGCCGGGCGCGGTGAGCACCGTACCGATGCGGCCGCAGCCGCAGCCGATCTGCGCCTCCGACACGAACTTTGCCAGATCGAGATCGTTGCCGAGACCATTCTGCAGAGAGATGACTGCTGTCTTGTCTGTGATGCAGCACGCTGCGCTCGTCATGGCGGCGATGGTCGCAGTGGATTTGACGAGGATGATGAAGATGTCACACGGGCCGACTTCCTGTGCGCTGTATGCGGTGCGGAAGCCGGTCAGATGGTGCACGCCATTGTGGTCGGTCATGGTCATGCCGTGATCGCGCACGGCGTCCATGTGCGCCTTGTTGAGGTCGATCAGCCAAATATCATCTGCGCCGCCCATCCTGAGATAGGAGGCAAATACGCTGCCGGTAGCTCCGCAGCCGAGAATTCCGATTTTCATAGTTCATTATCTCCTTATGTAATAGACCGGCCGGCATGCGTCAGCCGCAGATGGCCGTGCCGAGCAGGTAGCCAAACGACATGGTAACGATCACGTGGATCAGCGCGGTGAGCAGGCCCCACTTCATCATGGACTTCGTGTCGACCCACTCGGAGCCATAGACGACCGCGGCTGTCGGGGAGGCGGGAGGCGCGGTCCAGCCGTTGTTCGCCGCACTGGTCACGAGCGTTGCAACGACGAAAACGCTGATGCGTCCGCCATAGATGCCCATTGCGAGCGGCAGCGCCACTGCAAGCATGACAGAGGCTGTAACGGTGTTGGACGTGAAGTTCGTCATCAGGTCAGCCAGCAGCACCATGACGGCGAGGAAGACGAACGGACTGACGTTGGAGAATACCGGAGAGAGCACGGAAGACATCCATGCGGGAATGCCGATGTCGGCATTGCCCATGAAAGAGCCAAGGCCCATGATAGAGGCGATAAACATGAACGAGGGCCAGTTGACTGACTTGACGGCCTCGCCCCAGTCCAGGATCTTTTCACCGTCGACCTTGATGAAATTCATGAGAAACAGCGCTGCGAGCGCCGGCAGGCAGTTATTGATCTTGCCGAAGAAAGCTGCAGCACCGGGCCAGATGTATTTGCTCAGGCCGGGCATCATCCACAAAAGCACGCAGACGATGTAGAAGAATACAGACCATTTTTCTTTTTTCGTCATGGGGCCCAGGGAGCTGGTCATGGCGTCGTAGTTGACATTCTTCAACGCGCTGACCTCAGGATGCCATACGAATTTCACCATCAGGACAAAGAGCACAACACACACGATGGAGACGGGAAAGGCGATGGCGCAGTATGTGAAGAAGTCCATGGCCTCGCCGGTGAAAGATTCATAGAACGAAAAGCCCTGAAGCGTGGTTGCGTGAGAGATGGGGTTGGCACTGTTGGAGATCAAGCCGGTGACCAGCGTGCCGAGCATGAGCGCCACGGCGATGGGCGCCTTGTCTTCTTTCTGAATGCCGACGCTTTCGAGGATCTCAGCAGCGATGGGCAGCATGACAAAAATGGTTGCCGCAGTGGACAGCACGAAGTTGAGCACGTAGTTTGCGGCGAAGAACATGATGACGGTCCACCAAGGGCTCTTGCGCGCGAGTTTGTTGGTCAAAAACCAGATCGCAATTCTGCGGGCGGCGCCGCTTTTTGTCAGGCACGCGGCGAGCATCATGCAGAAGACCAGGAATACGACTGTGTTGTTGCCGAACGTTGCCTGCGTGACTTTGGCAGCGCTCAGGCCGTCAACGGTCATCAGCGCGAAGACGATCATCATGCTGGGGAAACCGGTGCCCCAGGTCAGGAACAGAATGATCGCGCCGATCAGAATGCCAAGGACCTGAAAACCGGCCTGAGACAGGTCGGCCGGCGCCGGGATATATTTCGTGGCAAACATGAACAGCAGCGCAATCACCAGCGCGACCCATTTGCCCGCGGAAACGTTTTTTGTTTTTTGCATATGAACTCTCCTACCTGTTTCATTCATTTTCCTGTTTTGCGGCGGCGCGGCCAGCTGTGCGCGTTCCCAAAACTATGTTTGCTCCTCTCTCCCCGAGGGGCTTTGCTGCCCAACAGAGCCCCGGGAGGTACTTGAACACAGCTTCATTGTATAAAATGGTGTGAAACTGTGTCAAAACGGAACCGAAACGACAGGGTGCGTTCCCAAATAAGTACATTCTATCAGATTATGAACGGAAAGCCAATCCGGGCTCGGGCCTTTCGGCTTGTGCGTGAAATTGCAACAATTTTAACAATGGGATTTGCGTTGACAGGTTGATTTTTGGTCATTATAATCGAACGCAAGAGAGAAAAGAGGTGGCCATGATGACAGAAGGAAAATTTGATGCGGACATTGCGCGGCTGCACGAGATCAATCCGTTTCTTTCAAACACGGATCTTGTGTATACCATTCTGCGCGACCAGATCGTCAACCACAAGCTGCAGCCGGGGAAAAAGCTCAATCAGGAGCAGATCGCCATCGACATGAACGTCAGCCGCACGCCGGTGCGGGAGGCATTTTTCCGGCTGGAGACAGAGGGGTTTCTGGAAAAGGGCGCCCAGGGGTATACGGTGTACGAAATGAAGCCGGGCGATTACATGATGCTGCTGGATGTGCGTATCGCCATAGAAAGGCTGGCGACGCGGCTGGCCTGCTCGCAGATGCTCGGCTCCGAGCGGCGGCAGCTCGAGCAGAACCTCAGTGAGACGCAGCGCGTGCTTGACAGCGGCATCGGCAAGGCGTGGAACGGCGATTTTGACATCCTCAATCAGGTGCTGGCCGACCGGCTGTTTTATGAAATGGGGCAGCTGGACCATGCATTTCACCGCATGATCATCGCCGCGTCGCACAACAAATATCTGGTCAGTACCTACGACAGTATTGACCCGAAGATCCATTTCTTCCGCTACTCGGCGCTGAGCGTGAGCGCCTGCCTGAACATGACCGAGCGGCACAAGAAAGTCTTTGAGGCGATCGTTGCCCGGGACGAGGAGTTGGCCGAGCGCCGCATGGAGCGGCACCTGGCGCTGACTGTCCCGCGGGCGATGGGCCTGTAACGAGACCCGAAAAAGCAAGCACGGGAAAAAGCTTTGCACAAATTTTTGTGCAAAGCTTTTCTTTTGGCTTTTTTTTCGACACGGGTGGGTCATATGCGCTAATTTGGAAACAACAGCGGCCGGACGGCCCATCCGGCTGCTGACAGCGCGGCGCTGCGGCCAGCAGCAGACCGCTGCGCACAAGGAGTGATTTATTGAAGCGAATTCTTGTGATCAATACCGGCTCTACGTCTACAAAGATCGCCGTGTTTGAAGATCGGACCAAGTGCATGGAGCAGAACATCGTCCACTCGGTCGAGGTGCTGCGCCAGTGCGCGGATCTCAATGCTCAGCTCCCGCTGCGGCAGCAGGCGATTCTTGCTGCGCTGCAGGCCGGCGGACAGGACCCGGCCGGATTTGATGCCATCGCCGCTCGCGGCGGCACGTTCGGCATGGTGCAGGGCGGGGCTTACCTCGTGGATGAGGCACTTCTGGCTGCATGCCGCGCGCCGGTAACGAGCCATGCGTCCAATCTTTCGGCCATTCTGGCTGCGGCGTTTGCCGAAACCAGCGGCTGCAACGCGTATATCTATGACGCCGTGTGCGTCAATGAAGTGGAGAACATTGCGCGCATGACCGGCCTCAAGGAGATCAGGCGCCGTCCGTTTTCCCACGTGCTCAATACTCGCGCCACGGCGCGCGATGTGGCTGCGTCCCTCGGCCGCCGGTATGAGGACATGGTACTCATCGTCGCCCATCTCGGCGGCGGCATCAGCATCAACCTGCACCGCAACGGTCGCATTATCGACCTGTGCAGCGATGATGAAGGCCCTATGTCGCCTGAGCGCGCCGGCAAGCTCAACGGCAAGTCCTATGTGGACCTGTGCTACTCCGGCAAGTATACAAAGCCGGAAATGATGCGACACATCAAGGGAGAAGGCGGCCTCGTGTCGCACCTGGGCACCAGCAGCCTCATCGAGGTCGAGCAGCGCATTGCCGACGGCGACGCCTATGCACGCGCGGTGCTCGAGGCTATGGCCTACCAGATCGCCAAGGAGATCGGCGCGCTGGCCACCGTTGTCAGCGGGCAGCTCGACAGCGTCATTCTTACCGGCGGCTGCGCCTATTCGCGTATGCTCACGGATCTTGTCCGCGATCGCGTTGCCTTTCTGGCGCCGGTCACGGTCGTGCCAGGCGCCAAGGAAATGGAGGCGCTGGCCGAGGGCGTGCTCCGCGTACTCGGCGGCAAAGAGCCCGCGCACAGATACCAAAGCGCAAAGGAGTAAACCACATGTATCAGAAATTTCAGGATATTGTCGCCGCGGCACAGCAGCGCAGCCCCAAGCGGGTGATCGCCATTGCTGCGGCGGCAGATGAAAAGATGGTTCACGTTGCCAAGACCGTCACGGATATGGAGCTGTGCGACGTGATTCTCGTCGGCGATGAGGATGTGCTCGATGTGCTGCTCGCCGAGCAGGGCTTGCGGCCGGAAGCCGTCACGATCGTGGACGAAAAGAATTCCGACCGGCTCGGCCTGCGCGCCGTGGAGCTCGTCAGCTCCGGCAAGGCGGACATCCTCGTCAAGGGTAAGATGAATACCAGCGACTTTCTGCGCGCGGTGCTCAACAAGGAAGTCGGCCTGCGCACGGGGCGGCAGCTCAACGTGCTCACCTGTTACGATGTGCCAACAGAGCCGAAGCTGTTTTTTATCACCGACGGCGGCATGACCGTTGCGCCAGCGCTGGCCGACAAGGCCAAGATCCTGCACAACGCCGTGCCGGTGCTGCACCACATGGGGATTGCCGAGCCGAAAATCGCGATCCTCGCAGCGAACGAAAAGCCCAGCCCCAAGATGCCGGCGACTATGGACGCCAAAGCTCTGTGCGAGATGGCCGCGAGCGGCGAGCTGCCGGCGGGCATTTATGAGGGTCCCATCGCGTTCGACGTGGCCATGCGCCCGGAGGCGGCTGCCGAGAAGGGCATCACCAGCCGCGTGAGCGGGGACGTCGATCTGTTTCTCGTGCCGAACATCGAGACCGGCAACTGCCTTGGCAAGGCAATCGGCTATTTCGGCCACTGCCAGACGGCCGGCATCGTCGTCGGCGCTGCAGCGCCGGTCGTGATGTCGTCACGCGCGGCATCCATTGAAGGAAAAGTCACTTCCATCGCCTGGGCAATCCTGGCCTGCGGCGATGAGCAAACGGAGGAAAGATCATGAGAAAAGCATATATCAATCCCGAAAACTGCAAGGCCTGCGGGATCTGCATGGACAACTGCAGCCAAGCGGCCATCGCCATGACGGATGACATCAACAGCCACGGCTATAAGCACATTGCCGTCGATCAGAGCAAATGCGTTGGCTGCGGGATCTGCTACATCGTTTGTCCGGATGCAGTCTTTACGATCAAGGAAGGGGGTAACGAATAATGGGCGATATGGTAAAGGGCAACATTGCCGTTGCAGAAGCTGCCGTTCGAGCGGGTGTGGAAGTCTACGCGGGCTATCCCATCACGCCGTCCACGGAAGCAATGGAATATCTCTCCGGCCGTATGCCGGAGCTGGGCCGCACGTTTGTGCAGGCCGAGAGCGAGCTGGCCGGCATCAACATCATCATGGGTGCGTCCGCCTGCGGTCACCGCGTACTGACGGCCTCCTCCGGCCCGGGCATCTCCCTCAAGCAGGAGGGCATTTCCTACATGAACCAGATGAATTTTCCTGCCGTCATCCTCAACGTTGTCCGTTGGGGCAACGGCCTCGGTGCGCTCAACGGCTCGCAGACCGACTATCACAGAGAGACCCGCGGTGGCGGCAACGGCGATTATCGCAACATTATCCTCTGCCCAAGCACGGTGCAGGAGTCCGTGGACCTGATGTATGAGGCGTTCGACATCGCCGAGAAGTACCGCTGCATCGTCGAGATCATGTCCGAGAGCGGTCTGGGACAGATGATGGAACCGTGCGAATATCCGGAATTCCGCGAGCTGAAAAAGTGCGGCTGGGGTCTCGATGGCACCTATAAGGTCAAGCGCGGCGATTTTCTCGGCCGCGACCTGCAGAAGGAGTCTGACACGTACATGGCCAAGGTACGCGCCATGCGGGAAAACGAGCAGCGCTGGGAAGCCAAGTATACCGAGGACGCCGAGTATGTGTTCGTCGCCTACGGTCTGCCCGGCCGCGCCGTCTCCGGTGTGGTCGAGCAGCTGCGCGCCGCCGGGGAAAAGGTCGGCTACATTCGTCCGATCACGGCTTGGCCGTACCCGGAGAAGGCGTTCGCGGCGCTTGCGGAAAAGAATCCCGATCTCAAGGGCTTCATCTCCGTCGAGACCAACGGTGAGGGTCAGATGGTCGACGACGTCGCCCTGTACGCGAAGAAATACGGCATGGGTGCAGTGCCTGTGTACGTGCTGCCCTACGTCTGCGATATCCCGAAGGACGACCGCGTCAAAGCGGATTACGCGTGCATCAAAGCCGGCGAGATCAAGGAGGTCTACTGATATGGCAAAGGAACTCAAAGCACCCGAACTTATGAATTACGCCATGTTCTGCGGCGGCTGCGGCCACGGTGTGCTGCTGCGGCTGATTTGTGAATGCCTGGAGGAATACGGCCTTGACAAGAAGACCATTGCGGCCATCGGCGTTGGCTGCAGCTGCCATCTCAAGAGCGGCATCAATGTGGACCTCGTGCAGTCCCCGCACGGCAGAGCGGCCGCGGTCGCGACCGGCATCCGCAGAGCGGAACCGGACAAGTTTGTCTTTTCCTATCAGGGCGACGGCGATGCGTACAACATCGGCCTGGCCGAGACGCTCAACGCTGCCTACCGCAACGAGAATATCTGCGTGTTTACCATCAACAACGGCAACTTCGGCATGACCGGCGGCCAGATGGCATGGACCACCATGCCCGGCCAGAAGACGGCCACCTCTCCCAAGGGCCGCGACTGCGCGATGACCGGCATCCCGATCAAGGTACCGGAACTGATCGCATACAGCTTCACGCCCGCCTATGTCGCGCGTGGTGCCGTGACGACGCCGGCCGAGATCAACCGGCTCAAGGGCTATATCAAAAACGCCATCGAGGCCCAGCTCAACGGCGAGGGCTACTCCATGGTCGAGGTCATGTGCTCCTGCCCGACAAACTGGAATCTCAACCCCATCGACGCGAAACAGCGCCTCGCGGATGAAGTGATCCCCTACTATTCGCTCGGCGAGATCAAGAAGAGAGGAGAATGAGCATGAGAGAAATTGTTTTTGCAGGTTTCGGCGGACAGGGCGTCCTGACCGCAGGTCTGATCGTGTCTCAGATCGCGCTGTATAAAGGCTTTCACGCTACCTGGATGCCGGCCTATGGTGCGGCCCAGCGTGGCGGCACAGCCAACTGCACCGTCAAGTACGGCCCGGAGAAGATCACCAACCCCGGCCAGCAGAAGCCGGACCTGGTCCTGGCCATGAACACGCCGTCGTTCAAGAAATTTGTCGGCATGGTCAAGCCCGGCGGTATCATTCTCGTCAATGCCGACATGATGACCGAGGACACGAACGTTCGCGACGACATTCAGGTCGTCAGCGTGCACTGCAATTATCTGGCCGACAGCGTCCAGAATGCTAAGGGCGCGAACATCGTCATGATCGGCGCCATTACCCGCATCCTCGGCGACTTCACGCACGACGAGGGCGTTGAAGGCATGAACGATATGTTCCGCAAGAAGGGCAAGAGCAAATTCGAGGCCCAGAATGTGGCCGCCTTTGAGGCCGGCTACCATGCGCTGGAGAGCTGAGTATGAAGGTCACATTTGCGCAGGAAATGCAGCTGTGCAAGGCGCTGCTGGCCGCGCAGGGCATGCCCGCGGAGGACGCGGAGATCCTCGGTTCCTCCGTTGCCCATTCCGATTTTACCGGCATCTATTCCCACGGGCTGTCCCGCTTTTCCAACTATCTCAAGCGCTTCGCCAACGGAGCCATGAAGCCGGACGCGGCGCTGACCATCACGAATGATACCGGCTCGACCGTCGCCTATGACTGCGACAACGGCTGCGGCGTCGTGTCCCTGACGCACGTCTACCGCCAGATGGCGCCGCGCGCCAAAGAGCATGGCATCGTCATCGCCACCGGCCGCAAGGCTTCCAATATTGGCTGCGGCAGCTTCTATGCCGAGATGGCTGCGAAGGACAACCTCATGGCGCTGTTTTGCTGCAACACGATTAAGTGCGTCGCGCCGTTCGGAGGGGCCGACAGTCTGCTCGGCACAAACCCGATCATCGTGGCCGTGCCCGCCGGGGAGGAGCGCCCGCTGATCCTCGACATCTCTACGACCATCACCGCCATGGGTAAGATCCAGGCAGCGGCGCGCGAGGGCAAGCCCATACCCGCCGGCTGGGCACTGGATGAAAATGGTGCGCCGACAACGGATGCCGCCAAGACAAAAACGGTCGTGCCCATTGCGGGTCCGAAGGGCTACGGGCTGGCCGTCATGATCGAGGCATTCGCTGCGCTGCTGGCCGGGGCAAATTACGGCGCCGGTATCGGCGCGCCGAATAAGGGCGAGCACGAAAACACCGGTTTTGCCATGATTCTCGTCGATGTGGAAAAATTCATGCCGGTCGAGACCTTCAAGGCCAATGTCGATGCATATATCCGCTCCATCAAGGGCAGCCGCAAGGCCGAAGGTGTGCAGGAGATCCTCATGCCCGGTGAGCTGGAATATAAGCGCTACCAGCAGTATATGCGCGACGGCTATGACGTCAGCGAGGCGCTGGCTAAGGAACTGGTCGGTTATGCTGTGCGGTTCGGCCTCGTGCCGGATGGCACGGATTTCGAGACGTTTGTCCGCGGGCTCTGAGTGTGTTCCTTTTGCTTTGCCCCGGATCCTTTTCTCTCCGCACAGTCTCTCTCGCTGCGTGTTCACCCATTTCACCTTTTTCTGTTTGACATTTTTCGAATTTCCTCTCGGGGCAGAGCAAACGCCAAATAGCCTGCCGGCGGTGTCGCGAGCCGCCGGTGACGCGGCGGGCGTTGCGCGCCCGGAGACGAAAGTGCGCACATTCACGAATTTCATCCGCTGATTTTCGGCAGTATGAAAAAAGACCAGCCGCCGCAGGAAATGCCTGCGGCGGCTGGTCTCGTATTTGGGAAAGTGTGTTCAGCCGTGCTTTTTCACCCGGCGCTTGCCGGTCATGTGCTCCACGGTCAGGCACAGCACGGTCGTGCGCGGGATGACCGCCGTGGAAAACGGGAAGTCCGGCGCGCGGTACTGCGCCATGAGCGCACGCAGCGCGTGCTCCTTGCCGCTGTCCGGCACGACGGTGATGCGCCCCTGACCGATGACGCTCTCATACGTCATGGTGCAGTTGCCGTGCTCGTCGTCGAGGATGAGGCCGTGGCCGCGGTCCATCTCGAACGATGCGTTCGGGTTTCTGGCGATGAGGTCATACTTCGTGCCGGTATCCGCACCGTGAAAGTACAGCCGGACGGTCCCGCCGTCGACCTCAAGGCCGAAGTTCAGCGGCAGGATGTAGGGATACGGCTCGTCGTGCAATGCGAGGCGGCACACGTCGCACCCGCGCATGACGGCGATGAGCTCGTCAAAATCTGTGATCTCGCGATCTGCTCTGCGCATGAAAATGCTCCTTTCCGATCAGCCGATGGGCGTGCCGAGATGTGCCAGCACGTCCTGAAAATACTCCGGCAGCGGGCAGGTGAACGTCACAAGCTCGCCCGTGCGCGGGTGGATGAATCGCAGCGCGCGCGCGTGCAGGCATTGTCCGCTCAGCCCCTTTTCCGGGCGCTTATGCCCGTAGACGAGGTCGCCGAGCAGGGGATGGCCGATGTGCGCCATGTGCACGCGGATCTGGTGCGTGCGGCCGGTCTCAAGCTCGCAGCGGATGTGCGTGTAGCCGTTGTAGCGTGCGATGACCGACCAGTGCGTGACGGCGCGGCGGGCGTTTTTTTGCGTCACGGCCATGCGCTTGCGATCGGTCGGGTGGCGGCCGATGGGCGCGTCCACCGTGCCGGCATCGTCGCGCAGATTGCCGCAGACGACGGCCTCATACGTGCGCGCCATCGTGTGATCGGCCAGCTGCGCCGAGAGCGCCAGGTGCGCAAAGTCGTTCTTCGCCGCGACGAGCAGCCCCGACGTGTCCTTGTCGATGCGGTGCACGATGCCCGGCCGCCGCTCGCCGCCGACGCCGGAGAGACTCTCCCCGCAGTGGGCGAGCAGGGCGTTGACGAGCGTGCCGTCCTCGTGGCCGGGTGCAGGGTGCACGACCATGCCGCGCGGCTTGTTGACGACGATGAGATCCGCATCCTCGTACACCACGTCCAGCGGCAGATCCTGCGCCACGAGCTCCGAGGGCGCGGCATCCGGCAGCGTCACGACAAACGTGTCGCCGGGGACGGTTCTGTAGTTTTTCTTCACGGGCGCGCCGTCTTTTGTCACCGCGCCCTGCGCGAGCAGCCGCTGAGCGGCGCTGCGCGTGAGCCCGGGCAAAGAGCGCGCGAGGAGAGCGTCGATCCGCTCGGCGCTCTCCTGTGTTTGAATCGTTCGTTGTTCCATTAGAAATCCGAAAACTCCGCCAAAATGTCGTCGAGTGAGTACGCTGCGCCGTCGGCACTGCCGTCCGTGTTATCGTCCGGCTTGGGCGTTTCCGGCTCGGCGGGCGCAGCAGGTGTGCTGTTGAGATAGGCCAGCAGCGGATCCGCCGCCTCGGCCGCAGGCTGCGCCGCCGGTTTGGGTTGCGCGGGGGCTGCCGGTTTGGGAGCCGGGGCTGCCGCCTCGGGCGCGGCGGGTGCTGCCGGTTTGGGTGCGGCGGGTGTCACCGGCTGCGCGGCGACGGGCGCGCGGTCCCACGCGGCGAAGAGATCGTCCTTCGCCGGAGCGGCTTCCGGCGCGGCGGCAGCGGGTGCGGCGTTCGGCACGGGCTTCGCGTTCGCTTCGGGCGCGGCGTCGGGCCTGCGCCTTGCGGGCAGGTGCAGCCTGTGCGCCTTGGGTGCGTCATGCGCTGCGCCGGTGCGCTGCTTACGCGCGGCTTTCGGCGCGGCGTCATCCGCACCGTCGTCCCCGCGGTAGAAGATCACGTGCAGGCACAGCGTGATGCCGGCCACGACGATGAACACGTCCGCCAGATTGAACACGGCGAAGCGCACGAAGAGGAAATTGAACATGTCCACGACGTAGCCGCTGAGGATGCGGTCGATGCAGTTGCCGACCGCACCGGCGAGCACCAGCACGACCGACCAGCGGCCGACCTTGCCGTGCACGACGTTGCGCCGCAGGCAGAACACCGCGATGGCGGCGAACACGAGCGTGAAGAGGATGAAGATCCAGTGCGGCGCGTGCTCGAGCATGCTGAACGCGGCGCCGTTGTTGTGGATGTTCGTCAGCTCCAGCACGCCCGGAATGAGCGTGACGTGCCCGGTGTCGAGCGCGATGTTGACGGTGACCCAGTATTTGAGCCCTTGGTCAGCGATGAGGATCAGGATGGCTACGATGGCATACCACATAGCGGTTCCTCGCTTTCGGATCAGGATTTTGGGATCGGGTGATTACTCCGCCTGCTGCGCGGCCACGACCGCGGCGCAGCGCGGGCACAGACCGGTCTCGGGGTCGGCCTGCTCGGAGTGCATCCAGCAGCGCGGGCACTTGGTGCCGGGCGCGTTGCGCACGGAGATGTGCAGACCGGGGAAGTTCGTGCCGGTGCCGGTGACGCCGTCGGCCGGCACGTCGTCGCCGATGAGCGCCTGCGATACGATCAGCAGCTCCGGCAGGTTCATGCTCTGCACGTCGTCGAGCGCGGCCTTGGCGGCGTCATCGTCGGCGCGCAGCGTCACGGCTGCCTCGAGCGGCTTGCCGATGCGCTTTTCGGCGCGGGCGGCCTCAAGCACACCGTTGACGTCCGTGCGCACGCGGATGAGCTGATCCCAGCGGGCAAGCTCGCTCTCGCTGAGCGCGTAGGCATCGAACGGCTGGTTCATGACGTTGAGCAGCACGTTGCGCGCATCGTCCTCGGCGCGGTGCGGCATGGCCAGCCAGATCTCGTCGCAGGTGAAGGCGAGGATCGGCGCGAACATCTTCGTCATGCTGTCGAGGATGAGGAACAGCGCCGTCTGCGCGCTGCGGCGCTCGAGCCCGTTGCGCTCGTCGCAGTAGAGGCGGTCCTTGATGATGTCGAGGTAGAAGCTCGAGAGCTCCACGACGCAGAAGTCGTTGATCGCGTGCGAGATCACGTGGAACTCGTAGTTATCGTATGCCTTGGCCACGCGGCGGATGAGGTCGTTGAGCTTCGTGATCGCCCAGCGGTCGAGCGGGAGCATATCCTCCGGCGCGACGAGATGCCCGGCGTCGAAGCCGTCGAGGTTGCCGAGGCAGTAGCGCGCGGTGTTGCGGAACTTGAGGTAGTTTTGCGTCAGCTGCTTGAAGATCTCCTTGGAGCAGCGCATATCGGCGTGGTAGTCGGCGCTGCCGGCCCAGAGACGCAGCATATCGGCGCCGAACTCGTTGATGATCTCGGCCGGGTCCATGCCGTTGCCGAGGGACTTGTGCATGGCGCGGCCCTCGCCGTCGACCGTCCAGCCGTGGGTCAGACACTCGCGGTACGGAGCGCCCTTGCCGAGCGCACCGACGGCCACGAGCAGCGACGACTGGAACCAGCCGCGGTACTGGTCACCGCCCTCGATGTACATATCCGCCGGCCAGAAGCCCTGGTCGCGCTGCATGGCGGCGACGTGGGTAGAGCCGGAGTCGAACCAGCCGTCGAGCGTGTCGGTCTCCTGCGTGAAGTGCTTGCCGCCGCAGTGCGGGCAGGTGAAGCCATCGGGCAGGATGTCGGCCGCCGGGCGGTCGAACCAGGCGTTGCTGCCTTCCTTTTCGAACAGCTGCGCGACGGCCTCAATGCTCTCCTCGGTGCAGACGGGCTTGTGGCAGTCGTCGCAGTAGAACACCGGGATCGGCAGACCCCAGCGGCGCTGACGGGAGATGCACCAGTCGGCGCGCTCGCGGATCATGGCGGCCATGCGCTCCTTGCCCCAGGCGGGCAGCCAGCGCACGTTCTCGCACGCGGCGACCGCGTCCTCCTTAAAGGAGTCCACGGAGCAGAACCACTGCGGCGTGGCGCGGAAGATGATCGGGCTCTTGCAGCGCCAGCAGTGCGGGTAGCTGTGCACGATGTCCTCGGATGCGAAGAGCGAGCCGGCCGCCTTCATGTCTGCGAGGATGACGGGGTTCGATTCCTCGGTGGACATGCCGGCGTACTTGCCGGCGTAGTCGGTGTGGCGGCCCTGATCGTCCACGGGCACGACCATGTCCATGCCATAGCGCTTGCAGGTCAGGTAGTCGTCGGCGCCGAAGCCGGGCGCGGTGTGCACGCAGCCAGTGCCGGAATCCATGGTGACGTAGTCTGCCAGCACCAGACGCGAGGTCTTGGGCAGGAAGGGATGGTCGGCGAGCATGTTCTCAAAGAATTCGCCCGGGTGCTGCTCGAGCACCTCGTAGCTGTCAAAGCCGCCGATGTGCATGACCTTCTCGGTCAGCGCGTCGGCCATGACGTACACCTCACCGTTGGGCGCCTGGACGAGGTTGTACAGCTCGCGCGGGTTGAGCGCGATGGCGAGGTTGCCGGGCAGGGTCCAGATCGTGGTCGTCCAGATGACGAAAAAGAGCTTGCTGTGCTCGACGTTCGGCAGCTTGCCGAGGTCGTCGTGCATCGGGAACTTCACGTACACGGTCGTGCACGGATCGTCCTGATACTCGATCTCCGCCTCGGCGAGGGCGGTCTCGTCGTGGGCGCACCAGTACACCGGCTTGAGCCCCTTGTAGATGTGGCCGTTGCGGTACATCTTGCCGAACACGCGCACCTCTTCGGCCTCAAAGCCCTTGTTCATGGTCTTGTAGGGGTGCTCCCAGTCGGCGACGACGCCCATGCGCTTGAAGCCGTCCATCTGGCGGTCGATATATTTCTGCGCATAATCATGGCAGGCGCTGCGGAAGTCGGCGATGCTCATGGCCTTGTGGTTGAGCTTCTGCTCCTTGATGATGGCGCTCTCGATGGGCATGCCGTGGTTGTCCCAGCCGGGGATGTAGGGCGTGTAGTAGCCGCGCATGGCGTAGGAGCGGACGATGAAGTCCTTGAGCGCCTTGTTGAGCGCGTGGCCCATGTGGATGTTGCCGTTGGAGAACGGAGGGCCGTCGTGCAGGCTGAAGCGCGGCTTGCCGTCGTTCTTTTTGAGCATTTCGTTATACAGATCCATGTCGTTCCAGCGGCGGAGCATATCGGGCTCACGCTTGGCGAGGCCGGCGCGCATGGGGAAGTCTGTTTTCGGCAGGTTGATCGTGGCGTTGAAATCGTTCTTGGACATGGTAAAAATCGTTCTCCTCTCAGAGTAGTTTTCCGTTAAAATTGTGCAGGGCGGTACGGCACCGGCCGTCCCGCCCTGGTTGATTGCTGTTCACTCAGCTGTTGTGCAGAAAGTGATAGAGCTGCGTGGCGTCATCTGCTGCACTGTCGGCCGCGGCATCGTCAGCTTCCACGGGCTGCGCCTCCACGGGGGCGGCGGACACGGTTTCTGCTGCATACACGGGCTCTGCCTGCACAGGCTGCCCGGCGGCCGGAGCTTCCGGCTGCGCGGCAGGCACAGGCTCGGCCGGCGCGGCGGGCGCAGGCTCGGCAGGTGCGGCGCTCGCGGTCGGGCGCGCAGCCGCGCGCGGCGCGGACGCTGCCTTCGACCCGGCGACACCGTCGAGATACTCGAGCTGCGTCAGGCACAGATTGCGCACATCTTCCAGGAATTTCGCGCAGGAGGTCTTTGCGTTGAGGAGCTTGGCTTCCTCGTTGGCGGTTTCGTGCTGAAGTCCGCCAAGTATTCGGTCGGACGTGTTCTTGGCCTCGCTGAGTATCTTGTCAGCGCGGGCCTGGGCATCGTCCTCTATCTGCTTGCCGACCTTCTGGGCCGACAGTATGGCCAGACGCATGGCGTCTTCACTGGCGCGGTACTCTTCTATCTTATCGACCAGCACCTTCATCTTGCCCTTGAGCACAGCGATTTCCTTCTGCGCGTTGGCAAGCTCGGTGGCCACTGCTTCCTGATAGTTCTGCACAGCGGCCATGTCGTAACCGCCGAACATCGCTTTTTCAAAGGTTTTTTCCCGAATATCCTGAGGAGTCATGATGGAAAGTCCTCCATTCTTTCTGATGGTATACTACTCGCGGGGCTGTCAGGGACAGTATGCCCGAATGTTACAGGTGAAACTCGCCCGACTCCATGTCGTCGAGCTGGTCGCCCATGAGGTCGACGTTGAACGGCGTGATGATATACGTCGCGCTGGCGACGCGGCGGATCTTGCCGTCCTGCGCGTAGGCGACGCCGGACAGGAAGTCGATCAGGCGGCGGGCGATGTTCTTGTCCGTCTGCTCCAGATTCATGAGCACGGCGCGGCGATCGCGCAGATGGTCGGCGATCTCGGCCGCGAGCTCAAACTGCTTGGGTGCGACGAGCACGACCTTGAGCTGGCCGCCGCTGTTGAGGTTGACGACCTTGTCGGCCACGCGGCTGTCGCCGCGGGCGGTGTAGCTCGGCGCGGGGCGCTCGGGCTCTCTCACCGGCTCGGAGACCGGGTCGTCGCGGATGAAGGAACTCTGCTTGGCGGCGGGCGCCGTGCGGCGCGCCGGCCGTGCCGGAGCGGGACGCTCGGGCGCGGGTGCTTCCGCGACCGGGATCGCCTCATCCTCATCGTCGAAAAACTCGTCGTCGTCATCGTACGGACGCGTCATTTTCTTCAGTTCATCCAAAAAGCCCATGCAGGGTCCCCCTTTATCTACCGGCGGCCGCTGTGTTGCCGCTCTGTTCTCTTTTCAGGTGCGGCGGGCGGCGCTCAGTGCCGGGAATAGTCCCGTGCGCCGAAGATCGACGAGCCGACGCGCACCATGTTCGCACCGGCGGCGATGGCGTCCTCAAAATCCCCGCTCATACCCATGGACAGAAAGTCCATAGAAACATTATCGTATTTTTTTCTGCCGATGTCAACAAAAAGCTCGTGCATTTTCGTAAAATATGCATGATTTCCGTCGGAAGTTTCTGCCACGGGCGGGATCGCCATCAATCCGCGCACGCGAACGTGCGCACAGGCGGCGGCGCTTTGCAGCAATTGCGGCAGTGCGGCGGGGGCGACGCCGCTCTTGGCGGCCTCACCGCCGATGTTCACCTCCAGCAGGATATCCTGCACGGTGTCCTGCATGGCGGCGCGCTTTTCGATCATGGCCAGCAGCTCCGCCGAGTCCACCGACTGGATGAGATCGACCTTGCCGACGACCTGCCGCACCTTGTTGGTCTGCAGGTGGCCGATGAAGTGCAGCGGTGCGCCGGTGTAGGCGCCCTCGGCGAGCTTTTCGGTCATCTCCTGCACGCGGTTTTCGCCGCAGGCGTCGATCCCGGCGGCGACGGCCTCGCGCACGCGCGCGGCGTCGTTCATCTTTGTCGCTGCCACAAGCGTGATGTCAGCGCCCGTGCGCCCCGAAAGGCGGGCAGCGGCGTCGATGCGCGCGCGGATGGCGGCGATGTTTTCGGCAATGGTGCTCATAGCGGATGGTGCCTCCTTATTTTACGACCTGACCGTCGGACAGCCCCTTGCCGCTGACGACGATGTCGTTGCCGGCGCGCAGGGCGTTGCTGTCCGCGCTCTGGGCGACGAGACAGTAGCTGTCGGTCTGGTAGATGATCTCGATCGGTTTTTTCTCCAGCTGCGCCGCCGTGACGACGTAGACGAAGGTCTGCCCGTCGTCGTCCATGTGCACGGCCTTGAGCGGTACGCGCAGACCGGTGTGCTCACTGTAGACGACGTCGGCCGTGGCCTTGCGCATGGCCAGCGTGTCGGCCAGCGCATTGTTGCACGCGAACACGACCGCGACCTCGCCGCTGCCGTCCGGTTCGCTCTTGCTGAACACGGTGGCCGAGACCGTGCCGCTGTAGTGCTGCGGGAAGTCGAGCGTGGCGCTGCCGCCCAGATTCAGGCGGTCGGCGTCGGCCTTGCTCATGACGGCGGCGAAGTACCACTTTTTCGCCGTGACGAGCTTGCCGATCGTGTTTGCGGGCGTCGAGGGACTCGTGTGCTCGAGCGCGGCCACGCCGTCTGGCGTGAGGTTTTCAAGCGCCGCCGGGCTCAGCGCCTCATAGCCGTCCACCGTGGAGGTGAACAGCCCCGCCGCCGGTGCGGTGATGCTGCCGCGGCCGACGCCGGCCTTTTCCAGCTGGTGCAGCTCGGCGTTGAGCGCGTCGAGATCGCTCTGCGAGACGGTGCCCGTCGAGGCGCCGAAGAGCAGCGAGCTGAGGTCCATGCAGATGTCGTCAAGCTCGGACGCGCTGCCCGCGGAGACGGCGGCGTTGAGCTGCAGGATGGCGCTGTGGACGCTGCTGTCAAGCTCGGATGCGCCCGAGGCGCTGCCCGCGCGTGACAGCAGGCTCGAGACGTAGGCGATCTCCTTTTTGAGCTCGCGCGCGCGGCTGGCGCTGTCGAGCGCGGCCTTGGAGTCGACGCCGATGGCGATCTCGCCGTCGCGCGCGACCTGCTTGCCGTCGTCCACGGACAGGGACAGAAACTCCTTGTCCGAGGCGATGATCTGCTCCTCGCGCACGACGATGCCGCTGGCTTGTCCGCCCTCGCTGACGGTCACGAGCACTGCCGGTGCGGTGGAATACGACTGCTGCGTGGAGCGAAACAGGTACACGCCCAGATACACGGCCATGGCCGCGAAGAGCACGAGCATGGCGATGTTCGTAAAGGTATTCGTTTTCTTCAAAGCCTGCCCTCCTTCCGGTGGGGGGCGGCGGGGAGATCACGCCTGCAGCTCGAGCGTCACCGCCCGCACCGGGGCGACCGTCGAGATCGCGTGCTTGTAGATCATCTGCTGGCGGCCGTCGGCCTCGATGAGCACGGCAAAGCTGTCAAAGCTGCGCACGATGCCGCGCAGCTGAAACCCGTTCATGAGAAACAGGGTCACGGGGATCTTTTCCCGCCGGATGTAATTGAGGAATGTGTCCTGAAGATTCTGTGTCTTTTGCATGATCGCCGCTCCTTTTGCCGGAGCGGACATATATCGACTTATCATAGCACAAACTGCCGCTCCGTGAAATAGTGAATTTATACAAATCCGGCGAAAATGGCAGTTTTCTCCGCATCTGTACAGGCCACTATTCTATACCGCGCCCGGCCAAGAATTGCGTCGAACGGCGGCAGGCAAGGTCCATGTCCGGCGTTTTTTCGTGCCGCAGCCAGAACAGCTGCGCATCGCGCCGCAGCCACGTGAGCTGGCGCTTTGCGTACTGCCGCGAGGCGAGCCGGATGGCGTCCGCAGCCTCCTGCGCCGTCGCCTCGCCGCGCACGGCGGCCACGGCCTCCTTGTAGCCGATGGCCTGCATGGCCGTGCAGTCGGCCGGGATGCCGGCGGCCAGCAGCGCGCGCACCTCGTCGAGCAGCCCCTGCTGCATCATGGCGTCCACGCGCCGGTCGATGCGCGCATAGAGATCCTGCCGGTCTGCGAACGTGAGCGCGATCTTCGCCGCGTCGTAGCGCGGCGGCACGGCGCGGGTCTCGGCGTCGTGCTGCGTGATGGTCTTACCCGTGAGGATGTAGACCTCCATCGCGCGCACGATGCGCTTTTTGTCCGCGGGGTGGAGCTTTGCCGCGCGCTCGGGGTCAAACTTGCGCAGCTCGCCGAGCAGGCCCTCGCCGCCGATCTCGTCGTAGCGCTCGCTCAGCTCCTGCCGCAGCGCGGTGTCGGCCGTGCCGTCGGCAAAGGTGCGCCCGGCGATGAGCGAGTCGATGTAAAGCCCCGTCCCGCCGACGACGATCGGCAGTTTTCCGCGCGCGAGAATGTCATCTACACAGGCGGTCGCTTCCGCCGCGTAGCGCGAGACGGAGTAGTTCTCCGTCGGGTCGGCGATGTCGATCATGTGGTGCGGCACGCCCTGCATTTCCTCCGGCGTGGGCTTGGCCGTGCCGATGTCCATGCCGCGGTAGATCTGCATCGAGTCGGCCGAGACGACCTCGCCTCCGAGCCGCTGCGCGAGCATGACGCCCAGCGCGGTCTTGCCCGAGGCGGTCGGGCCGGTAATAACGACCAGTTTTGGCTGCATCCGGCAGCCTCCTTTCCATAAGAGAGAATTCTGAAAGATTTTATTGAAAAGTATTAGAAATGTGTTAAAATGAGACCATATCCCAGTATTCAAGAAGGTGAACCCATGAAGATCAAAATTTCTGCCGACAGCACCTGCGATCTCTCGCCGGAGCTGATCGCGCGCTACAACATCGGCATCACGCCGCTGTACATCGTACGCGGCGACGAGACGCTGCGCGACGGCATTGATGTGCGTCCGGAGGAGCTCTACGCCTACGCGAAGGCCACGGGCAAGCTCTGCCAGACCGCGGCGGTGAACGTGTCGGACTATTATGCGTATTTCGGCGCGGCGCGCGCCGAATATGACGCCGTGATCCACTTCACGATCTCGAGCGATATGTCCGGCTGCTATCAGAACGCCTGCATCGCGGCGCGGGAGTTTACGAATGTCTACCCCGTGGACGCGCGCAGCCTCTCGACCGGCATCGGTCATCTGGTGCTCGACGCGGCCGATATGGCCGCGCAGGGCATGGATGCGGCCGACATCGCGGCGGCGCTGGAGAAAAAGCGCGAGAAGCTCGATGTCAGCTTCGTGCTCGACACGCTCGATTATCTCGTGCGCGGCGGGCGCTGCTCGTCACTCGCGGCGCTGAGCGCCAATTTCCTGCATCTCAAGCCGTGCATTGAGGTCAAGGACGGGAAAATGGGCGTCGGCCGCAAGTACCGCGGCAAGCTCGAAAAGTGCTATGTGCAGTATATTGAGGACCGGCTCAAGGGCCGCGACGATATCGACTGCCACCGCATCTTCATCACGGATTCCGGCATCGACGAGGCCACGTGGCAGGAGCTCGAGCGCGTCGTGCGCGCGTGCCAGCCGTTTGAGGAAGTGTACCACACGCGGGCCGGCTGCACGGTGTCGAACCACTGCGGCCCCGGCTGCATGGGCATTTTGTACTACCACAAGTAAACACAGTTGTGCAGTCTGACAGGGAGCGCGCCGCGCTCCCTGTTTTACACGATGCGCTTGAAGAGCTTGTCCAGCTCGCGGCGCGTGAGCGTCACGGCGACGGGGCGTCCGTGCGGGCAGTATTTCACCTCGCCCGCGCACACCGCGTCCGCCAGACGCAGCAGCTCCTCGGGCTCTGTCTGCCAGCCGGCCTTGATGGCCGCCTTGCACGCCACGGTCTTGAGCACCTCGTCGCGCACGGCCTGCGCGTCCGTGTGCGCGCCGTGGCGCAGCTGCGCGCAGATCTCCTCGAGCGCGGGCAGCGCATCGCCCGCGTCGATCTGGGCGGGCACGCCGCGCAGGATGTAGTCGCTGCGGCCGAACGGCTCGAGCGTGAAGCCGAGCTCCGCGAGCGTGCTGCCGTGCTGCTGCAGGACGTCGGCATCGCTTTCGTCCGGCGTAAAGGGCAGCGGCTCGAGCAGCGTCTGAGACGGGATGTCGGCAGGGCTCTGGCGCAGGCGGTCAAAATTGATGCGCTCGTGCGCCGCGTGCTTGTCGATGAGGATGAGCGTGTCGCCCTTTTCCACGAGGATGTAGGTGTGCATCGCCTCACCGATCAGGCGGGCGGGCGGCGTCTCCGGCGGCACGGCGCGCGCGAGCGGCGACGGGGTCTCCTGCTCGGCGGGCTCGGGCTCAAGCGCGGTCTGCACGCCTTGTACGACCGGCTTCGGCATGGGTGGCTGCGGCGCTGTGCGTGCGGGCGCGGGGAATACCGGCGGCGGCGTCACGCGCGGCGCTGCAAAGGCCGACGCCGTCGGCGAGCGGAACGAGACCGCCTCCTCCGCCGGGGCGGCGGGAGCATAGGTGCGCGCGCCGGAAAATACCGGCGCCGCGGGGGCTGCGCTCCGGCTCGGTGCGGCGGGCAGGAAGGGGTCCGCCTTCGGCGCGGGCGCGGATGCCGGCTCGGGCTTGGGCACGCTCGGCTTCGGCGCTGCGGCTGCGGGGGCGCGCTCTGCCTCGAGCGCTGCGCGCGCGCCGTAATACACGGCGTCGAACACCGCGCGCTCGTGCGAGAATTTCACCTCGGTCTTTGCCGGGTGGACGTTCACGTCCACGGCCGCGCAGCTGAGCTCCACATACAGCACGCACGCGGGAAACCGACCCACGAGCAGCGTGTTGCGGTAGGCCTGCTCGAGCGCAGCCTGCAGCGCGGCGGATCTGATCCAGCGGCCGTTGCAGAAGAAATGCTGCTGCGCGCGGCTGCCGCGCCCGGCAGCGGGGGAGGAGATGAAGCCGTGCACGCGCACACCGTCGACCTCGCCCTCACAGGGCAGAAGCGTCTTTGCCAGCTCACGCCCGAGCAGACTGTACACGCAGCTGTCGAGCTTGTTGTCGCCGGGGGAGAAAAACAGCTCCTCCCCGTCGCGGATGCAGCGCACGGACACATCCGGCCGGCCGAGCGCGCACCGCAGTGCGGCGGCGGCGCAGGCGGCGCCCTCCGCGCGGTCGGTCTTGAGAAACTTGCGCCGGGCGGGCGTGTTGTAAAACAGGTCGCGCACGATCATCGTCGTGCCCTCGGGGCAGCCGGTCTCGTACATATCCTGGATCTCGCCCGCGTCGAGCGTCATGTGCGTGCCGCTCGGTGCGCCGCGCCGCCGCGTCGTGAGCGTGATGTGCGACACGGCGCTGATGGCGGCCAGCGCCTCGCCGCGAAAGCCCATCGTACCGATGGCCTCGAGCCCCTGCGCATCGTGCAGCTTGCTCGTCGCGTGGCGCAAAAACGCGATGCCCGCGTCCTCGGGCGTCATGCCGCAGCCGTCGTCGGTCACGCGCAGGTAGGTCGCGCCGCCGCCGCGCAGCTCCACCGTCACGGTGCGGGCCCCGGCGTCGAACGCGTTTTCCACCAGCTCCTTGACCACGGAGGCGGGCCGCTCGACGACCTCGCCCGCGGCGATCAGATCCGCAAGATGCGGAGAGAGAATTTGAATATCGGGCATGGTTTGCCCTCCTTTGTGCACAGTCGGCGGGAAGCGAGCTTCCCGCGCGTATATTATAAAGGATTGGCATTGAAAATTCCACCGCGAAATGCTACAATATTCTATCACACTTCAAATTTTACCCGGATATATCCGGACAGGCAGGAGCATTGCATGAGCTATCAGAGAGTAGAGATCCCCGAATCGGACATCCAGCGCCAGCTGGACATCTGCGCGCAGCTGCGCGCGCATTTTTCTGCCGACGGCCGTCAGCCGCTGGCCATGGTCGACACCTACGGCTGCCAGCAGAACGAGGCCGACAGCGAAAAGCTGCGCGGCTATCTGCGCGCCATGGGCTTTGATTTCACGCAGGACGAATTCGCGGCCGACGTCGTCGTCATGAACACCTGCGCCGTGCGCGAGCACGCCGAGACGCGCGTGTTCGGCAACGTCGGCGCGCTGACGCACACGAAGGCGCGCAATCCCGAGCAGATCATCGCGGTCTGCGGCTGCATGGCGCAGCAGGAGCACGTGGCCGAGAAGCTGAAAAAGTCCTACCGCATCGTTGACCTCGTCTTCGGACCGCACGAGCTGTGGCGCTTCCCGGAGCTGCTGCGCAGCGTCTGCACCGAGCACCGGCGCGTGTTCGCCATCGACCCGGCGGACGGCAGCGTCGCCGAGGGCATCCCGCGGCAGCGCGACGGCAGCGTCAAGGCATGGCTGTCGATCATGTACGGGTGCAACAACTTCTGCACCTACTGCATCGTGCCGTATGTGCGCGGGCGCGAGCGCTCCCGCCACCCGGAGGAGATCGTGCAAGAGGCGCGCGAGCTCGTTGCGGCGGGATACAAGGACATCACGCTGCTGGGGCAGAATGTCGATTCCTACGGCCGCGACCTCGACGAGGACGTGGACTTTGCCGACCTCATCCGCAGCATCAACGCCATCCCGGGCGACTTTGTCATCCGCTTCATGAGCAGCCACCCGAAGGACGCGACGGAAAAGCTCTTTCGCGCCATGGCCGAGTGCGAAAAGTGCGCGCACCAGATGCACCTGCCCGTGCAGAGCGGCAACGACCGCGTCCTGCACGCGATGAACCGCGGCTACACGCGCGAGAAATATCTGGCGCAGGTGGCGCTTGCGCGGCAGTATATGCCCGACCTCGTGCTCACGACGGACATCATCGTGGGCTTTCCCGGCGAGACGGACGAAGAGTTTCAGGACACGCTCTCGCTCGTCGAGACCGTGCGCTATGACGCGATGTTCACCTTCATCTATTCGCCGCGCGTCGGCACACCGGCGGCAAAGATGCCCGACCCCTACACCCGCGCACAGAAGCAGGTGCGCTTTGACGCGCTCGTCGCATCGGCCAACGCCATCTCCGAGCAAAAGCACCGCGCCTATGAGGGCAGCGTGCAGCGCGTGCTCGTCGACGGGGCGGACGGCCGGGGCGACTATCCGCTCACGGCGCGCACGAAGGGCGGACGGCTGGTGCATATGCGCGGCAGCGAGGCGCTCGTCGGGCAGTTCGTGGACGTGAAGATCACCGGCAGCAACACCTGGGCGCTCTACGGCGAGGAGGCGTGACATGGCGGAACTGACGCCGATGAAGCGGCAATATTACGAGATCAAGCAGCGCAATCCCGACTGCCTGCTGTTTTTCCGGCTGGGCGATTTTTATGAGATGTTCGATGACGATGCGCGCCTTGCCGCGCGCGAGCTCGACCTCACGCTCACGACGCGCGACCGCAACGTCGAAGACCCCGCCGAGCGCACGCCCATGTGCGGCGTGCCGTACCACTCGGCCGAGGCGTACATCGGCCGCCTGATCGCCAAGGGCTACAAGGTGGCCATCTGCGAGCAGATGGAGGATCCCGCGCTTGCCAAGGGGCTGGTCGAGCGGGACATCATCCGCATCATCACGCCCGGCACGGTCACGGAGTCCTCGATGCTCGAGGAGAACAAGTCGAACTATCTCGGCGCGGTGTATCTGAGCGCACAGTCCGGCGGCACGGCGTTCTGCGACCTCTCGACGGGGGAGTTCTGCGCCGCGAGCTACCCGGCCGACGCCGTGAGCCACATCCTCAACGAGCTCGGGCGCTTTGCCCCGCGCGAGGCCGTATGCGCCGACGCGGCGGCGGAAAATGACGACATCCGCACCTTCCTCACCAAGCGCCTCGGCAGTCTGGTCGAGGCGGGCGGCGACCGGTTTGAATACATGGCGGCGGCCGCGCGCGTGTGCGAGCAGTTTGACGTGCAGAGCACGGATGAGCTCGGCCTCGGCGAGGCGCCGGCGGCCGTGTGCGCGGCCGGCGCGCTGCTGGCCTACCTGCACGAGACGCAAAAGTGCGACCTCGGCCACATCCGGCGGCTGGAGCTGCTGGGCGACGACCACTACATGGAGCTCGACTACACCACGCGCCGCAATCTGGAGCTGACGGAAAACCTCCGCTCCGGCGAAAAGCGCGGCAGCCTCCTCTGGGTGCTCGACAAGACGAAAACGCCCATGGGCGGCCGCCTGCTGCGCACCTGGGTCGAGCGCCCGCTGCTGAGCCCCGTGCAGATCCGCCGCCGCCTCGGCGCGGTGGAGGAGCTGGCGGGCGACAACGTCCTGCGGGGCGAGCTCATCCGCTGCCTGCGGGAGATCGGCGATATGCAGCGCCTTGTCTCGCGCGCGGTGTACGGCTCGGCCAACGGGCGCGACCTGCACGCGCTGGCGCTCTGCTGCGCGCAGCTGCCGCAGCTGACGGCGCTGCTGCAAAACGTGCACAGTGCGGCGCTGCGCGACATTGCGCAGATGGACACGCTCGCCGACCTCTGCGCGCGCATCGACCGCGCGATCTGCGACGAGCCGCCGTTTTCCGTGCGCGAGGGCGGCATCCTCCGCCCCGGCTACAGCGAGGAGGTCGACCGCCTGCGCAACGTGCGCGACCACGGCGCGCAGACCGTTGCCGAGCTCGAGCAGCGCGAGCGTGAGCGCACGGGCGCAAAGAAGCTCAAGGTCGGCTACAACAAGGTTTTCGGCTATTACATCGACATTCCCAACAGCGCGGGCATTACCGAGCTGCCGGAGGACTATATCCGCAAGCAGACGCTGGTCTCGAGCGAGCGGTATTTCACGCACGAGCTCAAGGAGCTTGAAAACACGCTCCTGACGGCGCGCGAGCGCATCGCGGAGCTGGAATACCAGCTCTTCAACGAGGTGCGCCAGCTCGTCGCCGACGAGGTCGCGCGCGTGCAGGCGGCGGCGGATGCCGTGGCGCGGCTCGACGCGCTGTGCTCGCTGGCTGAGACCGCCGTGAAGAACAATTACGTCTGCCCCGAGGTGGATCTGTCGCGCACGCTCGACATCCGCGAAGGGCGTCACCCCGTTGTCGAGCAGGCGCAAAAGGACAGCCTCTTCGTCCCGAACGACACGTTCCTCAACGATGCCGATGACCGCGTCGCCATCGTGACCGGACCGAACATGGCCGGCAAATCCACCTATATGCGCCAGACCGCGCTCATCGTGCTCATGGCGCAGATGGGCTCGTTCGTCCCGGCGAAAAGCGCCGTCATCGGCGTGGTCGACCGCGTGTTCACGCGCATCGGCGCGTCCGACGACCTGGCCGCCGGACAGAGCACGTTCATGGTCGAGATGAGCGAGATGGCCAACATCCTCCGCCACGCCACGGCGCAGAGCCTGCTCATCCTCGACGAGATCGGCCGCGGCACGTCGACGTATGACGGCATGGCCATCGCGCGCGCGGTGCTCGAATACTGCGCAGATCCCCGCCGCCTCGGCGCCAAGACCATGTTCGCCACGCACTACCATGAGCTGACCGCGCTCGAGCAGACGCTGCCCGGCGTGCGCAACTACAACATCACGGCCAAAAAGCAGGGCGGCACGCTGCTGTTCCTGCGCAAGATCGTCGCGGGCGCGGCCGACGACAGCTACGGCATCGAGGTCGCAAAGCTCGCCGGCGTGCCGGACACGATCATCACGAAGGCCAAGACCTACCTGCGCGAGCTGGAGTCCGGCGCGGCGCAGCCCGCCGCCCCCGCGCACCCGGTGCAGGACGATGCGCAGATGACGCTCGGCGACGCCGCCGGAGACGTCATCGCCGAGCAGCTGCGCGCCATCGACCTCAACACCATCACGCCGCTCGAGGCCATGCGCCTGCTCTTTGAGCTGCAGCAGAAAGCGAGGGGCTGATATGCGCAGAGCCAAAGCAGAGTGGAGCGATCCCATGCCCCGCGGCGCGCGCATCGCGGGCTGGGTCTATTTTCCCATCCACGTGGCCGTGCTGCCGCTGACGATCGGCGTGCTCCTCATGGCGGTGCTCGGCAAGCTGCCGTCGGACGTGACGTGCAACGTCTGGTATTACCTCATCGGCCTCGTGTTCACGCTCGCTGTCATGTGGCGCTTCCTGCACCGCAGCTTTGACACGATGGCCGGCAGCATCCTGCGCTGCATCGGCATGATGCTCGCCGCCTATGGCATCGACGTGCTGCTCTCGCTCGTGCTGCAGCTCGGCACGGGGCTCATCGGCGAGCTGCCCGTGCCGAACAACGACGCCGTGACCGGCCTTGCCAAAGTGGACTACAAGCGCATGACCGCCGTCGCGGTGCTCATGGCGCCGCTCGTGGAGGAGTGCCTGTTTCGCGGCGTGGTCTTCGGCACCATCCGGCCGCACAGCCGCTTCTGGGCGTATGCCGTGTCGATCGCGCTCTTTTCGCTCTACCACGTCTGGCAGTACGTCGTCATGTACGGCGATCCGAAGCTGCTGCTCTCGGCGCTGGCGTATGTGCCGGTGTCGGCCGCGCTCACGTTCTGCTATGAGCAGACGCGCTCGATCTGGCCGCCGGTGTTTTTCCACATGTGCATCAACGCGCTCTCGCTCGCGGTACTCGCCGGGTGAG
>OLSG01001141.1_pt1 | contig 28808 bp, 23 predicted proteins | sample 1673041 | NCBI WGS metagenome assembly OLSG01 (sample SAMEA3136749, study PRJEB25190) | human gut metagenome | reverse complement strand
ATTTTGATATTAGTTTTTACTGGGACTAAAAACACACTTTTTGTCCTATAACCCTGAAAAGGCTATCTGATGCCAGGAGTTCTTAAAAATAATCCGAGGGAATTAAATATTGCCGTCATAATAGTTAATTGCGATCCTGTTACAATTATTTAAATCTAATATTGAAATGGATAATCATGAATACTGGAGATATGTATCTGTAACAGAGTGGAAAAATGACAGAGGATATAATGATCTTAAGAAATACAATATCAGGTAAATGGTTTTAAGAAAACAGTTTCCTGCCGAAGATATGATCCATCCAATATTCCAGGTAATGATAGACATTCAGGAAAAGGTTTTATTATTTATTATACTCATCTATATATGATAAAATAATTATAAAATAAGTATTCATATAGGGAGGAAGCAATGAAGAAGGTCATTTTTGATGTAGATGGGGTTCTGCTATCAGAAGAACATTATTATGATGCGTCTGCATTGACGATTTGTGAAATCCTTTACAGCAAGGATTATATGGGCCTTTCAGCGGAAGGCGTAGATTTTATCTCTCAAAATATAACAGAAGGAATGACTGCATCCTGCAGAAATAAAGTATGGGGAAATAATCGTTTACTGGCATGGCTGAAAAGTAAAGGAATTAATTCCAATTGGGATATGGTGCACATATATCTGATTACGGTCTTATGGATACTGGCCGGAATTTACAGGGATAGATCTGAAGGAGACAGGATTTCACTTTCACTCGGTACCATAGAAGATATAAAAAGAGCGGGAATGAAGCTTATGGGGCTTCCGATTCCTGATGCCGATGATATTTTAAATCAATGGAAGAAAAGCATACCAGAATCTGTAGAAGGTGCTGAAGTCATTAATTGTTTAGTACATGAAATGAAGAGAGATTTTGAAGATTCTGTTGAGTGGGGAGAGCCATGTTCCTGTTTTTGGAAGATACATACTGAAGCTTTTCAGAACTGGTACCTGGGGGATGATCTGTTTATCAGTTTTCTTCATAAAATGCCTTATAGCGGCGGCAAGGAAGGATTTCTTAATAAGGAATCACCTCTTGTATCAGCAGAAGAGATCCGGCAGCTGTTTATACGTTTGAAAAGGGCAGGCTTTGAGCTGGGAATTGCTACAGGGAGAAGCCGGGAAGAAATGATGATTCCTTTTAAAAATTTCAAATGGTATGAAGAATTTGATCCGCTGTATATGGCTACTGCTTCAGACGCCGTTGAAGCATCCTGTATGTTTTCCTGCCCGATTCCTGATAAACCGGCTCCATTTATTTACAGTTGCGCTATTTATGGAAGGAATAAAGATAATTATTCAGTTTATCTGGAAGAAAAGATGAAACCTTCATCTGAAGATGAAATCTATGTGTGTGGTGATTCTTATTCTGATATCATAGGAAGCAGAAAGGCAGGGACACGGTTTATTGGTATATTTACTGAGATTAACGGGATAAAACAGAATATATCTGATAGTGGTAACTTATCTTTTGTAAATAAAGTAACAGACATTGAACAGCTTCTTTTAAATGAGAGAGGCTGATGTGCATAATCTATGTCTGATTACAGGCGTATTCTTTGCAGTCTGATTTCTGTCATGATAAAATAATCATAAGTTCTGAGGAAAATCAGGAGGCTCTATGTTTTTTCCACACTTACTCGGTCAGAGGAAAGTGCAAAATGAATTACAGCACTTATATACAAAAAAAAGAATCCCCCATACCATGATTTTTTATGGCGATGAGGGCCTTGGAAAGACAACGGCTGCTTTTGATCTGGCAGGCATACTTACTGGTAAAGCAGATAAACTTTATGATGATATAAAGAAGGCAAATCTGGATCAGCTGTTTGAAGATGTATCAATTCTCAGTAAAGAGGAAAAAGAAAGACTGCTTGCTGTTACTTTAGCAGATGAACAGGTCTGGTATCTTCATCCGGTTGGCATGGAACTTAAAATTGATCAGTTTCGTGTTTTTCTGGATGCCATGATTACTTTTGATAATCAGCCTCATGTCTGTATTATTGATGAAGCGCAGACTATGATGCCGGCAATTGCTAATTCGCTTCTCACCACATTGGAAGAGCCTGCAGGTAATATTTTTTTCATCCTGATTACCCATGATCTGAACGCACTTCTTCCAACTATTATTTCAAGAGGGGAAAGATTTGGTTTTCTCCCGCTTCCAAGGGAAGATTATGTTTCTTTTATAAATAGAAACATGGAAAAGTACCCACGGTTAAAAGAAATGGATGCGGATCTTCTATTTCAGATGACCGAAGGCAATCCAGGTAATACTTTAGAAATCTGTGATGAGAAAGATGGAGAACTCATTGATAAAGCAATAGAATTTTGGGAAACTGTCTCTCACAGCACCCTTCTTTTCGCTGAATTAAATATGGAAAGCTTTAAGGATCGGAAGGAATTTCTTAAAATACTTAGATGGATTATTCTGGTAGGCAGAGATATCATGGTTCTTTCTGAAACTGGAAATATATCTCTTGCCCGATGTGTTTCCATATCCCACCGGGAAATGGAGATTGCATCCTATTGGAAGAATGGAAAAGGCGAAGATGCATTAAATATTTTGATTACTGCTAAAAATGCAGTGTCCCGATATATTAATATCAAAAATGTGTGGGATATGATTCTCATTAATTTAGAACATATACAGAAAGGTATTTAAAATGGATCAAGTAATTGGTGTCCGATTTAAACCGGCTGGAAAAATATATTATTTTGAGGCAAATCATCTGGATATCCATTTGGATGATGGGGTTATCGTAGAGACCTCAAGAGGACTGGAGTATGGTAATGTAGTCCTTATGCCGGATAACCGTGTCAACGACAGTGATACACCTTTGAAGCCTGCGATTCGCAAGGCTACAATCAAAGACATGGCACAGCTGGAACGGAATAAGGAAAGAGAAAAATCGGCTTTTGATATATGTCTGAAAAAGATAGAAAAGTTCAAGGTGCCGATGAAACTTTTACGTGCAGAATATACTTTTGACAGAAATAAAATCGTATTTTTCTTCACTTCTGACGGGAGAGTCGATTTTCGTGAACTTGTTAAGGAACTGGCCTCCGTTTTCCATACCCGCATTGAATTAAGACAGGTAGGAGTGAGGGATGAGGCAAAGCAGGTATCAGGAATCGGTTCATGTGGCCGGCCTTTGTGCTGTGCGACCTTTCTCGGGGATTTCGCACCGGTTTCTATCAAAATGGCAAAGAATCAGGGACTGTCTTTGAATCCATCCAAAATCTCTGGTGTTTGCGGACGTTTGATGTGCTGCCTTCGTTATGAAAATGATCAGTATGAGGGAGAACATAAAAAGAAATGTTCCTGTCCTATGAAGAATAAGGTATTCCGTGTCGGCACCAAAGTCATAACTGATGAGGGGGAAGGCCAGATACTTTATGTTAACAGTCAGAAACATACTGTAAAGGTACAGTTAGATGGGGAAAAAACAAAAACTTTCCCGTGGGATGCGGTGGAACAGGAATAAAATGACAGATTGGCAATTAAATGAAGGTGAAAGGTTAGATGACCTTGTAAGAGATGGGATGAAAATTATCCAGCGCCCTGATCAATTCTGTTTTTCTATTGATTCTGTGCTTCTGTCCCATTATCCAGTTATAAAACCAAAAGATAAAATCGTAGATCTTGGGACTGGTACTGGTGTGATTTCCCTTCTATTATCTGCACTGGGTGGTAAGGAGATCGTTGCCTTTGAGGTTAATCCGGTAATGGCGGAACTGGCCCGCCGGAATGTAGAAGGAAATCATAAGGAATCAATAATTAAAGTGATTCGGGCGGATTATCGGAATGCTAAAAAATACTTCCCTTCAGGTAGTTTTTCATTGGTAGTGGTCAATCCACCTTACAGAGAAGTGGGAAGCGGTAGGATGAGTGCCAGTGAGGGTGTTGCTAGTGCCAGTTATGAACTGAATGCAACCCTTGAGGAGGTATTTCATACAAGCCGGTACTTATTAAAATATGGTGGACGGTTAGCCATGGTTCATCGGGCGGATCGAACAGCAGACCTTATTGCCTTGGGCAGAAAATATGGAATGGAGCCTAAGAGAATAAGGTTTGTTTATGCGCGAAAAGGTCATAATGCAGTACGGGTTCTGTTGGAATGGAAATATGGTGGTCATGCGGAACTTACAGTTGAACCGCCACTTCTGCTTCATAATTCTGACGGATCTTATACAGAGGAAGTACTCGCTGTTTATGGGAAGGAGCCCTAATGAATGATTTAGAATCAGGTACTCTCTATTTAGTACCTACACCGATTGGCAATCTGGAAGATATCACAGAAAGAGCGGTAGAAGTCTTAAGTAAGGCTGATATTATAGCAGCAGAAGACACAAGACATACAAGGATACTTCTTAATCATCTGGGAATCTCTACCCGTGTAGTTTCATATCATGAGCATAATAAGGAAGAGGCAGGACCTAAGCTTATAGAAGAATTACAAAGCGGAAAAACAGTCGCTCAGGTCAGTGATGCAGGGATGCCTGTTATTTCTGACCCTGGTGCGGAACTGGTACGGCTGGCACTTGAAGCTGATATTCCGATTGTGCCGCTGCCTGGTCCGAATGCAGCACTGACTGCTCTGATTGCCTCAGGACTTGATGCGAGACAATTTGTATTTATTGGATTTCTTCCTAAAATTACGGCCAAGAGGAAAAAATTACTCACAGAAATCCGGCGCGTCCCTTTTACTCTTATCTTTTATGAGGCACCTCATCGCATAAAGGATACACTTGATTTATTAATCAAATATCTTGGAGACAGGAAGGCCGTTACAGCCAGAGAACTGACAAAGAAATTTGAGACCTTTGACAGAGGAAGCCTTGAAAAAATTCGATCCGGTATGGATCTGGACGCTCCAAGAGGGGAATATGTGATTCTGGTCGAAGGCTGGAATGAGGGGATGGAAGAGGTCCTTAAAGAGGAAGGTAACTGGCGGGAAGAAGCACTGGAACTTGCAAAGAATATTCCACAGAAAGAAGCAGCAAGGCAGATAGCATCAAAATATAATCTTTCCCGTAGAGAAATTTATCAATTTCTGATAGGAAACGCAAAATAACCGGTATATATACGGATAAGGAATATAAATTTATAATTCACCTTTTTTTCTATTACCTGATAGCGTTATAATAATATCATTAAAAAGATCTATGTAAAATGGGAGGCACATTCATGAATAAAAAGCCAGCATATTATATTACAACTCCGATTTATTATCCAAGCGCAAAACTGCATATTGGACACACATACTGCACCTCTATTGCTGACAGTATTGCACGATTCAAAAGATTAGATGGTTACGATGTATTCTTTCTGACCGGAAGTGATGAACATGGCCAGAAAATTGAACAGAAAGCAGAAGAACAGGGTGTTACCCCGATTCAGTATGTAGACAACATTGTAGCCCTTTTCAAGCAGCTCTGGAAGGAACTTAATATTACTAATGATGATTTTATCAGGACTACAGAAGAACGGCACCGGAAAGTAGTTCAGATGCTGTTTCAGCGTGCCTATGATAAAGGTGATATTTATCTTGGTAAATATGAAGGCTGGTATTGCGTACCAGATGAAACATTCTGGCCTGAAAATAAACTGACACCGGATCATATCTGCCCGGATTGCGGCCGTCCACTGCAGAGAGTCAGTGAAGATGCCTATTTCTTTAAAATGTCTAAATATGCGGATCGCTGGCTGAAATATGTGGAAGAACATCCGGATTTTATTCAGCCAGAATCCAGAAGAAATGAAATGATCCAGTTTGTAAAAGGCGGACTGGAAGATCTCTGTGTGTCCCGTACCAGTTTCAGCTGGGGCATCCCTGTGCCTTTTAATCCTAAACATGTGGTATATGTATGGTTTGATGCGTTAGTCAACTATATTACTGCTGCAGGTATCATGGATGATCTGGAAAAATTTAATAAATTCTGGCCTGCTGACGTTCATCTGGTGGGGAAGGAAATTGTACGCTTCCACAGCATTATCTGGCCAATTATGCTGATGAGTCTTGGAATTGAAATTCCTAAGAAGATTTATGGGCATGGATGGCTGATTGTAGATGGCGAAAAGATGTCTAAATCAAGAGGCAACGTTATTGACCCGATTCCGCTTCTTCAGGAATTTGGATCCGATGCCATCCGCTACTATCTCCTTAACGATATTCAGCTCGGACATGATGGCAATTTCAGCCGTGAGCGTCTGATTAATCGTATTAACTCTGATCTTTCCAATGATCTTGGTAACCTTCTCTACAGAACCCTTTCCATGATTGACAAATACAATGATGGTATTCTTTATAAGGGAAATACAGCAGGTGATGAGACTGCAGCAGCTGCTTCTAAGGAAATTGAAGAAAATGCTGCGAAAACTCTGGAATCTTTCCGTGAAAATATGAGTAACTGGAAAATCAATGATGCGATTAAGTCTGTGTGGACCTATATCCGTTCCTTAAATAAATTTATTGATGTTACAATGCCATGGGCACTGGCTAAGGATCCTGAAAGGAAAGAAGTGCTGAATGCAGTTCTGTATCATCTTTGTGAAGGACTTAGATTTGTCTCTCTTATGGCAGAACCGGTGATTCCAATCGCTTCAGAAAAAATCTGGAATCAGCTTGGGCTTTCTGATTTCAAGGATGCAAGCTATAAAGATCTTGTATGGGGAGGAATTCCTGATCATACAGTAACCCATAAAGCAGATCCGATTTTCCCTCGTATTGAAATTGAAGAAACTGAAGAAAAGAAGGAGATAAAAGTATCGGCAAGTGAGAAGAAAACTTCAAAGACGGAAACAGAGGTAAAAGAATTAATATCCATCGATGATTTCTTTAAAACTGATCTTCGAGTAGCAGAAGTTCTGACTGCAGAAAAAGTTGAAAAATCAAAGAAACTGATTAAAATGACAGTCAGCCTTGGAGACGGGGAAACAAGAACTGTAGTCAGCGGTATTGCAGAACATTACAAGCCGGAAGAACTGGTAGGAAAACATGTCATCTTTGTAGCTAACCTGAAACCTGCAAAATTGATGGGCATTGAATCTCAGGGAATGGTACTGGCTGCCTCTAAGGATGGTAAACTCCTGCTTCCTTCCGTTGATATGCCTGCAGGAAGCAAGGTAAAGTAATGGGGCTTTTTGATACCCATGCTCATCTGTATGATAATGCCTTCGATTCGGATCGGGATTCTGTCATTCAGAAAGTATTTAAAAGTCTGGATTATGTAGTAGTCCCGTCTGAAGACCTGGAGACCAGTAAAAAATCGATCCGGCTTTCGGAAGCTTATCCGAAAATCTATTCAGCAGTTGGTATTCACCCACATGTAACCCGATATGCAAATGAAGACATAATCAAATGTATTGGAGATCTTGCGGCTTCTCATCCAAAAGTAAAAGCGATTGGAGAGATTGGTTTAGATTATCATTATTTTTACACAGATAAAGAAACTCAAAAGAAATGGTTTACCCGTCAGATTAAATTGGCGGAGGAACTGGATCTTCCATTTCTGATACATGACAGGGAAGCTCATGGGGATACGTTAAACATTCTAAAAGAAAATAAAAACAGCAAAATGAGAGGTATAATACACTGCTTTTCCGGAAGTATTGAAACAGCCAGAGAATTCATTAAACTGGGGTTCTATATATCTTTTGCCGGGCCCGTGGTATTTCCTAAGAGCATTAAATTAAAAGAAGTAGCTGCCCAGATTCCATCTGACAGGCTTCTTATTGAGACCGACAGCCCTTATCTGACTCCCCCGCCTCATCGGGGCGAACGTAATACACCGGCTAATGTACAATATGTTGCTGCTGAATTAGCAAGGTTAAGGGGAGTATCCGTAGAAAATATCATTGGGATTACCCGAAAAAATGGGATGGATATCTACCAGATTCATGAATAATACAAGGACTTCCTCTTCGTAAGGGGGAGTCCTGTTTTTGTTGCTACATAGAGAACAAAAAATATATTTCAAAAAAAATGTAATTAATTTCAAATGAGTACTACTCTTTTTTTATAAATGTGATACAATAAGTGTAACCAGTAAGAATAAAGTGTACTATTATGGAGGCTTTAAATGAACAGACAACTCTCTCTGGAATTTGCTAGAATTACCGAACAGGCAGCTTTAAGAAGCGCAAGGCTGATGGGACTTGGAGATAAAGAAGGTGCTGATCAGGCAGCCGTAGATGGAATGCATGAACAATTTGCCAAGACACCGGTATCCGGAACAGTGGTCATTGGTGAAGGGGAAATTGATGAAGCGCCAATGCTCTACATTGGTGAACATGTTGGTGCCGGCGGAGAGGAAGTAGATATTGCTGTTGATCCTGTGGAAGGAACCAATTTAGTTGCAAAAGGCCAGAATGGAGCAATTGCTGTTCTTGCTATTGCACCGAAAGGATGCCTGCTGCATGCGCCTGATATGTATATGCAGAAAATCTGCGTAGGACCAAGAGCTAAAGGTAGAATTAACATTAATGCTTCGGTTACAGAGAATCTGAAAAATGTAGCTGATGCAATGAATAGAGACGTTTCTGATCTGACCGTTGTTATTCTTGACCGTGAAAGACATGAAAAGATTATCCGTGAAGCAAGAGAAGCAGGTGCAAGAATCCATTTAATTACTGATGGGGATGTGGTGCCATCTATTGACTGTGGCATTCAGGGAAGCGGAATCCATATGGTTCTTGGATCCGGCGGTGCACCAGAAGGGGTTCTTGCAGCTGTAGGCCTTAAATGTCTTGGAGGAGATATGCAGGCAAAACTTCTTCCTCACACTGATGAAGAAGTGAGAAGACTTCATGCCATGGGAATTGAAGATCCTGATAAAGTTCTTACTCTGGATGATTTAGTTAAAGGTGATGACTGTATATTCTCTGAAACAGCAATTACTGATTGTGCAATGCTTCGCGGTGTAAGATTCTTCGGTGATGGTGCAAGAACAAGTACATTAATCCTTAGATATAAGACAGGCACTGTTCGGTTTGTAGATACTATTCACAGATTTGGAGATAAAAAGCCTTCTGTTCGTCTCTGGTAAAAATATTTATCATATGATCTGAGGAATTCCTGTAATACAACAACGTATCTGCAGAAAATTATCATATTCAGGTAACGGAATAGATTCTCTATTCCGTTATTTTCATGTGAGTGGCAGTACAGATAAAATTAAGTAAGTCATTGGGCGGGACTCTGTGCTTTTACGATATATACTCTGATTTCAGTAGAGGATATGCTCTTGAATTTTCTAAGGGAGTTGAGTATAATTAAAAGCACATGGCCGGTTAGTCAAACGGTTAAGACGCTGCGTTCTCAGCGCAGAGAGTATGGGTTCGAATCCCATACCGGTCACCAAAGGAAAAGGAGCGACAAGCTCCTTTTTTATTTTCTGTTGGCAGAGTTCCTTCTTTATTTAGTTATTCATTTTGTCTGTGATATAATTTGATTAAACAGGAGGAAATTACCTATGAATATACAGAAAAAAAGGAAGATTACTGTTTTGATCATTTCCATTCTGGTAGTTTTAACTTTTATTGTTGGAACTTCAGGTATATGGAAAAAGTCACTGGTCAATTCCAATAAAAACGGCTATGTGGCAGTTATTCGTATTGATGGGCCGATTACTGGCGGGAGGGATGCAGGATCTGTTATTAATGGTACTAACGGAGTTACCAGTGAATCATTGATGAAACAATTTCAGAGTGCCAGAAAGGATCCGAATGCAAAGGCTATTCTGGTAAGGATCAATAGCCCTGGCGGTTCCACGGGTGCAACTCAGGAAGTAGCAGAGGAGATGGATAAAATCAGAAGCAGTGGAAAGCCGATTATCATTTCCATGGGTGATATGTGTGCATCTGCAGGATACTGGCTTGCAAGCAAGGGAAATTATATCTTTGCAACACCTGCTACGATTACCGGCAGCATCGGGGTCTATATGGACTATACGAATATCGAGGATCTGATGAATAAGCTTGGCATTAAAAATGAAAAAATAAAGAGCGGTGCACATAAAGATATCTTATCCATGTATCGTCCGATGACAGCAGATGAAAGGAAAATGATTCAGTCCATGGTTGACGATATATATAATCAATTTGTGCAAACTGTGGCAGATGGCCGAAAAATGGATGAAAGTAAAGTTAGAAAAATTGCAGATGGCCGCATTTTAACTGGAAAACAGGCGCAGGATCTCGGACTGGTGGATGCTATGGGGAATTATTATGATGCATTAAGCTATGCTGCTTCCAGCGGTGGCATCCAGAATGATGTAGACCACATTCCTGTGAAAACCTACGAAAACAGTTTATCCTGGCAGGAGATTCTGTCCAGTAAGATGGATGCTGTTTCTGTTTCATTTGCTTCCTCGCTAGCTGATCATTTTCGTGAAGCTCTCTTGAGTTCTTCTGGACCATCTATAAAGTAAGGAGGGTAAAATGAACGAAATTCTTGATTTGGCTTTTTTGATGCTTGCCTCCCCAAGACAGGCATTGATGAAGGTAACTAATGAAGAAAGGCTGAAAGAGGGATTTTTACTCTGGGCTTTTGTCATTCTTGTACTATCGATTTCATCATTAGGCGATGGGTCAGGCCTTATCAGCCAGTTCCTAATTATATTTGTTCTCCTGGGAACGGCGCTTCTAATACATAGTGCAGTTATTGACTATATTTCCGGACTCTGGGGTGGTATGGGGACAGCAAAGGGAATTACTGCAGGATTCATGGCTTCGTCTGTTCCACTGGCTTTTTCTGTATTCTTTTCATTTTTTGATATTTTGGGCAGCACATTTCTTTCAGGACTGATAAGTTTTGCTATTGTATGCTGGTCTTTTTACCTTGATGTGCTGGCAATCAGTGAAAACTATCGTTTCCGTATGGGAAAGGCATGCATCATTGCCTTAATGCCCTATGTAATGGCAGCTGCATTTTTCATTTCCCTTGCTGTTATTGGTGTTATAGCTGCTGCTTCAGGAATATCCCACATGCAGGATGTTCAGAATATGGGAGCGTTTTTAAGTCAGATGTGATTTTTGATAGTAGTGAAATCTGTTTGATTTTCTTTTTACTGAAGATTCTGATGACATAATGAGCCAATTTCAAAAAAAATGTATTTGTGTTATAATGTAAAGCAATGTAAAAGTTCATTATGTAACTAAGAGAATACTACATCAGATATATGTGATATACATTTAAGGAGGATCACCATTTATGTGCGGTATTGTTGGTTATGTCGGTAGCGGCAATGCTACTGATTTTCTCATTGACGGTCTTAGACGTCTTGAATACCGGGGTTATGACTCTGCAGGAATTGCAGTATATGCAAATGGAAAAATTGATATTGAGAAGAAACAGGGACGTCTGGTAAATCTTGAAAACGTGTTGAAATCTCATCCCCTTAACGGGCATATCGGAATAGGACATACCCGTTGGGCTACTCATGGGAAACCATCTGATCAGAATGCTCATCCACATGGGGATTGCCATAATCATTTTGTTATTGTTCATAACGGAATTATTGAAAATTATATGGGGCTGAAGAAAGATTTAATCAGCAAAGGCCATGTTTTTAAATCTGAAACAGATTCAGAGGTAATTGCACATCTGTTAGAAGAATTAGATGATGGAGATTTCTTATCTACTGTCCGTAAGATGCTTACATATGTAGAAGGTTCTTACAGCCTTGTTATTATGGATGAAGCAGATCCGGATACAATTATTTGCACTAAGGTCAATAATCCACTGGTTATAGGACTTGGTAAAGGTGAAAATTTTATTGCTTCCGATATTCCTGCTATAATTAACCACACCCGTGATATCTATATCCTGGATGATTATGAACTGGCAGTTGTCAAAAAGGATCATGTGGCTGTATTTGACAAAGAAGGAAATCCATGTTCAAAAGAAGTTCAGAAGGTTACCTGGTCTGCAGAAGCAGCTGAAAAGGGAGGATATCCGCATTTCATGCTGAAAGAAATCTTTGAACAGCCCAAGGCTGTCAGGGATACTGTCCAGATTCATCTGGATAAGAACAACCATGTTTCTTTTGATGATTTAAACTGGACTAAAGAGGATCTGGATAATATTGATAATATTCTGATTACCGCCTGCGGTACAGCTTATCATGCCGGCCTTGTGGCAAAGCATTATCTGGAAAGATTCGTTAAAATCCCTGTATCTGTAGAAATTGCATCGGAATACAGATACAGCAAACCTTTAACTACCAGTCATACTCTTTGTATAGTGGTGAGCCAGTCTGGGGAAACTATTGATACGTTGGAAGCTTTGAAAGAAGCAAAACGACATGGTGCAAAGAGTCTGGCAGTTACCAATTCTATTGGTTCTTCTATTGCAAGAGAGGCAGACAAGGTCATTTATACACTGGCAGGTCCTGAAATCGCTGTAGCATCTACAAAAGCATATACAACCCAGCTGGTGGCTTTATTGCTGGTTGCTCTCTATATGGCTCAGATTAAGGAATCAGTTCCAGCAGAATTAATCACAAAGCTGGTAAATGGGTTGAAAGAACTGCCTGTACAGATAGAAAAAGTTCTGAACGAGAAAAATCATATGGCTGATGTGGCAGATCGACTGATCAAAGCCGATGACATTTTCTATTTAGGACGTTCCATTGATTATGCTATTGCAATGGAAGGGGCATTGAAATTAAAGGAAGTATCCTATATTCATGCAGAATCTTATGCAGCAGGGGAATTGAAGCATGGCACCTTAGCTTTAATTACTAAAGATACTCCTGTCATTGCAGTGGCAACCCAGGATGCAGTAAGTTCCAAAATGTACAGCAATATCCAGGAAGTAAAGGCCAGAGGGGCTGATGTTCTTGGTATCGGCTATGCAGATGATAAAGAATTAGCTAAATATACAACTGAAACCGTTCGTATTCCAAGAGTGGATTTCTTTATTGCGCCTATCCTTTCTGTGATTCCTATGCAGCTTCTTGCCTACTATACCAGCATAAAGAGAGGTAATGATGTAGATAAACCTCGTAATCTTGCCAAGTCAGTTACTGTAGAATAAGAAGTCAAAAACACAGGGTTCGTTATTATATCGACTCCCTGTGTTTTTAATTTAAAGAATTATAAGAAAAAGCAGTTCATTCTTTTATCTATATGTATGAACTATTGCGAAAAACAGATATTCATCATACAATAATATGCATAAGCTATTTTATGACAGGAGTTGCAGATATGAAAAAAATAATCTTAACAGGTGATCGGCCGACAGGACATCTTCATGTAGGACATTATGTTGGATCTCTCCGCGAAAGGGTGGCTCTTCAAAACTCCGGCAAATTTGATGACATATTCATTGAAATTGCAGATGCTCAGGCATTGACAGATAATGCGGATAATCCAGAAAAAGTGCGTAAGAATATACTCCAGGTTGCTTTGGATTATCTCTCTGTAGGTATTGATCCCAACAAGTCTCATATTTTTATTCAGTCTTTAATTCCCGCACTTCCGGAGCTGATGATGTATTATCTGAATCTGGTTACGGTTGCCAGACTGGAAAGAAATCCTACCGTGAAGGCTGAAATCCAGCAGAAACATTTTGAAACCAGTATTCCGGCAGGTTTTCTCTGCTATCCGGTCAGTCAGGCTGCCGATATTACTGCTTTTATGGCAACTACTGTTCCTACTGGGGAGGATCAGGAACCAATGCTGGAACAAACCAGAGAAATAGTACGAAAGTTCAATGAAATTTATGGAGAAACTCTGGTAGAACCGGAAATCGTTCTTTCTTCCAATAAGGCAAGTCTCAGACTTCCTGGCACGGATGGCAAGGCGAAGATGAGTAAATCCCTTGGAAACTGCATATATCTTTCTGATGAACCTGAAGAAATTGAGAAGAAGATCATGTCAATGTATACGGATCCTACTCATTTGCGAAAAGATGATCCAGGGCATGTGGAAGGCAATCCGGTATTTACTTATCTTGATGCATTCTGCAAACCAGAATATTTCCCGGAATTCTTACCGGAATATGCAGATTTGGACGAATTAAAGGCACACTATACAATAGGCGGTCTTGGAGATGTTAAAGTGAAGCGTTTTCTCAATCGTGTCATGCAGGCGGAATTGGCACCTATTCGTGAAAAACGTCATTACTGGGAAGAAAGACTTCCAGAGGTTGTGAATATCTTAGAGGAGGGAACCAGATTCGCTGCTGCTGTTGCGGATGACACGCTTCAGAAGGTAAGAAAGGCAATGAGAATTGATTATTTTGAAAAGGGTAATCTCCTTAAATAATTGTTTTCTGAATTAATAGATTTAATAATTTATGGAAATCTGAAATCAGTTATCTCTGTTTACGCAATTTATAATTAAAATGTAAAGAGGCCTTATTAATAATGTCGCTCCTTAACCGGGTGACCGGCAAAGGAGGACTGTTATAAGGCCTCTTTTAAGTATGGTGAATACATGCAGCTGATGTATTTTTGGTACGATATGAAGTTTGTTTGAATTAGGATCTTCCTTCATTTATGACAAGTATATCCCCATTATTCAGTATCGTATTTCCTTCTGGAATGACTACATTCTGATTTCTGACGATAAGAATAATGAGACATCCCTTAGGCAGGCGTAGTGAAGCCACACTTTTACCGTAGTAGGGGCTGTCCTCCGTAACGTGAATTTCGTTAAGCTTAATGCCAAGAGAGGGATCAACAGAAAGAGCGGAAAGTACCAGCGTATCATCTTCTCTGAGTAATGTATGGCCGTCAGGAATGATTTTATGATCCCCACGGCATAGGAGAACTGCAAGTGTCTGTGGAGGGAGAGTGATATCCTTCAGCAGCTGATTACACCAGATATGACCTGCAGGCAGAGTGAATTCTATAAATTGTACAGGGATTTCCTCTGCATAATCGGTGAAAGACTTCATAACATCATGACTGTCATCAATCATATCCAGCTTCTTTGAAACAAGGGGAAGAAAGGCGCCTTGAAAGAGAATGGATAGCAGAACTACAAAAAATGTTACATGGAATACGATATCATTGACTGGAGCCTGTGTATAGGCAACAATTGCAAAGACTATGGCAGATGCACCTCGAAGCCCTGCAAAAGAAATGAGAGCACCTGCATTCACTGGTACACGGAAAGGGAGCATTAAACCAAAGACGGCAATTGGTCTTATAATGCATGTCAGAACAAATGCAATAAGGAAAGCCATCCAGGCAACCTCCGGTAATTCGGAAGGGGTAGAAAGGAGCCCCAGAAGGAAGAAAATCATCATCTGAATGAGGTTTGTGGCACCGTCAAAGAAATGTACTATATTCCGTTTACCTCTGAACTCACTGTTACCTAAAATAATCCCCGTTATATAACATGAGAGATATCCGTTACCATCGATGATGGAAGGGGCGGCATAAGAGAAAATAGCAATGGCAGTAAGAAATACCATATCAAATCCACCTGACAGGTACTCTGTCTTTTTTAATGCCCATTTAGCGATAAAGGCTATGCCAAAGCCGAAAGCCAGGCCAAATATGATTTGAGAAAAGAGAAGCCCTAATGTTGACCACCCATCGGCTGTTCCCTGCATCAAAGAAATGCAGATCATTGTCATCATGAAGGCAGTGGGATCGTTACTGCCACTTTCCACTTCCAGAAGAGAAGCTGTATTATATTTTAAATTCAGTCTTTTGGAACGGAGTATAGAAAACACTGAAGCAGCATCTGTAGAGGCCATGACAGAGCCCATAAGCAGACTTAGGAGCCATGGCTGCCCTAGACCCCAGTGTATAAATGCACAAGTTAAAAGAGCAGTCAGGATAACGCCTAGACTGGAAAGAAGAATGGCGGGGGACAGCACCGGACGTGCCATTGACCAGTTAGTACCAAAGCCCCCGTAAAACATAATAAAAATTAATCCGGTTGAGCAGATCTGCTCAGCGAAATTGTAGTTTTCGAATGGAACCTGTATGGGACCGTCCGACCCAAAGAACATTCCCAGAAGTATGAATGCCAGCAGGACCGGAATCCCTAATCTGTCAGAAATACGATTCAGGAAAACACAGGTAAAAATAACGATGGCCGTCAGAAGTAAGAATGAAATCATAGGCGGTCTCCTTAGATATAATCTGGTAGAATCTACAAATCTCTATATTATATTGTAACGGAAACAGGGAGGTGGGACAACGGGAAAAATGGATGATATGAAAGATAACAGATTGTACACTGCAGGTAATACTGCAGTAATGTGATTCTATATATTCAATTATTTTGTCAGAAGCTGAACTGTATATGTAAAAATAAAAAGCTGGTCATTTCTGACCGGCTTTTTGGTACCAGGTGATAGAGAAATGAATATCTGCAATGATGAAAAATCAGATACAGATATCAAATTTCTCATGGAATATTATTTCCGTGGTAAACGTCCTTATTTGGATAAATCCAGATTACGGATCTGCTGACGAAGTGGAAGAATGGAATATGGTGCTACAGAGAATTCATCAACACCCATCTTCATGAAAGATTCAGTGATCGAAAGATCAGACCCTAATTCACCGCAGATGCCAACCCAGATTCCGGCTTTATGTGCATTTTCAACAGCCATCTGGATCAGTTTCATTACCGCAGGATGATGAGGATTAAAGAAATCGGATAAAACCCGGCTTGTTCTGTCTACAACCAGAGTATACTGAGAAAGGTCATTCGTTCCGATGGAGAAGAAATCCACTTCTTTGGCAAGTCGGTCACTGATCAGTGCTGCTGCCGGGGTTTCTACCATGATACCGATTTCCATCTGATGGTCATAGGCAATTCCCTTTTTATCTAATTCCAGTTTTACTTCATTCAGAATTTCCTTTGCTTTCCAGACTTCCCATACAGAAGTAACAAGAGGGAACATAATAGCAGCTTTACCAAATGCACTGGCACGAAGGATGGCGCGAAGCTGTGTTTTAAAGATTTCCGGGTGCTGGATGCAGATTCTGATTGCTCTAAGACCTAATGCCGGGTTCTCTTCCTTTGGAAGATGGAAGGCAGGAGCTTCTTTATCGGCACCAATATCCAGGGTACGTATAATGACCCGTTTTCCTGCCATTGTCTCAATGGCAAGCTTATAAATATTGAATTGCTCTTCTTCTGTAGGAAGAGTATCTCTTCCCATATAAATAAATTCACTTCGGAAAAGCCCGATTCCTTCAGCATCATTTTTCAAGACTGCGGCTAAATCAGAAGCAGAAGAAACGTTAGCAGACACTTCCACTCTGCGGCCATCTTTTGTTTCACTTGGAAGTCCTTTCAGTTCCTGAAGAAGTTCTCTTAAACGGATACTCTGTTCCTGTTTTTCTTTCATTACGGCTAAAATACCTGGTGTCGGATCTACATAGACAGTGCCAGAGAAACCATCGATAATTGCTGGTTTTCCGTCAAATAAATCGTCAATATCTTCACCGGTAGCAACAATAGCAGGAACTCCCAGGGCACGGGCCAGAATGGCAGTATGAGATGTCGGAGTACCTTCTTTAGTTACAAAACCTAAGATCTTTTTAGTATCCATCTGGATTGTTTCATTAGGCGTAAGGTCGTCTGCATAAAGAATACATGGCTCATCCTGAGCAAAGAGAGACTGTTTCTGCCGAAGAACCCGGAGAAGGACGCGGGAAATTTCCTGTACATCAGCGATATGAGTCTGAAGATATACGTTATCATCAGAGCCATAAATCCTGGTAAAATTCTGTTCAGCCTGATAGATTGCATATTCAGCATTTACTTTTTGATTTCTGATGATTGATTTAACAGAATTTATAAATTCTGAATCGGTAAGAAGCTGCTGATATACCTTGAAAATAGAAGCATTATCCAGACCAACGTGGGAAACTGCTTCCTGATAGAACTGTTTCATCTTCGCACAGGCGGAATTTCTGGCAGAATCAAAAACTGCAACTTCAGATTCCGGATTTTCAATTTTAGTCTCTGAAACACGCATTTCTTTGTGACGGAAAACACGAAGGGTACCAATTGTTACCATTCCAGAAATGCTTTCACCAGTGATTTTTTTCATAGAAATGTTCCTTTCATTGTTCAATTATTAATCTTCAATACCTTTTCGCGCGGATACTCCCTTATCGAAGTAATGTCTTATTTTTTTCATTTCTGTAATTAAATCCGCATGATCAAGGATAATTTTTGGTGCATTACGTCCTGTGAATATCAATTCAACCTGAGGAGCTTTTGCTTCAATGATTCTAAGAGTATCTTCATCGGTTGCCAGGTCATACCAGTATGCCATATTATATTCATCCAGAATGACCACGTCGTAAGATCCTGACACCGCTCTTATGGCATTTTCAATACCTTTTTGAATCATGTCTTTATATTCTTCAGGTGGATGTCCATCGGGATAAATGACGATATTATCACCAAAGGCTTTGATCTGCTCTTCTGTAAGAGAACCTTCTTTTGCTATAAAATAAGGCTTTCCCAGTGTAATTAAAGTAATACCGGGGAGTTTTTTCAAGATACCCTGTTCAGCATAAGCAAGAGATTTCATAAACTGGATGATACAGACTTTTTTAGAGGCACCAATAGCACGAATTGCCAGACCTATAGCGGCTGTGGTTTTCCCTTTTCCGTCGCCTGTATATACCTGAATATATCCTTTCATAGTATCGCTCCTTTATTCTGCAGCAAAGACTGACATAATAAGTTTATTTTATTATAGTATATTATGCAATAAGTGGAAATGATGGTGCACAATAAAATCCGGAAACAGCAGCACATGACAGTTCCGGATTTTATTTATCAGTCGTAATCTTTTGGTTGCAGTGTTTGTGTTTTTTTTACCACTTACGGATGGCATAACCTCCAATAAGGAGACATAGAAGCACAATGAAGCGAATGCCGTGTTCAGCAAAGTAAATCAGATCATGGCCAAGACACACTTCAATGACTACAGAAGGAATTTTCCCTATTAATGTGGCTTTAAAATGTTCCCGGCTGTTTAACTTGCTCAATACAGCGATAGCAGTAAATAAAATATTGGGAGAATAGGGGATTGCTCTTGCAACTGCCATATTCTTTACACAACTGTATTTATCTAGTTTGGTTAGCATATGTTTCTGCTCAATAAAGGTACGGGCTTCTTTACGGCAGAAGATACGGCCAATATGGAAGCTGATTTCTATACCAAGAACTTCACCAATCCAGGAGACCAGAAGTCCTGGAATTAATCCGAATAAAACACCATTTACAGTGAGAAATGGAATTGTCGGTATGCCTAATACATTGCAAACGATAAGCAATCCTATACTTATGATAAAAGCCCCATATCCGAAGGATGAGATATATTCGGAAAGTCCGTCTACATCACCTGCCATCGTTAAATGGATGATGTGATAATAAAATTCAGGATAGCAGATACGGACAAGATAAACAGATATGATGGCAGCAGCGATCAGGATTAATAAACCAATGATCTTTTTCCATTTGTCAATCATAAAGTAACCTTTGAATCGTTTAAAACGTCCACTATAAACAGATTTCTGTGGTGAACGGAGAAATCAAGTGGTATGATTTGAATCTCTATTGCTGTTTGTTAAAGAATACATAATCCTTTTATTTCATATTTACATATTATAATACATAAAGTTAATATTTTCCAATTTCTATAGTTTGCTAACTAAGTCATGAAGACGACAGAATCTGGAAAATTATAGGAAATACCAATGAATGTTCATCGGTACAGGGCGTATTAAACAGTGAAAAATCATGCTTGCATTTCATTTTGAATCTTGCTATTATATTGCTATATATAAAGGCAAAGATGGGAAGAAGCTGTGGATTTTTTTTACAGAGAGCTGCTGTCTGGTGTAATGCAGTAAAAAGGAAACAGTAAGTCACCCCGGAGCTGACATTTTGTCCGTGGCGTACGTTATCCGCAAATGAGCGATCATTTATGATTATTTAGGTGGTACCGCGGAAGCACTCTTTCGTCCTATGGGGATGAAAGGGATTTTTTATTTTTAGGAGTGGTGAAATATGGAAGAATTCAAAGATCTTGGCAAATATGATCCTTCTGCTATTGAACAGAAGTGGTATAAGTTCTGGGAGGATCATGATGTTTTTCATGATGAACCTGAACCGGGTAAAAAACCCTACAGTATTGTTCTTCCGCCTCCAAATGTTACCGGCCAGCTGCATATGGGGCATGCATTAGATAATACCCTGCAGGATATTTTAATAAGATATAAGAGAATGCAGGGATTTAATGTATTATGGCTCCCAGGTAAAGATCATGCAGGGATCGCAACTCAGGTCAAGGTAGAAAAGCAGATTGCAGAAGAAGGACTTAATAAGTATGATCTGGGACGTGAAAAATTCCTGGAACGTGTATGGCAGTGGAAGGAAAAATATGGTAACCGTATTGGACTTCAGATCAGACGTTTAGGTTCTTCCTGCGACTGGAAGCGTGAACGTTTCACCATGGATGATATCTGTGCCCGTGCAGTCCGGGAAGTCTTTGTTTCTCTTTATGAAAAGGGATTAATTTATCAGGGATTCCGTATCACCAACTGGTGCCCTCGCTGTCAGACCGCTCTTTCTGATATCGAAGTTGAACATGAGGATGAAACAGGACATCTCTGGTATTTCAACTACCCGATTGTTGGGGAAGACCGTTATATCCAGATTGCTACTACACGTCCTGAAACAATCCCCGGCGATACAGCAATTGCGGTAAATCCAAAAGATGAAAGGTATTCTGATCTTGTTGGCAAGATGGTTAAACTTCCAACGAGTGACCGTGAAATTCCAATTATCGCAGATGAATATGTAGATATGGAATATGGTACAGGTTGTGTAAAAATTACACCGGCCCATGATCCAAATGACTTTGAAGTAGGGCAGAGACATGATCTTCCTACCATTGTTATCATGAATAAGGACGGCACATTGAATGAGAAGGCCGGTAAATACAATGGTATGGACCGTTATGAAGCCAGAAAAGCTATTGTCGAAGATCTGAAAGCAGAAGGACTTCTCGTAAAGATTGAAGAAACCAGACACGCTGTAGGCCACTGTTCCCGCTGCAAGACCATTGTTGAACCTCTGACAACAAAACAATGGTTTGTCAAGATGAAACCGCTTGCCGGCCCGGCTATGGATGCAGTTACTTCTGGAAAAACCAAATTTGTACCAGAACGTTTCTCCAAAACCTATATTCAGTGGCTTTCAAATATCCACGATTGGTGTATTTCCCGTCAGCTCTGGTGGGGACATCGTATTCCTGTATGGTATTGCGATGACTGTGGGGCTGTAAGTGCATCCCGCACTGATATTACCGAATGTCCAAAATGCCACAGCCATCATATCCATCAGGACCCTGATGTCCTTGATACCTGGTTTTCCTCAGCACTCTGGCCATTTTCTACCATGGGCTGGCCGGACAAGACACCGGAGCTCCAGCAGTGGTATCCGACTTCTACCATGGTTACCGGTTATGATATCATTTTTTTCTGGGTTGCCCGCATGATGTTCATGTCTATGGAGTTCATGCATGAAATTCCATTCAAGTATGTATTCATCCATGGCCTTGTTCGGGATTCTCAGGGAAGAAAGATGTCCAAATCTCTGGGCAATGGTATTGATCCATTGGAAGTTATTGACAAATATGGCGCTGATGCACTTCGTTTCACTCTGGTTACTGGAAATACACCGGGCAATGATATGCGTTTCTACTACGAAAGAGTAGAAGGAAATAGAAATTTTGCCAATAAACTCTGGAATGCTACCAAGTTTACACTGATGAATCTGGATGATTATGATAGAAATTTCGTACCATCTGAGGATCAGCTGACTCTGGCAGATAAATGGATTCTTGATCGTCTGGCCGCTACAGAAGATTATGTTGGAACAAACCTGGATAAATATGAACTTGGTGAAGCTGCAGACAGCATTTATAATTTTGCATGGAATTATTTCTGCGATTGGTATATTGAAACAGCCAAAGCTCGACTCTATGGTGAGCATAATACCGATCGGAAGGTAACTCAGTACGTTCTGGTTTATACATTGAACCGTATGCTGGCTCTGCTGCATCCGTTTATGCCTTTTATTACAGAACATCTCTGGCAGCATCTGCCACATGAAGGTGAGGTGCTGGCGAGAGCTTCCTGGCCCAAGGCAGATGATAATCTCCGCTTCCCTGTTGAAGCCGAACAGTTTGAACGCATTATGGATACAATTAAGGCTATCAGAAATATGCGTGCAGAAGCTGGTGTCGCACCAAACAAAGCCTGCCATATTCAGATTGCTGTTCTTCGTGAAGACCTTAGGGACTGCATCGAAGGGAACAAAGAATATTTTGAGAAACTCGGTCATGTAGAAGGAATGAAACTTCTGACATCTGATGATGCAAAACCAGAAAACGCCAACACAGCTGTTGTAACTGGGCTTGAAGTCTATCTCGAACTGAAAGGCCTTATTGATACGACGAAAGAAATGGAAAAGATTCAGAAAGCGAAAGATGCCCTGGAAAAGGATATTGCCCGTACTTCCGGCAAACTCAATAATCAGGGATTCCTTGCAAAGGCACCGGAAGCTGTCATTGCCAAGGAAAAAGAAAAGCTGGCTGAATTTGAAGAAAAAATGAAATCCCTAAACGATCGTCTGAAACTTTTAGAACAGCTTTAATATCTGTCATTCTCTTATCCGGTCAAGATTCAGATAAGTAGAAATTCTGATTGACTGCGATAATCTGTTAGTTTAGTTTTCTTAAGAAGGAGAACAAATGAATTACGAAGAATCCATTGCATATCTGGAACAAGCTGCTTCTTTTGGCATTAAACCCGGTCTTGAAAGAATTAATGCTATTTTAGCCAAATTAGGAAACCCGGAAAATGCTTATAAAGTCATCCATGTAACCGGTACCAATGGTAAAGGAAGCGTAGTAGCCATGATTACCAGTGTTATGGAAAATGCTCAACTCCGCATCGGCCGCTATGTTTCGCCTCATTTGATTGATTATACTGAAAGAATTTATGTGGGCGGAAAAGATATTTCCCGTGAAGATTTTGCAAAAGCTGCCACTGCTGTCAGAGAAGCAGCTGAAAAGGCAGTTGCAGAAGGAGTAGAAGAACCAACAGAATTCGAACTTCTTACTGCCATGGCTTTCTGGTATTTTAAAGAACAGAAGGTAGATTATGCAGTTATGGAAGTCGGGATGGGTGGTCTCTATGATTCTACAAATGTCATAACTCCAGTTGTATCCGTCATTACGAATGTGGCAATGGATCATATGAAATACTTGGGAAATACTCTACAGGAAATTGCGCACCAGAAAGCAGGAATCATTAAAGAAGGCGTTCCTGTTGTTACAGCAGCACAACATGTTGCTTTAAAGCAGTTGAAAAAAGATGCCCATGAAAAGAAAGCCCGTATCTATTTTTACGGTCGTGATTTCGAAATCGATTCCCGTCAGAAATGGCATCATGGACAGGTTGTAACTGTTAAAAGAAAAGATATGCCAAAAGAATTAGAAAAGAGTCTTCTCTTTGTTCCTTTTGTAGGAACTCATCAGGCAGTCAATGCTGCAGTAGCTACTATGGCATTATCTTTAGTCATGAAGCAGGATCATCGTATCAATGAAAATGATCTTCGTGAAGGATTGGCCAGAGCGACATGGAAAGGACGTTTTGAAATTCATGACGTTAATGGAGTTACTTATGTCATGGATGGAGCCCATAATCCTGCTGGTGCAGAAGCACTGCAGGAAGCACTTCTGGAGCAGTATCCGGATAAGCGTCGAATCTTCGTATTCACCTCTCTGGAAGATAAGGATACAGGGACTGTAATTCAGCTTCTTATGCGTAAAGGTGACAAGGTATTTGCCTGTGAAGCGCCGACTCCAAGAACCCGGAAGGTAGAGGAGATTGGAAAACTTATTGAAGAACAGAAATTAAAGGTGGATTTCAAAGCAGAAAGCAGCGTGGATCAGGCATTAGAAGATGCTACAGCTGCTGCGGGAGAAGGGGATATTGTTCTTATTTGTGGTTCTCTTTATATCTTAGGAGATGCCATGCAGTATATTGCACGAAAAGAATCAGAAGTTCTGAAGAATTAAAAATTAAAATTGAAAAACGCGAATTCTTGCGGTCATGCAGGAGTTCGCGTTTTGCTTTATAATATATGCTCATAGTAGTATGAATATATATCATAAAAATTTTACATAAAACAATACTGTGTTATAATATAACTAAAGATAGAAAAGCTGTAATATTTCTGTCTGCACATATATTGAATTTGTTATTAAAGGGGGAACTAACTGTGATTAGTGAACATGAAATATTTTTAACAGATCCAGCAGAAAAAGAAAAAGTAGTTGAATTTTTAAAGGGATTTGACCTGACTTTTACCGGAAATATTGATTATACTATGGGCCTTTTTGATGACGGAAAACTTATTGGTACCGGTTCTCTTGGCGGCCGGGTTATGCGTGATATTGCCATAGATAAAAAATATCAGAAAAAAGGATTAACAAGACGTATTATCAGAAATCTTCAAGGGGAATCAAACCGCCGTGGCGTTACAGGAAATCAGATTTTCACGAAGCCGCAGAATGTTCCGGTTTTTGAACATATGGGATTTAAGTGTGTTGCAGTTGCAGAACCTTATGCAGCACTTCTCGAACACGGTACTGATACACTGGAAGATTATCTGGCACGGGTAAGAGCGATCCTGGGCACAGGGGAAGGCAAAAACCGTGGTGCTATTGTAATGAACTGTAATCCATTTACCTTAGGACATCGAAGCCTGGTAGAATATGCTCATAATAACTGCGATGAAGTCATTATCTTTGCAGTGCAGGAAGATCGTTCTATTTTCCCGTTTTCTGATCGGTTCTCCCTGATTAAACAGGGGGTAAGGGATATGAAGGGAGTTGAAGTTATCAGTGGTGGTGACTTCATTATTTCCAATGCGACATTCCCTACCTACTTCATTAAAGGGACTGATGAACTGGCAGCACAGACAAAACTGGATGCTACCGTATTTGCAACCCGTATAGCACCTGCTCTTAATATTACAGTACGTTTTGTTGGTGAAGAACCGACAGACAAGACAACTCTGGCTTATAACAATGCAATGAGAGAGGTATTTTCTGAAAACGGTATCGAATTAAAAGTTATTCCTAGAGAACAGAAAGGTAATCAGATTGTTTCTGCATCCACAGTCAGAAAAGCATTAGCCGAAGATGATTGGGAAACAGTTTATCGCATGGTACCTAAAACTACGCTGATTTACCTCAAGAGTAAAGAAGGACAGGAAGTTATTCGCAAAATTAAAATGACTGAAGCTTTTAAAAAGATGGAATTAGAAAGAAAAGAAAAAGAGCAGAAGCAGGAGAAAAAAGACGAATCTGATACCAAATAGTATCCTGATAAAAAAGAACTGATGAATGAACTGCCCTCAATCGTTATACTAAAATCTAACGATTGAGGGCAGTTTTTTATTACCAGCAGTATGCCTATATCGTACTGACTTAAAAATTTTTCAGAATTATTATTTTATATTATGAATATGATAAGTATTGAATGGGGATCAAAGAAAATGCTCTGTACCATCTGGTACAGAGCGGAGAATGACCGGTTTCATGTTAGAGTTTCTTCTGCGGTCCGAGTGTAAAATTATTTCAAGCCTAATTCATCCTTATGGGCGGTCATGCCATCAATGCAGGCCTGCATAACCACAGATGGCTCAAGTCCAAGCATAGCAAAACCTTTTTGTATAATGGCCCTGTTACAGCCGGCAGCAAAATGTTTATCCTTAAATTTTTTCTTTAGACCTTTGAGCTGCATACCTGTAATGCCTTCAGGTCTCATAAGGGCATAAGCCATTACAACACCAGTTAACTCATCTACGGCAAAAAGACTTTTTTCAAGATCGGTTACAGGTTCTACCTCATCAGAACAAATACCCCATCCATGAGAGATGATTGTTTTTATATCTTCCTCGTCTATACCTTCTGGAGTTAAAAGTTCACGAACATGGTGGCAGTGTTCAGATGGGAATTTTTCGTAGTCAACGTCATGCAGATATCCGATGGCTTCCCAATGTTCTTTGTCCTGATGAAAAAGATCCGCCATTGCACCCATAGCGGCACTGACTGATAAAGCATGAGTAAAAAGATGGTCTTCAGTAGTATGTTTCTTCAAAATCTCTTTTGCTTTTTCTAAAGTTAATTGACTCATGAGAACAACCTCCGTATCTTTCTCGACTCTACCATTCTTAGATACATCACATTATAGTGATAATTTTGCAGTATTTCAAATGAAATCAAAGGAATTGAAGTGTAAATGATCAAATTAATTTTATGAACATGATAAAATACAGATAAGAATCAATACAGAGAATAACAAAAGGAGGAATGGCAGATGAGTGATTACAAAAAACTGGCAGATATGATTCGAAGCCATAATAGAATTGCCTTCTTCGGCGGGGCAGGTGTTTCAACAGAATCTGATATTCCGGATTTCAGAGGGGCCAATGGATTGTACAATCAGAGAAGTAATTGGCCCTGGTCACCTGAAGAAATGCTTTCTCATCATTTCTTCGAAGAACATATGAATGAATTTTTTGAGAATTATGTGAATTTCAGTCTGCCTGTCTCTCGCGCAAAACCAAATAGAGCTCATTATGTTTTAGCGGAGTTGGAGAAAATGGGAAAACTTTCAGGTGTAATTACGCAAAATATTGATGGACTTCACCAGAAAGCGAAAAGCAAAAATGTTATGGAGCTTCATGGATCGATTGCCTCTAATACCTGTATGAAATGTGGACACTGTTTTTCTTTTGAGGAATTTCTGCCTCTCTGCAAACCTGTTCCTCATTGTCCATTTTGCGGCGGAGTTGTTAAACCAGATGTTGTGCTTTATGAAGAATCCTTAGACATGAACGTAATCATGGATGCTGTTGATACTATTCAGAATGCCGATATGCTCATAATAGGGGGAACCAGCCTTGTAGTATATCCGGCAGCTGGATTTATTGATTATTTTGCCGGTGATAAGCTGGTCATTATAAATCAGGATGAAACGGTACGGGACAGTCAGAGTGATCTGGTTTTTCATGAGAGTGCAGGTACTGTTTTTACAGAAACATTAAATATATTGAAGGAGCATCTCTGATTCCAGCAGGTTTCAGTTACAAGATGGAATCGATATGAAATCAGTGCAAAGGAAATGATTATGAAAACAAATGAACTCTTAAATTTTTTAGAAGGAAAAGGCCTTTTATCAGAAGATGACAGCTTCACCATTATAAATGGTAAGGACGCATTTAATATACCTCTTTCCATGGATCATACAGTAATCATAAAAGACTGTACCAGTAAAGAAGCAGCGGTCTTTATTGATCGATGCAAAAATGCATACAGGAAGCAGAATACAATCCTGATTCTTAATAATGAAAATATTTTTAAACTATCAATAGAAGAATTCGATAATTACAAATTTGAGGGGAAAATTACCATATTATTTGATTGTAGAAAGATGGAAGAACTTGAAGGGACAGCCTACTCAATAGATGAATTCAATGATACTGTTCATCATCTGCTTGCACCGGATGGATGCCCCTGGGATAGGAGTCAGGATCATAAATCTCTTCGTACCTATTTTTTACAGGAAACCTGTGAAGTCATCGATTCTATCGATAGAAACGACATATATAATCTAAGAGAAGAGTTAGGAGATGTTCTTTTTCAGATTGTTTTCCATGCCGCTCTTGCAGAAAAAGAAGGGTACTTTTCCATGCAGGATGTCGTGGATGAAGTAAATAAAAAGATGATTCGGCGCCATCCTTTTGTTTTTAATCCCGAGGATTCAGATGATTCTGCTTCATCATCTGATGAGTGGGAAAAGCGGAAAAGAATTGAAAAAAACAGATATTATCTGTTATCTGGAGTACCAAAATGCTTGCCAAGTCTGCTTTTAGCGTGTATAATTCAAAAGAAAGTTAGTTCCAATGAACTGCAGCAGCTCTTCATTCCTGAGGGGATAGAAGACAGGTATGTAAACCGATTAAGGGGCATAATTTCTTCCATTCTTAAAACTGACCGTGTAATGGATAACGACAAAAAGGCGGGTTATTTACTTTTTATCTTATCTCAAATTCTTCAGGAAAAGGGTATAGATCCAGAATTGTCATTGCGCTGTTTTTCTATGGATATAATGAACCGTGTACATGATTTTGAGATTTATTTAGACAAACTCGGATATCATTTATCAGATCTTTCTCCTGAAAAAGCCCTGCAGTTTTGGAAAGAATATCTTAGCTGATAGATTTCATTATTGGAACTAAGTGACGGCGTAACCGTCAATTATTAAAGGAGGATGTTTAGTTATGAACAAAACAGAACTCATCACAGCAGTTGCTCAGGAAGCAGAAATGACAAAGAAAGATGCTGAAAAAGCTGTAAAAGCAGTAATTGATGTAGTTTCCGATGCTCTTGTAAAGGGAGATAAGGTACAGCTTATCGGCTTTGGTACTTTCGAAGTTCGTCAGCGTAAAGCACGCATTGGACACAATCCGTCCACTCAGGCTGAAATCAAGATTCCAGCTTCTAAAACTCCGGCATTCCGCGTTTCTAAGCAGCTGAAAGAAAAAGTTAACGCTAAGAAAACAAAGGCTAAGGCAAAGAAAGCAAAGAAATAAGATAAACTAAGAAATACCGTTCTTCTTTGAGAAGGACGGTATTTTTTTATTGGCGCCGAATAGGCATGATTAAACCCCCAGTTCAACTGGGGGTAGG
>OLSG01001139.1_pt1 | contig 28819 bp, 46 predicted proteins | sample 1673041 | NCBI WGS metagenome assembly OLSG01 (sample SAMEA3136749, study PRJEB25190) | human gut metagenome | reverse complement strand
TCTGCGGCCTTGGCGTGTTCGGGCAGCACCAGTGCATCGGCAAAAAATTCGCCGGTCAGGTACACAACGGCATCTTTGCCGTTGGCGGCATCGTCAGCCACAATGCCGTACATGCCGGTAGTGGCAACGGTATAGGAGTCAGCGCCGCCGGTAACGGCAGGCTGTGTCAGCTTGCCATCGGCAAGGCATACCACCATGCCGCGGGTCAGCGCGGCACCGGCCTCCTTAACGGCAGTCGTAATGCGAATGTCCGTACCTGCGATCAGGTAATCGGGTTTCGTGCTAAAGGTCTGCACAGCAAGGTCCATAGCCATAGTTCTTCCTCCTTACTTCACGTTGTTGGCGCGGCGGATGCAGGCGATTGCGCTGTCCTCACCGCTGTCCTTGGGTTTGCCCGCAGGCTCGGCCTGCTTCACGCCGTTTACGCCGCTCTTTACTGCGTCGTCCTCGGCATCTGCCATGTGCTTTGCACCTGCGGCTTTCTGGGCTTTCATGCAGGCGATAGCATAGGCGGCGGCGTCCTGCGGCTTGTCGCCAAACTTGGCGTCGTAGGCGGTCTGCTCGTCGCCGGGTGCCGTCATGTCCTCAATGTCCTTGATGCGGGCACGCTCGGCGGTGGTGGCGTTCTGTGCTGCCGCGTTCTCGATCTGGTTCACCAGGTCGGGGTAGGCGGTGCGCAGGGCGTCCACGGTGGTAATGGCCGGTGCAGCAGGTGCGCCGGTGGTCTTGTTCTCTGCCATTTTGGGTTCCTCCTTGTTTTCCGGCGCATCCGCCGGGGTTTTTGTATTAGAAAAGCGCCGCTGCTTGCGCAGGGCGCTTTTCACATAGTCAGGGGCTTCGTTCATGCAAAGCCCGGTGTTCACGCTGTTTACAAACAGCGCACCGGCCCGGTTTTCGATCAGGGCCGGTTCGGCATCCTCGTCCACCTCGTCAATAAAGCCGTTGTCCTTTGCTTCGTCGGCGGTAAACCAACTGGTTTCTTCCATCCAGTTCGTCAGCACGTCCAAGTCCTGCCCGGTCTTTTTTACATACAGCTGCAAAATGCTGTCCTTTACGGCTTTCAACTCGTTCATGTATGCCTGCAAGTCGTTCTCGTCGCAGGCATCAAACAGGTACACGCTCGGCAGGTGGATCATGTACAGCGCGTCTCCGTTGGCCACCACCTTGCTGCAATGGCTGGCAATGATGGTCGCGGCACTCGCACACAGTCCGTCAATGCGGCACACCGTTTTGGTGCCCGCCTTGTTCAAGCTGTCGATCTGTGCGCCAATGGCCTGTGCGGCAAACACGTCACCGCCGCCGCTGTTGATTCGCACGGTCAGCGTGTCAACGCTGCCCAGGCTCTTAATGTCGTCAATAAACTGCTGCGGTGTGATCTCGTCGCCCCACCAGCTTGTGTCGCTGATGGTGCCGTACAAAACCAGTTCCGCATCGTTCCCGGCCAGGTTCTTCACCTGCCAAAAGTGATTACCGGCCCGCCTGGCCGTTTTGGTTTGTTTCTTCGCTGCCAATCTTGTCCACCTCCGCTTTTTGCTGTGCTTCGATCTTCCGCTGCCGTATGTTGGCGGTGTAGCTTCCTCCGCTCATCTGTGCGGTTTCCTGCTCCGCCGTGCTTATGCCCAGTGCAATGCGCTTTTCGGCGGCAGTCACTTCCTGTACGGGGTTCAGGTTTGTTCTTGCCGGGCCGTTCCACTTGCAAGCGCTGTATGCGCTGGCAACCGCCGGGTCGGTAAAATAGCCCGGCGCTTTCACGCGCCCGCGGCTTACCGCTTCGTCAAGCCACATTTCGTAGATCGGCTGGCAGAACTTGTCCGCAAACCAACTGCGTTGCATCTCGCAGGTGCGCCAGAACTCATTCAGCGCACCGCGGGCCGCGCTGTAACTCGTGCTGAAATTCTTTTCCAGCACTTCAATGGGGATTTCCAGCGCTTCGCTGATCTCCTTTGTCACAGCCCGGTAGAACGCTTCAAAGTTTGCGTTCGGCCTGCTCGGCTTTGTCTCGTTCATCTTCTCGCCGGGGGCAAGGTCCACCACCGCGCCGGGGGCCAGCTCAATGCTCGTCGGGTCGGCTGCGTCGATCAACTGATCCTCCGGGATCATCTCGCCCTGCGGCGGTGCTTCTCCGGCTGCTTCTTTTTCGATAAAGATCGTGTAGGCCGCCGTGATAACCGCTGCGTTCAGCTCTGCGTCGCTGTACCGCCCCAACTGTTTCAGGCTTTCCAGCACCGGGGCCAGCACCGGCACGCCGCGCACCTGCCCGGCTCGTTCCCGCTGCATAATGTGCAAAACGTTCCGCCGCCCCGTCTTGTCGCCGCGGGCCTGCACCCGCGTCCATGTCGTTGCGCCGTTCTGCATCTCTGCTGCCAGCGGGTGCCTGCTGCATATCCAGTAGGCCACAACCTTGCCGTGCTCGTCTGTCTCCACGCCCTGCACGATCCTGTATACGCTGTACCCTTCAATGGCCGTCGGCGTCAGCACGTCCGTCAGGTTCGGGCTGCACACTCTGTCAGCTTCGATCAGCCGCACCCGCAAGCTGTACGGCATCCCCGGCTCGTTCTCGGTTTGCAGCAGGGCAAAGGCGTCTCCGTTCATCTGGGCGGATAAGTATGCCAGCTGTTGCAGCTGGTAAAAGTTGTCCAGCCCGTCCGCGTCGCACATCTGGCTTTTTGCCCACAGGTTCCATTCGCGCACAATGTTTGCCTGCAATTCGGCGATCCTGTCCACGCCCATGCGCAGGTATTCACCGTCCAGTTGCGGGGTGGGGGTCAGGCCCGCGGCCACCGTGTTGGTGCGCAGGGTTTTCAGCGCCGCCGTGGCCGTTGGTACGCCCATGTAGGCATCCCGGCTTCGCTGGCGCAGCGTGTTTATGTTGTCCTCAATGTCCCTCTTTGCATCACCGCCGTAGTACGTCCACCCGCGCATGGATTTCTTCTGCACGTTCGCGCCGTAGTTGCTGTACCCGGTGTTCTGTGCCCGGCGCACCGCCGTCAGCGTCGGCGCATGGGTACGGCGCACCGCTCTCACTTTAGCTTTCATGGCCGCCCCTCCTTACAGATCCCGGTACACAAAGTGGTAGGTTCGGTTCCTGCCGTGGTTTTCTTCCACGGCTTCCGCCTGCATCACCTTGTTGTTCCAGTAGTCGATCTGCTTGCGCACGCTGGCAAGGTCGGCACGGGTCAGCATACGGCTGCCGATCTGGTAGCTCTGCCCGGTTGCGATCTGCGCTTCCGCTTCAAGCCAAATATCCAAGTGCCGCTGTGCTTCTTTCTTCGTGATTCCCGCCATAGCTTAAATACCTCCGCTAACCTGTCTGCGGCCCGTGCGCCGCACGGTGCGCTGCGCTTCACTCGCCACCGGGCTGCTTTCCAACACGGGGTTTGTAATTTCCAGCGCCGCCGTGGCGTAGTTCCGCAGGTCCAACGGCTCGTTTCGCTTGTAGTCGCCTTTCAGTTCCCATGCGATCACGGCCCGCCCCTTGCGGTATCGCACCACCATCTTTTCCGCTGTCAACCCGCGGAAGTAGTTGTAGTCGTATCCTGCCGCTTCCCCCTGCGGGAAGTGGCAGTAGTTCGGCCCCGGCGTCTTCACCTTCAACCGCTGGTACAAAACGCCCTTGCCGGTGTCAACACCAATCGTGAACAGCGGCGCTTTCACGCGGTTGTTCTTCGTCGGGTTTTTCAGGTAGGGCACATCCGTACCGCCGCGGCCTTTAATGGCAAAGATGCGCCGGTGCCACCTGTCCTTGCAGAACCGCAGCACTTCATCGGGGAAGTGTCCGCCGCTGTCCATGCAGGTCGCTATGATCTTCATCGGCGTACCGTCCGCCTTGTACCACGTTCTGTTCAAAAACTCGTCAAGGTCTTTCCACACCGTATCTTTCAAAAGGTCGCCGTAAATCTTCTGGTAGCGTATGCCCCAGCTTTCCTTTCCGGCTCCCCATCCCACGACCTCCACTTCAAAGCGGTCATCCTGCGTATCTACTCCGGCAGTCAGCACTACCACATCGTCCGGCACATCCGCCTTGTAGGCTTCGCGCCGTCCGTACAGGTCCGCTTCCTCCACGGTTTCGCCCTGTTCTGTCCACGTCTCGCCCAGCTCTGTGTTTACCCATGTTTTCATCAACTCCGGGTCTCCTGCATTCAGCTGTTCTTTCGCTTTCAAAAACTTCTCTACCACTTCATCCCAGCTGCAAAAGCTCGAGCACAGCGTTGTCAGATGGAATCCCCGCGCCGCTTCGCCGGGGCATTTTGCTACCCACTCTCCGCGGATCATCTGTTTTTTCCAGTGCGTCTCACTGTCGGCCACGCCGCACCGTTCGCAAACGTACTGCGGGTTCTTCGGGTTCTCCGGGTCAAATTTCAGGTTTGCCCACACCAGCGGTTGGTAGTGTCCGCAGCTTGGGCAAGGGATTTCAAATTCTTCCTGCGTGCTGTGTTCAAACTCCACCTTTATGCGGCTTGTCTGTTCCAGCGTAGGTGTGCTCACAAACACCTGCTTTTTATCCCAGAATGTCGTCTGCCGCTTTTCGGCAAGCGATAGCGGGTCGCCCTCGGTTCCGGCGCTGGCAGGGTAGCGGTCTATCTCGTCCGCCAGCAGCACCTTGATGGGGCGGCTGGCAAGGCTGGCCGGGCTGTTCGCACCCACAATAACCAAATACCCGCCGGGGTAGTTTTTCAGCAGGATTGTGTTGCCGCTCATCCGGCTGCGGTTATCCACCAGTCCGCGCAGGCACGGCGTATCGCGCAGCATCGGGCTTAGCTTTTCCTTGCTGAATCCCTGTCCCATGTCCAATGTCGGCTGCAAAACCATAATGGGGGATGGGTTGTAGTTCATGTAGTAGCCGATGGTGTTCAGCACCAGCGCGTCCGTCTTGCCGATCTGCGCACAGCTTTTCACAACTACCTTGCGCACATGGGGGTCGCTGATCGCGTCCATCATGCCGCGCTGGTAGGGGGCCTTGTCCGTGCGCCACCGTCCCGGCAGGGCACTCGCCCCCTGGCTCAACCGCCGCTCTTTATCCGCCCACTGGCTCAACGTCATGGTCGGGGGCGGTTTCAGCTTTGCCACCACCCGCGCCAGCATCGCCCTTGTCTGCGGCGGCACGGCTATGGTTTTTCTTTTTGCCATATCGCTGCAACCTCTTTGCGGCGCACCGCCCAAACGGGCAGAACACCATGCTTTCATTCGCGACCTCACCAAAAGCGCAGGCGCGGCACCGTTTACTCTGGTTCTTCGTCAGTTCTTCCATCGTCTGCGCCCTCCTGCTGTACGGCAAACGCTGTGTCGTAGTCGCTCAACTCGTCCAGTGCTTCATCCGTCTCTTTTTTCAAAAGATCGTATATCTCGGCGTTGTCACTCATGCCCGCCAGCGTCTTTGCCAGCTTGGCGGGCATGCTCATGATTTTTGTGCGGAAGTTCATCAGCATGGTACTAAGCGCCTGTTCAACATCTTCGGTTCTGTGCAGATCGCCCTTGCGCTCGTCCAGTTCCAGCTTCGCAAGTTCCTTCTTCGTTTTCGTCAGCTCTGCCCGCTGCTGGTTCAAATCGCCGTTGTTGTTCCGCAGGTAGGCAAGGTAGGCTTGCACCGTCGGCTTCATGTCATACAGCCCCGGCTTCGCTTCCCGGATAATGCCTGCATCCCGCATCTGCCTTATCCGTCTCTCCGTCAGCCCCAACCACTGGGCCACTGCCTTGCTCGTATACAGCGTCATCGTCGTCAACCTCAACCTCGCCCGTGGCTTTCATCCTTGCCAGTTCCAGGCGTTCCCGTTCCAGCTTGTACCGCCTGTCGTTTTCCTCGGCCTGCCGCAGCGCACCGGCAATCGTTGTGGCCCGCCCCTGCACCTTGTACAAGGCTTCCTGCAATTTCTGTATCCGTGCAAACGGCGTGTCTTTCATCTCCATGTCCATCATCGTGCCGTTCAGGTACAGGGTTTCTTCATCCTCCACCTGCTCGTACTCGTGGATTTTCTCAATGATCTTCTTTTCCCTCCACCGCAAAACTTTCAACTCATGCAGCAGGTTTTCCACAGCCCCCGTCGGTGTCTGGTTCAAAAAGTCCTGGTCCTCTTTCGTCAGGGCATCAAAAAAGACGGCGCTGTATGCTCCGTCTTTCTCGGCGTTCTTGTTTTCCCTGGGTGCGCCGCCGCCCTTGTTGCCTTTTGCGTTTTTCTTTCCCTTACTGTTTTTGTTTCCCGGCTGCCCGCCGCGCTTGCGCGGTACGTCCTTTTCCCAGCCGTCCTTTACTTTCCATCGGCGCAAGCTCTCATAGTTCGCGCCCATCTCCCCGGCAAATTCTTTCAGGTTAATGCTTTCCCCAACAGCCCGCCGCCGGATGTATTCAGCTTTCGCCTTATCCCTCGCATCCGATCTCCGCGCCATCGTTCCTCCCTCCAAAACTTGCCACACAAACACCGAACGCCCGCGCAGGATAACCCGCCGGGCGTTCTCTTAAATTTCTCACTGTACCAATTCTACCCCTAAAACCGTGCCACATGGTGACATTTTGTAAATTTCCCCTAAAAAATTTTATACTCTCCGTATTTTTCTATTTCAACCAGTGACAAATTGTCACCAGTTCACCCCGCCCGGATCAACCGCAGCCCCGGCAAGGCTCAACCAAACCCCTGCCGCATCAACCCCGGCTCGACAATTTCAACCCCCACTTTTTCCGCCCCGCCCGAACGGAAATGCCAAAAAAAATTACAAACCTACCAAACTTTCGCGCTTCCGAACCCGCATAGCCCGCGGGCGCGTGCGCAGTACCTGCGCGTCCGCGCACGCACGCAGGAACATTAGAGCGGCGCTGAGCGGGTGCGCCCGCCCGCGCAGGCGCGTATATAACATAGCTGCCGGGCTGGCGTCCTGCTGCCGGGCTGGTGTCCTGCTGCCCGGTTGGCGGCCTGCTGCCCGGTTGGCGGCCTGCTGCCTGGTTGGCGTCCTGCTGCCGGGCTGGCGTCCTGCTGCCGGGCTGGTGTCCTGCTGCCCGGTTGGCGGCCTGCTGCCCGGTTGGCGGCCTGCTGCCTGGTTGGCGTCCTGCTGCCGGGCTGGTGTCCTGCTGCCTGGTTGGCGGCCTGCTGCCTGGTTGGCGTCCTGCTGTCTGGTTGGCGGCCTGCTGCCTGGTTGGCGTCCTGCTGCTGGGCTGGCGATCCGGCCCGATCCTGTGCAGCTTGTGCAAATTGCACAGTCGCACTCCGTAGTGCTTTGTGCAATTCTCCAAATCGCACTCCGTAGTGTTGACATACGCACTCCGGCGTGCTATCATGCAATCACACCAAGCGAAACAGCCACCGACCAAAGGAGCCGCCGCCCAGCAGGGCCGCGGGTTGCAATTTGGGCAAGGCGGCCCGATCCACAAAAACAGGAGGTTTACATCATGGCATACAAGCGCAAGACCCGCGACGTGTACGAGGTTATCTATAACTACGGCTACGGCACCGGCCCCGACGTCCTCACCCGGTGCGCCACGCTGCGAGAAGCCAAAGAGGATCGCAAGGCATACACCGAGAACGAGCGAATTTTCCCCACGATCCGCAAACGCCGCTACCCGATCCACGACAGCAACGCATGACCCGCAAGGCCGACGGCCCCCGCCGCCGCTGGTGCAAGCCCAGCCGCCGCCACAACAGCGGCGGGCGCTCATGGGTCCGCAATCCGCCACCCACAACACCCACACAACAGGAGGTAACACACTATGACCCGTGACAACAACACCCTGATCTATGAAGCCGTCGGCACCACCTACACCCCCGCCGAGATCCACGTCCTGGCCGCCGCGCTCGCCACGCCGGAGCAGATCACCGCCCGCGCCGCCGCTATGGCCGCCGCCACCGGCACCGGCACCGCCGCCGACTACATCGACACCGCCGAGCAGGCCACCGTCGCCGACAGCCTGCACACCTACAACACATGGAAAGCCCAGGGCTTGCAGGTGAAGCGCGGCCAGAAGGCCACGATCTCCGCCATGCTGTGGCGCTGGACCGACAAGCCCCCGAAGGCCCAGCGCAGCGACAACGGCGACGACGCCCCCGATCCCCACTACTACATGAAGCGCTGCTATTTGTTCACCGCCGCGCAGGTCGAGCGCCCGGCCCCCGTCCACGTCAAGACGCCGGACGAGATCGCCGCCCGCAACGCCGAGCTTGCCGCCGCCCGCAAGGCACGCAAGGCTGCCCAGCAGGCCGCCGCCACGACGGCACCGGCAGCGCCCACGATCCCGGAAGCAGCCCCCCGCACGACGCCCAGCAAGCCCGCCGCCGTCGTCGCAGTCGTCGAGCATCACACCCTGCACGACGACGCCCCCACGCCGGAGCCGGTGCAGCTCGATTTCGCCACCCTCGCCGCGCAGGTCCTCGCATGACCTGCCACGACCCGCAAGGCCGACGGCATCCGCCTACAACGGCGACGACCTGCGCGCCGCCCTGCAAGCCGCCGAGGACAACGGCCAGACCGCAAAGATCCAGCTGCACTACTTCAACGCCACGTTCTACAAAAAGGGCACCTGCCACATCGAGTTTACCAACCTGGACGTGCTCAAATCCTTCAATATCTTCGCATCCCAGAAAAAGGGCTGGCTCCCGCCGTCCTACGGCAAAAAGACCTACCACGACATGAGCACGGCAGATCGCGCCGTTGTAGACAGCTTCGAGGGCGAAACCAGCTACAACGACACCATGGCCCGCCACCTGATCCCCACCACCGCAACGCTTATGCAGCTTGCCGCCCACAACCCCGCCTGACGATGGCCCCCGGCACGGGCCGAAACCATCTTGCCGCCCCCCGGCAAAATGGTCGCGGGAGCCACCCGCAACAACAGTTGTTATGCACAGCACATTTTCCCTTGCACGGCGCACTACGGCGTGTTATAATCAAGATACTACACGAAAGGTGGTTATAAAAATGCCCGTTTCGGCTAAAAAGCGCATTTCCAACGATACTTTCAACGCCAAGTGTGGCCGCGTCGAAATCCGCCCGCAAAAGCCTGTTGTTGATGATCTCCGCGCCGCCGCCGCCGCATCTGATCAATCCCTGCAAGGCTACATCCTGCAAGCCGTCCGCGAGCGCATGACCCGCGACGGCTTCACCCCCACATCGGACCTCTGGCCCGACTACACAACAAAGTAACCCCACAACAACGATCCCCCGGCAGGCCGCCACAACGACCCGCCGGGGGATATTTTTATTTATTTTCCGTTTGCCGCAAATCCAGCACACGCCAGTTTCTTTTCAGGTTTTCCAGCGTGGAATAGGGGCAAAACCCGTTCCCCCGCACCTCCTGCACGCACAGACACCCGCCCAGTCCGGCGCTCACCTCGATCTCATAGTATTTCCCCGTCACAAACCCGCAGGACGTCCGCCCCATAAATTGCGCCGTAACAACCTCCGCCATCTTCTCACTTTTCCTCCTGCTCTCCCGGTTCTATCGTTGCAACCACTTTCCCGTCCTGCACGATCTCGATTGTCTCTACTTTCTCCGGCACAAGCATATATTTTTCCATCCTTTTCACCCTTTCGCAAGTTTGTTTTTCTCCCGGCCCTTTTCCGTATTCGGAAATCAGGCGCACCCGCACAAATTCACCGCCGCTGAAAAATCAAGACAACGCACGCGCACGCAACCTGCCGCCCGTGCGTTTTTCGTGTGTTTTTGGCGCGTTTTACGCTGACTTTCAGCGTAAATTCAGCGTAAACGATCCGCCCTGCCTTTATAACGCGCACGCATCACGCGCCCGCGCGAGGATTTCTCCCGCCTGCGGCTCGTCCTGCAACAACACGCCCAGCCGCGTCAACGCCACCACGCTGACCCGGATCGTCTGCCGCCGGGACAACCCGACCCGGCACGCCGTAAACTCCCAGTTGTGGCCGTCGATATAGCGCGTCGCCAGCAGTTCTTTGTGTTTACTGTTCAGCCTGTCCAGCACCGCCCGGATCCGTGCCTTGTCCTCCTGCAAAACGCTTTCCCGCACATCCAGCTCACACAACCGCCGGGCCGTGTCCGTATCGGCCATCCGCATTGCTTTCTGCGCTGTTGTGTCCGCGTTTCCGGCAGCGTGCGGCATCCCGTCCGGCGCATTGCCGCGCAATGGGCTGTATTCCGCGTCCAGCGCCGCACGTTCCCGCATGATCGCCCTTTGCTGTCCTGCAATGTCCGCATAATACTTGATGATGATCTCCGCTTCTGCCGCCGTCACAACAGCACCCCCTTAGTAAATCGTGTTTGCAAATACTGCGCCGCGCCCGTCGTCGAGCACTTCCACAGCTTTGCCCAGCACGCTTTCAACGTCTCGCTTTAACCGTTCCATGCCGTAGGCATCGCCCTCTTTTGCCCAATCCAAAAAACGGTTTTCGTAGTAGTCCCGCATTTCGTCCAGCACCTTCTGCGCCAGCGCTTCATCCTCGGCGCATCCCCACGGCTCTTTCCGCAGCAGCGCCGCCGACATGATCTTCCACGCCATATCCGCGCCGATCCGCTTTTGCGCCAGCTCGTCACGGTCTGCCTGCTTTTTCAGCGGCTTGTCCGCAGGCAGCACGAACGCCAGGTTCTTTACCACTCCGTCCAGCCATTTGCGTGCCGTTTTGTCGCTGGTGCTCACCCGCACGCGGGTCATGTAGTCCTCGGCATTTCGCGTCGCTTTCTCTAAAAAGCCGTCCATCTCCTGCACATTCCAGCCCGTCACGCTTCGCAGCGCCACCAGATAGCACCATGTCACGACCTGCCCCACAGAATCCCGCATTTCCTCCGGCGTTGCCTTTTTTCTCGTCATAACCCGCCGGGCCACGCCCTGCGCCGCATTTTTTCGGTAAAAATTAGGCGCCTGTTTCATCGTTCACACCCTCCTTGGTTTTCTGCTCTTTTTCTTTGTCGGCCCAGTAGCAATCGTTCAACACTCTGTCCAGCGCTTCATCAAGGCTCCCTTGCATTTCTCTCGCTTTGCTTTTCAGGTATTCCAAGTTTTCAGCGCTCACCGGGAGCAAGCCTTCCGCCGTTTCTTCTTTTCTCGGTCTAAAATCCCGCCCGCACGCCGGGCAGAACCACACCGGCACGGCCACCGGCAGCGTCCGGCCCACAACAGGCTCCACAACCAGCATGGCATCGCCCGCGCCGTCTCTTTCCAGCCACACCGCACCTGCCGGGCCGATATTCAGTTTCTTGTGCATCCCGCACAGCTCGCACAGCTCGCACAGCTTCGTTCCGTCGTCCATTGTCAGTCCTCCTTGTCAGCAAACCATTCTGTAAATTTCCACCCGCGCGGCTCTGCCACCAGGTCTATAAACAACCGCCTGCGGTAAATGTAGTCTCGCTGCATCCGCCGGGTGAATTTCGACTTAACTTCCACGATCTCCACCGTTCCGTCTGCATAGGTCAGCACAAAGTCCGGCTTGTACCGTGCTTTCGGTAGTTTCAGCCCACAATATGCCTTTTCCGGCAGCAGGTCGAACACGACCTGCTCCTGCACCTTCACGATCTGCCCGCACGCCACCTTCGGCAATATCACTTCCCGGTAATACCGCTTCTCGCTCTCCGGCACCTGCTTTGTGCTTCGTTCGCAAAAACTGCCGTTTTTTACTTGAATTTCCCGTTTTTGTTCGTTTCGTTCGCAATTCTGCCCATTTTTGGCGCTTTTTTGCAAGCGTCGTTCACTTTTCCGCTGCGCGATCTGCATTTCTGCCTGGGCACGATACCGCGGCGGCAAGTCCTCTAACTCCATGCGGAAACTCATTTTCTCGCCGCCTTTTTCTTCGGCTGTCTGCGCGGGTCCGCCCAAAACTTGGCGATCACATGCCATTCTGCCGTAATTTCGTTGTACCGTGCTTCGGCGCCCACAAACGCATACTGCCGGGCGCTCCCGTCTCCCAGTTTCAGCATCCCGTAACGATCTTCCCAAAATTTGCGGTCGTCAATGTACATCGTGGCTGCTTCGGCCAGCTTGCGCGGTGTGTACCGCGTATCATTCGGGCGCGGCTGCGTCGGTTTGCGCAATCCCTGGCTCTGCCGCCAGCGGCGTGTGCGCTTCTGGTTCTTGGTGATGTACTCGCAGTAGGCTTCCAAGCTGCCTTTGTCAAACTCGGCGCGGTCACACTTTACAAGCCCCAGCGATTCCCAGTTTTTCCCGCGCCCGGTTCCCCAGCAGCTTTTGATCTCGTCAATGCTCAAATCGCACTCTAAGATCGTGTGGTGATGATACCGCACCTCTTTCAGCCCTTTGTCCTTGTCCTCCCGCTGGTGCTCGGTCACGGTTATGTACTTCACTTTCGGCAGCACCCCGCCGGGGTTTGCAGGATTTTCCCGGATCGCCGCCGCATACTTCTTTGCCTGGCGGCGGTTCATCTTGTCCAGCCAGTTTGTTACATTGTTCTCGGCATCCTCGTCGTAGTATGGCAGCCATTCGTCGTTATAGGTCATGTGTACAAGCCGGGTCTGATTCTTCCGCTCTGTGAAATTCTCCGCCACTATCCATTGCAGCTTGCGCTTGCTGTAACGCTCGTTGCACCGCTGCATGGCAAGGCTGGACGCAAACTCTTTTTTCTTCCGCACGCTGGCTCTGTGTTCAGCAGGGGAGACATTCAGCAGATCCACTTCCATGTACTCTTTGCCGCAAATGGTTTTCTGCTCTCGCACATACCTGGCTTTCATGCTCTGCCCCTCCCGTTCACATCCTGCCTGCCGTCAGGCTCTATCGTTTGGAATCTGGTAAATAATAGAGAATGGGGGAAAAGATAAAACCGTATACAAGCCCCCCAGCGGCCCGCAGGCCGCTAAAATTTGCCCGGCACCCGCCGGGCAGGTCGTATTACTATGTTATATATAATAAGGTTGGTGCTTTAGCGCAGCGCCCACTTCATCCAGCCCCGCGCCGTGTTGCACAGGTCACGCACCAGCCATGCAAGTGCATGTTCCAGTCCGTACAGGCCATTTTCGGCAGCCATCGTAACCCGGTACGCGCCATGCACGATCCACGCCAGCGCCATAACCACCAGCACCGCGCCCAGCGCCAGCAGTTCCAGTAGCAACACAGCCAACAGCTTTAGTCTTTTCATCGTTTCACCTCCCTGCTCACATTCTCCGGCCAGAACGTCTCCCGCATCCTGATCGTTTCATGCCGGAACGCGCACGGCGGCAGCTCTACGTTCACCACATAGAACCGCCCGCCGCTGGCCGCAAACTCCACCACGCCCCGCGCCATCCGTGCGGCTCCGTCGGCGCAGTGCCGCAGCACCGTCACCGCATCGCCCGGCGCGATGGGCTTTTCTTTTCGTTTTCTGCTCATTGCTTCCCGCCCCGTTTCTTCTGCTTATAAATCATGTTGATAACCGTTTTCGTGTTCGGCATCGTGTCAATGCTGGCAAGCTTCCGCTCATAGGCCCGGCGTTTCTCGTTTTCCTCGCAGTCGCGCTTATAATCATCGCATACGCTATGGCATCCCGGTTTCCGCCTGGTGCAGCGGTAACAACTATTCATTTCTGACCGCCTTTACCTTTTCAAACCGCTTTTTCTGCTTCGCACGCGGGTATTTCTTTTTGTCCACCGGCGACACGAACATTTCCAGCGGCCTTGCCCACATCTTCTGCGGTTCGTCCTTGCTTGTGTAGATCACCAGCAGCGCCGCCGTCTCGCTATGCACGGCCACACCCTGCACCACATACAGCCCGCCCTTAAAATGTCTGTACACATTCCCGACCATCACGCTGGCCCAGCCCTGCGCATCCTTCTGCGCTTCGATCCTCGCATCTTCCACCTGTCACACCCCCAGTACCCGGCTTGCCACCATATCCGCCGTGTGCGTCCAAAGCACATTCTGGTATTTCTCAATGGCCGCGCCGTAACAATTCCAGTTTTCCTTGTCGTCTGCAAATCCCATGTGCCATCGGATGCACAGCATTTCTTCTTCCGTCAGCGACAGCGCCCCGGCATCGTTCAGAAGTTCTTCTGCCATCGAAACGCTGCGCTCTCCGTGGCCTTTCAGCTTGTAATGCTTCCACCCGTCACCGTCTTTCTCGTATTCCTCGGTCTTGCACAGATCGTGGAACATTCCAACCAGAACAGGGGAGCGCCGCATCTGCCATGTCAGCCCCAGCGTTTTTGTCATGTGCACAAGCTCCTGCGCCACGGTCCAGCTGTGCTCAAACAGCCCGCCGGGCCACGCACCGTGGAATGTCATGCTCGCCGGGACCTCAAAATACCCCATCTGCTCCAGGATTTCCACGACCCGGCCCGCTGGCCCGCTCGTCATGCCATTTTTCATCAGCAGGCTTTTCATATCCTGCGCTGTGCTCTTTTCCATCGTCAACCTCGCTTTCTGTCAGTTGCTTACATTCCGTCAGCAACTGCCTACAATTTGTAGGCACTGCATCATCCCGCAGATAATCCTCGATCCCGTCCCCGCCGTCGTCAAACTCCGCATCCCACTCAATGGCCTGCCCGCAGTTCCCGCAATAGCGGTTGTAGCTTCCGTCCTCATTGAACAGGTATTCTCCGCTCCCGCAGCAGGCGCAACCGTAAATGCTTTTGTCGCCATCCGGGAACGGCGATTTCTTCACCCGCTTTAACAGCGCATCCCGGCCATACCTGCACGCTTCTTCAACCTCTTTGTAAAATTCCTCGCCGTGGCCCTTCGCGCCGCCCAGTATTTCCGCCGCTCGCTCAATCGTCATTTTCTTTTTTCTCCTGCTTTTTCGGTCTGCCCAGTGTATCAAGCATCATCCCGGCCCTGATCTCATCCAGCGCCGCCGCAAACACATCATCAAACACAATCGGCAGCACTGCAATGCGCAGGTACATCCCGCTTTTCAGCACATAGTACGGGTTTCCGTTGTGCATCGTCCGTCTGTACCACGCCATGTACTGCCCGTTTTTCAGCTCGTCCATGATCGGTTCCATCTGCTTTGTGTTGATCCCGGCGATCCCGCCGCGCTCATCCCGCAACACAAGCAGTTGCATCCCGGCATAGGTAAACCCAATCGGTGCTCTCTTGCACGGGATTTCCTCGCCGCTCACATCGTCCATGCTGATGCCCGTCACCCCGTACAGCCCGTTGATAACATCCAGCTCTTCCACCTCGCAACTGATTCCTTCCAGCTGCTTGTCTGTCCAGCCGAACACCGCCGCCGCTTCGTTCTCGTCGTTCAGCGCAGGGAAGTTCCGCGGTATCTCCACCATCGTGACCCCGTCGCTGATGTACTGCGTGTAGCCCTTCCGATACAGCTTCATGCTCATATTCTCTTTGCACAGCTTACCCATTTTCTGCATATTCATGGCTATTGTCCTTTCTGCTACAGGCTTTCAGCCCGGCGCTCTGTTCTGTCAAACTCAATTACCCACACATCCGGGTTCGCGTTCCAGCCCAGCGTTTTTACGCTGGCCGCAGGCAGCGTGCTGTCCCACAGCTCGCAAAACGGGATCATGTAGCGTTCGCGCTCGTAGGCATCACGGTTTGTGCATGGTTTTTCCTTGCATCCGTCTTGTGCCCATGCACAGGTACAGCCGCCCGGTCTGTTTCGCGGCTTTATGCCCTCTTTGCGGAAGTCTGCAATCTCCATGTCCCGCAGCGGTTTTCGTTCCACACTTTTCACTTGCAGAAAAACTCTCGCAATGTCTTTTCCCATGTGGATCGACGGATGCCAGCGATCGTCGCCGTCCATATACGGGCAGGCCCCGTCCGGCCAATCCGCCCGGTAGTGCGTTCCAAAATTGTTGATGCACCACGTCTCCCGCACCCACAAAATATCTCCCACCGCAAAAGGCGGCTTTCCGCTCTTGGCGATCCGCCGGGTGCATGTTTTTTCACCGGCCAGGATCGCCCGCACCATTTCTGTGTTGAACAAAATCGGCTTTAGTGCGCTTTTACTGTTCGGCTCCATGCTGTCCGCCTTTCAGTTGTCCGTGCGGTTCAGGCAGATTTTGCCCGCACACACCGCCCGATCGTCCCAGTATTCCGTGGCCGCGATCTTGCGCGGGTCCGTTCCAAACGCTTCTTTCAGCTCCGCCGCGTTCTCGTTCACATAGTCAAATTCCAGCCCCACGGCCTTGCAGGCCGCCACAGCGTCCGCCAACTCCTTGCCCTCCCGGCAGGTCCACAAAATCAGCACCGCGCCGTTGGCCCTCTCGTTCTTCGCCCGATTGATATTCGGCGCAATCGGCATCCCTACCGCCGGGTACGCTTCCGTAAACAAAACCCCATCAAAATCAATCGCAATTACTTTTTTCATTTTCTTCCGCCGCCATTCTTTCTTTCAGTCGCACTCGCTTCCGTTCCACAAATACGAGAATTTCATCCGGGTCCACCACGTTCGTGTCTTGTGCGCTCCTGTACAGTAGTTCCGAACACAGCGTAACGTCTGCCATTTCTTCTTCCAGTTGTAGCTTGCACTCCGTCCACGTCTTAGGTGTCGGGTTTTCGTTTCGCTGCCATCGCGCCATCTTCAACGCCGCCTGCGCAAGCTCTGCACATTCCTCCGCCAGCAGTTCCAGCACCGCCGGTTCGCCTAATGCCTTTGCAATGTCATACTCTGTCATGCTCGCTTTTTCCTCCAAAAATCACAACCATGCTCGGAAAAGGTGCGTTGTTTTTGCTGTCTCCAAATTTCAGCCGCCCGCGGATGAACCGCACCTCCGCCTTTCCGTATATGTAGTCATGGAACCACCGCGTATCTGTCCTGGCGGGCAGCAGCATTACCGCAAATCCCCCCCCCGCAGCAGTTTCAAAGGCTTTCTTTACCCACTTGCCAATCTCCCGGCCATACGGCGGGTTGCACCACACCCGCCCCTGCCACGGCTGCGCAAGCCCGTCCTGCTCTTTCGTGTAGAACTTCCTGCACTTTGCGTTTTCCGGCGTTGCGCACACGTCCAAAGTAAATCCGAACTCCCTGTCCAGCTCGTCGAAGAACTCCTGCGGCGTTGCCCACATGTCGGTTTTGCTCGAAAACATCACGTCACTGTTCATCTGCGCTTCCTTTCTGTAAGATCACATTTGGCCCCCTGTCCAGCATCGGGCTTCCGTCCGCTCTTGCTGTTAATGTCCTTGCCACCGTTTCTGTCCCATTCGCATAGGCCGCTGCTGGCGGCTGGTCTGTTTTCATAGTCGGCGCTACTTCTCCCGCCCCTATATTGCCAGCTTTTGCGCCTTGCTTATAAATAAATCCGCATACTTTCGGTGCAAACACCGTCTGATCCTGATGCGTCGCCAGCGTGGCGGATAAATCATTCTGCACCAGCGGCCCCTTGCCGCCGCCCTCACAGCCTGACCGTATCTTCATGGTGTAGGCGGGGTCATACCCCCCCCCAGCGGGTTTTGCCGCCACCATTCTTTCATGCCAGCAATAGCCGTCACCAGCAATTCCGGCAACTGTTTGCCCCGCCGGGATGCACGGCTCAAAATTCCATCCATGGCCCTTACGCTCAAAAAGTATCTGGTCGGCGGATCGTCCGTCAGTATCGCAGCAAGCGTATACTCTGCGCCTGCGCTGGGGCACTCCCCAGTATTGCGCGTTGACAAGTCGGTAGGCCACAGTTCCGTATCCTGCAAAGCCCCCCCACTTTCCGCGCTGTCGAATAGACTGATCTGTCCCGGTAAGTCGCAGCAGTTCGTTGAGTACGGTTTCAAAATCTTTCCCTCCGTTTGAGGATAGCGCCCCGGGTACATTCTCCCACAGCACGAACCGCGGGTATTTCCACCCTGTCGCTTCCAGCATTTCTAAAATAATGCGTATCGCTTCCCGGAATAGCCCGGACCTATTTCCGTCCAGTCCGGCCCGCTTTCCCGCAATGCTCAGGTCCTGGCACGGGCTGCCGAATGTGATAATGTCTACCGGCTCGATGTTCCCGCCGCAAATGTCGGTAACACTCCCCAGGTGCTTCATGCCCGGCAGGTGCGTTTTCGTCACGGCAATAGGGTACGGCTCCACCTCGCTGGCCCAAACAGGCCGCGCACCGCACATCGCCGCACACAGCGGCATCGTGCCGGACCCGTCAAACATGCTGCCCAGCTTCACATTCGCTGCGCCCTTTCCTGTGTCAATGGCAATCCGCGCCACGGCTCGCTGTATAAAAAACAGTGCGTTCGGCATGGCCATGCCGTTGCCCCACATCTTGTACTCGGCGCTGTCGGTATGTAGCCCGTTGTGCCACGCCGCCAGTTTGGCCGTGTTTGTAAGGATCGCTTTCTGCGGTTTCTTTCCCTTGATCGCGCAGTCTGTTTCGTACACCTTCCGCCAAAACACAGCGGTTTCCTCCTGCATGTCCGGCGGCAGCTGTTCTATCTCGCCCCATCCATCCGGGAACCCTTGCAATCTGCCGCACTCCATCGGCATCAGGCGGCGCACAATGTAGCGTGGTGGTGTGCCCTGCACGGCCAGCTCGTTTGCCCGTGATTCTCCCGCATCAAAGGTGTTCAAGGTATTAGCTGTGTCCAACTGCTTGTATGTAGTCGCGTCGCCCTTAAAATGTGGGCGGCTCGTTTTTCCGAATGTATACGCTACCCCGTGCCTGTCCACCGTGTTCAAGGTAAAGCTCACATCCTCTCCTACGCCCATTCCGTTCATGCCTGCATCCCTGTCAATGATGTTCCCTTGCAGGGCCACAGCTTCGCTTTTGTGCGCTATGATCGTCCTGTCATGGTCTGTTGTCAGCGTCGTTGCCGTGTTCATCTGGCTTTCTGCGCCCCCCTGCGTGCTGGCTCTGCACAAAACATCCACTACCATCGGCGTGTTGCCCCCCCCGGTGCCGTATCTCGCAACCACAGTTCCGGCCACTTTCACCGGCCCCACGACCCGTGAATCCGCCGGGTGCGTGTCAAACACCATCGCCATCGTTCGCTTCTCCCTCGTCCAGCGTCAGGGCCACGGCGTACCGGGCCTTAAAATCGTTCAGGTCCCGGGCCTTGCCTGCCAGGTGCCACACCCAGTCTTTATAAATCTCCATGCGGTGCGCATCCGCTTTTGTGGCTTCCCGCCATCCTGCATCCCGTCCGCAGCACCATGCCGCGCATACGCCCAGCACCGATACCGCGATCACCGTCGCCGTAACCATCCTCAACATTGCCCCTTTCAAAATTCATCCATCTTGTGCCGGGTGCAGGGTCCGGCCCTGCTCTCTGCGCCCGCATCTGCAAGCGCCACCCGCCCTATAACAAAGCAGGGCAGCGGCCATCAGCACCGCCGCCCCGCTCTGAGTATTTCTGCGCCCTGCTGTTAGCACTCAGCAGGTTAATTTCATGGTTTCCGCCGGGCCTTTCCGCCCTCTAACGGTCTCCATCGTTCCTCTTGCAGTTTCAGGCCGTTTACTTCACACGGCGGGAACAGCTTTTGCGGCAGCCGCCGCTTTGCCTCTGCATCCGTTTCGCGCCAAGCCTTTTCATCCGGGTTCGGCTCGTAGTTCCTGCACCCGGCGTCCAGTCCGTTACAGGCGCGGCAGTCCGCCCGCGTGATGGTATAAACAAACCTGCATTGCTGCATACAGTCCTCCTAAGTGTGGTCGCTTCTACTGCCTTTCTTAAAACGCCGTGCGCATTTTAAGTACAGCACCCCGCCGGGCGGCTCTGTCACCACCCGGGCAGGTCCGTACTGCCGCAGCCCGCGCAGCTTTTCCGGCCTATCCGGCGGCGCCCACGGTTCGCGCTTCCAGTTCCAGCACCCCGCATAGCCGATCACCCGGCGCAGGTTTCTGTACACTTCCTTCGCCTGCTCGCCCACGATTTCAAGCTCTGCCCGGAACTCTGCCCACATCTGTGCCAGATCCCAGGCGTCCGTTTCCTGTTGCTGCACATCCGCCGGGGCCGTGATCTCCGTTGCCTGTATATCCAGCACGCCTATCACCCGCACTTCTTCCACTCGATCTTCCGTACCTCTCCCGGCTTCATGTCCTGTATGACCGCGTACATTTCCCGCACCTGCATTTTGGCGATCTCCAGCGTGATCCGCCGCGCTGCCGCTGCCAAATCCAGCCCATAGCTCCACAAAAGCAGGGCACACAGCCCATACGCCAGCGCCGCCAGCATACCAATCACAAAGCCGCCCACCGTTGTGCGCTCGGCGCTCTGCACGATCTGGCAAACCGTCACAACCACCATCCATGTACCGCCCATGTTGCATACAGCGCTCACACCCTGCAACAGCATTCTCTTTCTCCGCAGCTTCTTCATCATCCAACCCGCCTTTCTTCGATCCATTTCTGCAAAAACGCTGTGTAAACCGTGTAGCAGTCGTTCTTTGTCAGCCCTTCCACGCGGTCGATCACTTCACCAAACGGATACACCCCGCCAAAAATTCCCGCTTTCAGCTTGTCCACGCTCATGCGGTATCCCTCGCACCGCAAAATCTCGCAGGCATCCGCCAGCGGCAGGGTAGGGGTTCTCACATCCTCGATCCGCATCCTGCGCACCGCCTTTCTTTTTTCTCTCTGGTGCCGCGTGCTGGTATCGAACCAGCCGTGCAGGGCAAATGCCAAAGCTCTGCACGCCGACCTCGGCGCGGCTCATCTAAACCCCGGCGTGGAACAGGCCGCCGGGGCGGGGTTCCGGCTCTGTCCGTTTCCACATCGCCCTTGCCCCTGCACTTCACCCGTGCCAGGTGCCGTAAAACTTACCCGCATACGGCCACGGGAGAGATGACGCCTGCGCCCTTTTCTCGCAGGCCCAGCCCCGCCGGTCCTCATGCGGGCACGGCGGCGGCATAATAGTGCCGGTCTTTCCCGGCTGTCAGCTATCTTGGGGGACTATGATAGAGAATAGGAAACTGCGGGGCCGCGGCTCATGCGCCGCGATGCAGCGCCCCGCCCATATTCCGGCGGCCTCCCGCCGGGGATCAGTTCTCTAAAATGTCATCCACAGAAATTTGCCCGGGCAGCACATCTTCCTCCATCCACCAACGGAACACATCTTGCCCTGTACCGCCCGTCATCCAGCTTCCGTCCAGCTTCCCGCGCGCTCTGCGCTCATCCAGCATCCTGTCAAATGCTTGTATGTAGAGCTTCTCGTAAGCAGGCCAGCGTCGGAACTCCGCATACCGTTTCTTGCTCGCCATCGGGCAGCCGATACAGCCAACGCGGCTGAACCCACATTCATACAACGGATTGACAGGCACCTTTGCATCCTGTAAAAAGCTCCACACCTGATTGTCCGTCCAGTCCACAATGGGGTTTACTACGCGCTTTGCTGCTACCTTGCACCCTTCAAAGATTTCGCTCGGCTCCTGTTCTTCGCCTTTCAGAATAATTTTGTTCTCTTTGTTCCGGGTGAACGCTTCAAAAACACCCCTGTCACGCTTTCTTCGGCTGCTTTCCGCCCACCGCACACCAGTCGTGATGAACCGTCCGTTTCCGCCCTGTTCTTTCAGCACAGAACAGCAGTATCGCATCAACCGCGTAGGCGGCATCAGCTTTTGCGGGATCAATCCCCACATGCTCGTGCGCTTGCCCTTGTAAACAGGGTAGTTGATGGTGCATTTAACGCCCATGCTTTCAAGTCTGGAAAACTCCTGCCGTACAAACCGCACTGTCTCCGGCGCATCCGCAGTTGTGTGGTTGTGCTGCACTTCAAACGGGATGCCCCCCCCCTAAGTGCAAGCTCTACGCACACGCTGCTGTCCTTGCCGCCGCTGGTCGTTACAACAAGTGGCGTGCCGTAATACTTCAGCGCCATGTCACTTGCCGCTTTCAACCGCCCGATGGCAATCTTTTCCGGGTCTCCGCTTGTCGGTAGGGTCACAAGCCCCCAATCCTCGCTCATTCCGGCTCCACTCTCCCCGGCAGTGCAATCGTTACACCCTCGCTAAGAATTACTTTATCGTCTTGTTCCAGCACTAGCCGGATCATGCCCAGCAAGTCGGCTTTCGCCTGCTCTCGGCCCACCTGTTTTTCCATCACGCTCACAACGCTGCGTGCCACAATGGCCGCGGCCATCATAGACCCGCGCACGCCACCCTGCGCCATCACAGCAAACTCTGTCGGCGGGTTCCCGTTCTCGTCCAGCTGCCATGTCACCTTGATAAAGTTCTCATTCATCGTCTCCGCCGTCCTTTCCCTGCGTCTTTGCCTGCGCTTCGATTTCTTCATCCGTTGCATCCAAAGCAATCTTCACGGTTTCCAGCAGGCATTTTTTCGCCTTTTCTTTGCCACTGTACTGTGCAATGGTTTCACAGGCGTGGCGCACCATAAGGCAGGCTGCCGTTGCTTCCTCCGTCGCGCTCGCCTCCGTGTCAATCACAACGTTCTCCGCCGCCCCGGTTTTCGCGTTATTCTCCCACGAAACCTTTACATACCCTTCATTCATCGGTTTCTCCCTTTCTTCCGCACTCCCGGATGATCTCGTCAACCTTCATGATCGCACCGTTGTATTCTGCGGTCCGGCGTTCCTCCGGCACTTCCGCCAGCAGTGTGCCAAGCAGGTACGCAGCGGCCATAGTGTTCTGATGCTCGCTGTGTCCGTCTGCTACGGTGCAAATTCCGTCGTTGTCATCCTGCCAGTACACAGCGACCCGGTGCCGCTTCGCCCGCTCCGCTTTCCGCTCGGCGTTCTTCTTCGCGGCGATCTCCCTACGCAAGCTCTCCACCACAGTGGCGGCCTTGCCCCATCCATTTTGCGCGTCGTACCCGGTGCCGTCGATCTTCGTCATTCCCGGCCAGAATGTCATAAGGATGTACCTGCCGTACAGCTTGTCGATTCTCACCGGCGTATTCGCGTTGTGCCCGCTCAACTCGTCCAGCAGCGCCGATGCTTCCTCTTTCGTCATGCTCTCGTGCCTGCTGTACATTGCGTCTTGCTTGTCCGGCTTCGCCGCGTTGAACAGCGCCGCCAGTAAAGTGGCTTCTCCGATGCCTTTCACATTTCGTTCCATCTTTCCGCCGTCCTTTCCAAGTATCTGCACTTCCGGGTTCTTGATTTTCAGCGCATCAAGCCCCAGCCAGTGCCAAGGCCCCAGTCCGCCGCCATCTGGTGGCAGGTCGTCCGGCAAATCGTCGCTGAGCATTGCCTTTTCCGGCAGCTCGCAGGCCCGCGCCATCTCGTGCCGCAGCGCCGTCATCCACGCATCAAGCCTGTCGTTGTGCTTCACGCCGCACCGCCGTCCTTTTTCGGCTCGTCCTCGCTGGCCGCGCTCACCAGCGCCGCGCCCTCGATCATATAGCCGATCTTCTCCTGCGTTTTCTCCGGCAGCTTGCGCAGCGTTTCCAGCATCTTCTTGGTGTCGTTCTCTTTCTCGCTCATTCTTAATTCACCTCTTTGTTTTCTCTCCGCCCCCGTGCTACAATAGCAGGGGAAGGAGGTGTAAATTTATGTGGTCCTACAATTCCTCCGCCGGGCCGCTTTATATCGTTCCGCTTTCGGATGGCACATTCGGTATAAAGTTCGGCGGCACCGTCTGGGAATCCTGCACAACGCCCCAAGCGGAAGCTGATAATGTGTTCTGCCGCGTTACCGGCTGTCCCGAGATCGACGCCTTGCAGGATGTTCCCGCCGATCTTTCCGGCTGGACCTACTCGCCTTTATAAAGGTCTGCGGCCCTGTGCAGGATGGTTTCGGCATCCTGTACGCTCACCCGGTTTTTCTTAAAAAGCCGGGTGATTATTTTTGCCATTTCATCGTTGGCGTCAGTCTTGTTCCGGGCTGTCTCGTAAATGCGCGGGTACGCTTCCATAAACGCTTCACTGTCCAGCAGTTCCCGCGCTACCCGCATAACAAGGCTGCGCTTTAACTCCGGCGTCTCTTTCAATTCCTGCGCCAGCTTTTCCACCGTCAGCACGGTTCTCACCACCTTTATACACGCGTCGCGTGTTGTCTCCACATTTCTCCGTTTCGCTTTGTGGATTATCCACATATTAGCACATCAATTTGTGTCTGTCAACACATTTTTTCAAAATTATGTGTTGACTTACACATTTCGTTGTGCTATTGTGTGGATAAAGGAGGTGTAAAACAAATGAATGAAAGACTTCTCGCGCTCCGAAAATATCTGCATCGGACGCAAAACGACTTTGGCGCCGCTCTCGGCGTCAGCCGTGATGTTATTGCAAGCCTTGAATCCGGGCGCGTTCCTATAAAGGACGCATTTATCAAACTGGTTTGCAATACATACCGCGTCAACGAGGAATGGCTTCGCACCGGCACCGGCTCCATGCTGGATGATTCTAAACCGTCCATCTTGGCCCGCCTGTCGGAAGAAAAGCAGCTTACCCCGCGTGAGCAGGCCATCGTCTCCGCGTTTATCGACCTGCCGCCCCAGGACCGTGCCGCCATCATGCGTTACATGGATTCTCTTGTCGAGAAATTGTCGCAGGTTCCGCCCGATCCTCAAAAAAAAGGCCCCGATACCGCATCTTCCTCCGGCGGGTAGACTGATCCGCCGGGCAGGTCGTAGGGGGCGGCGTCCTCGACGCCCCACCCAACAGCAAAAAGGCCAGAACCGCCGCCGGTTCTGGCCTTTTCTATTGCATTTTCTGCTGTTTCGTGTTATTGTTGTCTTAACATAATAAGGTGCGTGCCGCTGTTCCGTTTCCTCCGGCCCGCATCCGCTTCACCATAGCAGGGGAAACCCTGCTATTTTTATTTAGGATGTGAAAAATTATGAATAAGCCCCTCATTGCTCTTGCACTGGCCTGCGCCGTCTCCCTGTCCGCCTGCGGCTCTGCCGCATCTTCCGCCGTGCCCAGCACAGCGGAAGCGCCCGCGGCCACCGCCGCTCCTGCCGCAACGGCAGAACCTACGCCGGAACCCACCGCCGCACCGCCTGCATCGGCTGATGCTTTCGCATCGTTTGAATCCGGCCTGGATTCTCTCGGCATCACCTATGAGCGTGTCACCATGGCCGCCGAGTATATCGGCGCAAAGACCGGGTACAAATATAAAGCAGATGGTTACAATGTGGAGCTGTACCAGTTTGACCCGGATTCCGACGCCTACAAGCAGGCTGTTGCTGACAACGCCGTCACGATGGACGGCTTCGGCACGATCCCCGCTTATGTGCGCGACGGACTTGCCATGCTCTGCACCGATGGTGATCTCCCGCAATCCGTGCTGGATGTTTTCAACGCATTATAACTTATAAGTAATATTTTCTGTAAAACTAAACACTCTGGCTTGCGTTTAACTTGCGTTTAGCTTTAATCTAATTGCGTTTTTATCATTGCTATGCTGTTTTTAATTTGTTTCTAACTTGCGTCTATCTTTTTATTGTCTAAATATTGTCTTTCAAAGTCAGGTGGTGCGCCCATGCTCTGCATAAAATGTAAACAGGAAATCCCGGATATTTCCGTCTACTGTATGTTCTGCGGCAAAAAGCAGGTATCTACTGCGGCAGCCCCCGTCAAAAAGACACGCAACCCCAACGGCACCGGCACGGTTTTCAAGCGTGGCCGCACATGGTCCGCCCGCGTCCGCGTCTACCGCCACGGTCAGTTTGTCATGGAGCGCACCAAGGGCGGCTTTGCCACCCGCGCCGACGCCATGAACTATCTGCCCCAGCTTCGCACGCAGGAGAACGGCGGCACAAAGTCCTATACTGTCTCGCAGGTGTTCGATCTCGTCCAGCAGTCCCGCAAATGGCAGGAAATTTCGCCGGACAAACGCAGCCACTACCTCACCGCCTACAAACGGTTGGAACCGCTGTATGAGCGCGACGTATCCAGCCTGCACTATTCCGAGCTGCAAAACCTGCTGGACGGTATCGAGGGTGCGTTCTATCCCAAGCGTGATGCAAAGACGATCCTGCAAAAGATCGTTGACATGGCCGTGCTGGAAAAGGTCTGCCCGCCGGATTCCTCCGACATGATCCGCTGTCTGGAATTGCCCAGCAAACCGCCCACGGCCAAGGATGCCCGCACGCCGGAGGAAATGCACGCCATCTGGCAAGACTGGAATACCACCCACGATCCGATCACCGGCTATGCGCTGATCATGGCATACACAGGTATGCGTACCGGGGAACTGTTTGCGCAGGACGTTTCCAAGGTCGATCCTGCCGGGCAGGTCATTGTCGGCGGCATCAAGACCGACGCAGGCAAAAACCGCGAAATTCCCATTGCAGACTGCATCGTTCCCGTGGTTCAGGCTGTCTTGCCTAAAGCCCGCTACGGCCTTGTCGCCTACGATGAAAACGACTACTACACCAACTGGAAGCTCATGTGCCAGCGCACCGGCATCCGTCCGCTCGGCAGCTATTGCCAGCGCCACACCTGCTACACCCGCCTGCACGAGCTTGTCCCCGCCGTTTCCGATGTGGTCATAAACTCCATCATGGGCCACTCCAACGCCAAGACCGCCAAGCTCGCCGATTCCTACGGCCACATCAGCCTTTCCACCAAGCTCGATGCAGTCAACCGTCTCCAAATGACCTGACCGCTATTGTGTACACGCTGTGTACCAGGCATTTTTATTCAACGATATATCAGCATTTTTCTCTCAGTGCCATGCCCCTGCTAAGGGCGTAGGGTCCGAAAGGGCCGCGAGAGTTCAAATCTCTCTTACTCCGCCAACAAAAACCCGCGTATCTGCGTAAGATATGCGGGTTTTTGGTTTATCTAAACGCACCTCTGCCCCAACATTTACCTCAATAATACCCCTATCTAGGGTGTATCTGAAACGTCGAAAATATCGTCTATTTCTACAAACACCGCCGGATTTTGCGTTAACAAGCCTTGGAATCCACAAAGGATTCCAAGGCTTGTTCCCGCAAAGGGGATGAGCAGCCCCGTTAAAACCGTTGCATCTGTTAGCTGTAACTAACCTCTTTTTCAAAAAATAGCCGGAGTGTTTCCACAAGCGTTTTGCGGGTATACTCCGGCTTTTATTATACGGTGCGGCACAAGGATGCAGTTCAGGATGCGCGGCGGCGGAACAGCACCGCCAGAGACCATACCAGCGTGGCCGCGCTGAACCACAGCCCGGTGCTGAACGCGTTGGCCGCCGCTGTGCGCAGCATGGCACCGGGCATGGGGATCTCCGGCATATGCCTGGCCGCCTGCCACACTGCCGCTGCTTGAACAGCAGCCTGCTCCGCCCCAACGGCGCAGCCAACGGTAGAAAGGATCATCGGCAGCAGCAGGCGCTTTTTATCCTTATGGCACCAGCCCAGCAGCAGGCCCGCGGAAATTATTCCCGTCCCCCACGGCAGAAGCCCCAGCAGGGCGCCCAGTAAGCTGTCGGGCTTCGTGCTGACAAATACCGCCGTTGGGCCATCTGCTCCGCCAATAATGCCAATGGTGCTGTTGGCCTGCGCTCCCCTTGCCTGCACCCGGTCTTTCAGCTGGTTCCAAAATTGGCTCACGATCTTCCCTGCCTTTCATTTGTTGTTTGGCCGCTGCATGGTTCTTGTTTGGTTAGCTATACTATAGCATGTCACGCTGTTTTCGTCAATGAAACATTAAAATCGCAGCATTCCTCAATATTTCTGCCACGAAAAACCACCCCGCATGCAGCAGTGGACAGCATGCGGGGCGGTAATTATGGATTCAGTTTATCGAAAGATCACAGCAGGCCCTTGTACAGTTCCTTGATCTCCTCAACGCTGGTATCACGCGGGTTGCCGGGGCAGCAGGCATCGGCAAAAGCGGACTCTGCCAGGAACTGGATGTCCTCTTCCTTCAGGATGCCATGCAGGTTTGCGGGGATGCCAACATCGGCGCTCAGCTGCTTGACGGCTGCGATGGTTGCATCAGCGGCTTCGGCATCATTCATCTCGTCAATGCCGGTCACGCCCATAGCCTTGCCGACTGCGCGGTAACGCTCGCCTGCAACACTCTTGTTGTATTCCAGGCCGGTGGGCAGGATGATGGCGCAGGCAACGCCATGCGGGGTGTCGTACAGAGCAGACAAACCGTGTGCCATGCTGTGGACAATGCCCAGGCCAACATTGGAGAAACCCATGCCGGCAATGTACTGACCCAGAGCCATGCCTTCGCGCCCTTCCGGGGTGTTCTGCACAGCGCCGCGCAGGTTCTCGGAGATCAGCTTGATGGCTTCCAGGTGGAACATATCAGAGATGGTGCAATGGCCCTTGGTGATGTAGCCTTCAATGGCATGGGTCAGTGCGTCCATACCGGTGGCGGCGGTCAGACCCTTGGGCATGCTGGACATCATATCGGGGTCAACCACAGCGATTTCAGGAATATCGTTGGTATCCACGCAGACGAACTTGCGCTTCTTCTCTACATCGGTGATGACATAATTGATGGTAACTTCGGCAGCGGTACCGGCGGTGGTGGGTACGGCAATGGTAAACACAGCGTGCTTTTTGGTGGGGGCAACGCCTTCCAGGCTGCGGACATCCGCAAATTCGGGGTTGTTGTTGATGATGCCGATGGCTTTTGCAGTATCCATGGAGGATCCGCCGCCGATGGTCACGATGCAGTCCGCCTCAGCTGCCTTGAAAGCAGCAACACCGTCCTGCACGTTCTGGATGGTGGGGTTGGGCTTGATTTCGCTGTAAACAGCATAGGGGAAGCTGGCTGCATCCAGCAGGGCAGTGATCTTGCCGGTAACGCCGAACTTGATCAGGTCGGGGTCAGAGCAGACAAAAGCCTTTTTATAGCCGCGGGCGGTCAGTTCGGGAACAATGTTCTCGATTGCGCCATGGCCATGGTAAGAGATAGTATTCAAAACAATGCGGTCAGCCATAATGGTATTACCTCCGTTTTCTGTGCATGGTTTGCTCTTGGGCACGCGCTGTACGCAGCCCGTTCCATGCCTTTGTTATAATTATAACATCGTTTTACCCTGCCGTCTTTGGGCTTTTGTATCCGCTTTATTGTGAAAATTCCACTTTGCTGTTAAGCCACCCAAAAGTTTCTAAGGCAATACCGCATAATTCTAAGTGCCGATACGGCGAGCGAGGTGCGGCA
>OLSG01001087.1_pt1 | contig 30115 bp, 35 predicted proteins | sample 1673041 | NCBI WGS metagenome assembly OLSG01 (sample SAMEA3136749, study PRJEB25190) | human gut metagenome | reverse complement strand
GGACAGCTACGGCCCGGAGGACGTGGAGGCGGTAATCGACGGGCGGGCACCCGTCCGCAAGCCCGCCCAGGCGCGGCCCCGCCCGGCGGCCCCCCGGCGCGTCAATCTGATAATTGACATTCAGCAGCGTATGGCCCAGGGCAAAGGCCCCGGCTATGAGCGGTGGGCGAAAATCTACAATCTGAAACAGATGGCCGCCGCGCTCCAATTTCTCCAGGAGAACGGCCTGACCGACTATGACGCCCTGGCGGAGCGGACGGCGGCAGCGGTGGACCGGGCCCATGCTCTGGCCGGAGAGCTGCGGGGCGTGGAGGAGCGGCTGGCCTCCACCACAAAGCTGATGGGGGCCGTGGTGGACTACGCCAAGACCCGGCCCGTGTTCGACGGCTACAAGGCCGCCCGGTACGGCAAGAAGTATCTGGCGGAACATGAGGAGGCGCTGGCCTCCTACCGGGCGGCAAAGGCGGCGATCAATGACATTCTGGACGGGGTGAAGCTCCCGAAAATGGACGCGCTGAAAAAGGAGCGTCGAGAGCTGGCGGAGCGGAAGAAAAAACTCTACGCGCAGTACCGGGCGGCACAACAGGAAATGCGGGAGGCGGTGGCGGTCAAGGCCAACGTCGATCATCTCCTCGACCTGCCCGGCGGGCGGGAGAGTAAGGCCCGGGAGCGGTGAGCGACGGGGCCGCAGACAGGGAAGCCTCTGGACACGGTGTCCAGAGGCTTCCGGCGGGTTTGGGGGCACCCCAACAAGCATTTTCGCAAGGCGAAAATGGCGAGTGTATTGACACTCGCCCTGCTTGCCGTTTGTGCGCTCCGTTAATTTTCAGCTTTTTTCATATAATGCAGCATCCTTGACAGGAAATAAGATAGATGGGAAAATTTGAATAATTTGAAGTCATCCTTTTTATGCTGCTATTGCGTTATACTAATAGAACAAGGTGGTGATCCAATGGAGTACAGCGATTTTGATTTAATAAACGGAATAAAAAACGGGGACAAAGATGCGCTATCGATGCTAGTTCGACGTTGGTACCCACAAATTTTCAGATATTGCTGCAAAGTGATAGGAAACGAACAAGATGCTTACGATATTACCCAGGATGTGTTTGTCTCCGTGCTGCAAAATATTGAGCGTTTTCATATATGGAATAAGTTTAGCAGTTGGCTTTTTACAATCGCGCATAACAAGTGTATGGATTATTTTAGAATGCGAAAAAAGGTTGATTCTACACAAGAAACGGAAGCTGGATTCTGCACGACGACATCAGTATTGGAAGATCAAATTGCTATTTCAAATACAGTGGAAAAGGCGATTTTACAGCTGCCAAAAATGCAGCAAAACGTAATCATTCTGCATTATTTTCAGCAATTCACCTGTAAAGAAATAGCGCAAATGACTAGCACGCCACTCCCCACAATCAAATCACGGCTATCTGTTGCAAAGAAAACGCTTTCTAAACTTCTTTGGGAGGACTTTCGATGAATGAACGTATGGAACAGGAGATCAACCGAACAATCGCTTTATTGCAGGCATCAATGCCGCAGAGAAAATCCGAGGCCGCTTTATCGCAGCTGCTGAACATAGCAAAGAGTGAGATGAATCCTCTTTTGCTGCTGGCCCTGTTTTTCGTTTCGATTCTATGCGGCGTGTGTATGTCAAAGGACATCGCTTCTCCAATGGTAACAATATTTTGTATCAGCCCGCTGCCCATGCTGATCCTGTTTCACCGGTATGTGCTCTACTCCAATGAGCCTATGCGTGAGCTGGAGGAAACATTTCCCTTTTCCTATTCTGAAATGCTGGTTGGCCGCGCTATGCTGATATCCGCTTACATGACGTTTGTTTTTATCGCGCTTGCTGTGCTTTTATCTCACTCAGCGGGCGAAAACTTCATCAGGCTGGCGCTGTGCGGGGCCGTTCCCAGCACTTACCTATGTATAGGGCTGCTGATCCTGTCCGCCTTTATCCAGAATCAGGATGGGCTGTCATTAGCCGCCATTGTTTTGTGGGTCGGAATCAGCTATTGCGCGCTGGCCCTGCCGTTTGACCATTTTTTAATTTTACTGCCAACCTCCGTATATGCGGCACTTCTGGCGGTTGGAGTGGCTTTATACAGTATGTGCGTCTGCAAAATAAAACAGAGGAGGCATTCTTATGCAGCTGGTGTTGAGTGAGGCCAGAAAACAGCGGTCATTCCGTGAGGTTTGGGTGGGGTATTTGCTGGCAATTTTACTCTTATCCGTATTTATTTACTCTGATTTAGGAGAACTCAGAATGAACTCAAGTTGGTTTCAAATTCAGCAGGATATTCACAGGTATGTGGGCGTCTTGACCGCTTTTTTACTTGTGATTGGGCTGTCCCGGCTGATGTGCTATGAGACGGAACAAAAAACTGCGGGACTGGTTGGGACCGCCGCGCACGGCCCGTCTCTGACATGGCGGGCAAAGGTTGGATTGTCGCTCCTATATTGTACAGCTGTGGTATTTGTACTTGGGGCCGTGACCCTTGGTATTCGTGGCGCTTTGATCGGTTTCCAAGACGCCTTTACACCTGTTTCAGAGTGTGTGCATTTTGAGAGCGTCCCTCTGTCAAACCTGACATACTGTATCGTTCAATATGGGTTCCTGCTGCTGGGGGCGCTGTATTTTACCGGCTTTATTCTGATTGTTGCGACGCTCACAAAACGCACTTCATTTACCATTTTCCTCTGCGGCGGTATCTATTTGGCCTCACTCTGTTATCAGTTTGTCATTGAGGGCCGGTTGAGAGGACTGGCCGACCAAATCTGTAAAGCTATTTTTCAACTCAGCTTTTGTGGATTTATGCAGTTGGAAAGCTATCGCTGGTTTGAATGGGTAGGACAGTGGAAAAACGCCTGGAAGCCCATTGTGTTTGTTCTGCTGGCCACTGTTCTTGAATTTGCGGTTTTGTGGCTGCTGTGGAGGCGTAAGGCAAAGACATGAAAACAGAGTGTCTCCAATACTTCAAAAATCCATACTACTGGGCCGTGATTGGCCTGGGACTGGCCGCCCGCGCAGGATTGACCTACCTGGACTTTCGATACCGGAGCCCGCAATTTTGGGAGCTGGCCGCTGACTTTTGGAACAAGACCGGCTCCATCACAATGGGATTTTTAATACTGCTGGTGATGATCCGCCGGTTTTCTTACGATATGGAACTGAGAACATTTCCCATCATCAACAGTACGGCTTATGGGCGCCTCCCACTGTTCTGGAACCGGCTGATTGGCGGCGAAGTGGCTGTTGTTGCGGCTGTGCTGCTTCTGTATGCGGGAAACACAGGAATCTCATGTTTGCTCGGGAGCAAAATGGGTATGTCATATGACTGGACAGGCTTTTTCACCCAAGCTACAGTGGCTGCATTCGCCGGCTCAGCCGGGTATTTTGCGTTGTCTGCCATGATATGTGATTTATCCAAAAACCACCCCGTGGCTATGTGCCTATGTGGGCTTCCCTTTGCAAGCAGTTACTTCATTAACGTCGATGCGGTGAAACCGCCAGACCTGTTCTGGTTCCTGCGGTATGGCTTTTTTACGGAACTGTTGCGGGGACGGACAATCGGGTCCTTTCCGGTATTTTGGTCTGTATGGTATGCGGCGTTAATTGGTTTAACATTCTTTTTTGTGATTCAGAAAAGGAAGGAGCGCAAGGAGCTATGAACCTTGTTTTTGAAAATATCAGCAAAGTGTTCCAGGACACCGTCGCGCTGGAAAAAATCAATCTAACCATGTCCAGCGGCGTCTATGGTCTGTTAGGACCCAACGGAGCCGGGAAAACGACTATGATGAAAATTATGACCGACTTGGTGCCGCCCTCCACAGGCCGGGTGCTTTTGGACGGCCAGGATATTGCCGTAATGGGAGCCGCTTTCCGAAAGAAGTTGGGGTATCTCCCCCAGGATTTTGGTGTCTACCCGAGCTTTACTGCGGAGCAATTTTTGCTCTACATTGCACGATTGAAGGGCCTTTCAAAGTATGAGGCGAAGCGGCAAACGGATGATCTGCTGATTATGGTTGGACTGGAAGAAAAGGCCCGAAAAAAACTCAAAGGGTTTTCCGGAGGGCAAAAGCAGCGGATTGGAATTGCACAGGCCCTCTTGGGCGACCCGGAGATTCTGGTGCTGGATGAACCGACAGCCGGGCTGGACCCGGAAGAACGCATCCGATTTCGGGGGATAATCAGCGCGTTGTCTCAGCAAAAAATCGTGCTGCTGTCTACCCATATCGTCTCTGATATAGAGGCCATTGCCAACCAGGTCATTCTGTTGAAAAAAGGCTCCATATTGGATGTAAAGCAGCCCAGTGAGCTGTTGCATGGACTGGACGGCAAAGTCTGGAGCGTCACCGTTGACGCAGAGGATGAAGCGGAACTGATTCAGAAATTCTCATGCAGCAACATCATGCACATGGATGGAAAAAGCGTGGTTCGGCTGATTTCTGAACATCAACCATATCCAGAAGCTATTCAGCAATCCCCCAATATGGAAGATATGTATTTGTACTATTTCGGCCAATAAATTGATAAAATTATTATCTGCCCAGCGGCAGAAAAGAAAAAACCGCTGCTGGGCAGACATTTATCATGCCTAAAAGGTGCTTTTTCGCGGCGGTTTTGATTTCAAAGCCGCCGTTTTTATATCTGCTGGCGGCACATAGGAGGATGCCGCTATGCGATTACAGGTAGATGGGCACTTGTCAAAAAAAGCCTGACCTCCGCATTGGCGTACTCCACCCAGGGTTGCGAAAATCGTCAGTTTCAAGTTAATCATGTCGTTTCCAGCACCCGAATGGTATTGCACCATCCGGGCGTTTTTCTATCCGGACGGCACCTCTGGACACCGTGTCCAGAGGTAGGGGGCGGCACCCCCGGCTGCCGCTCCCCGCCTGACCCTCCATTTCGATTTGTCCCTTTTCACCCTGTATCGAAATGGAGGTTACATATGACAACCATCGAACTGAATAACTACTATCCCCACCTGACCGAGCGTATCACCCTGGAGGTGTCGGATGAAATCGCTGTGACCCTCTCCATTGGGGGCCGCTGCTGTGACAGTTATAAACGCCGCAAGCGGGAGCATGGCGAGTGTTCCCTGGATGCCGTCCCCGGTTTTGAGGCCGATGTGTCCCGGCCCCCGCTGACCCCGGAGGAGATCATGGAGCGGGACGAGGATCACGCCGCCCTCTACGCCGCCATTGACCGCCTCCCGCCTGTCCAGGCCCGGCGTGTCTACGCCCGCTTCATCCTGGGGCGGAGCGTGGGCCAGATCGCCAGGGCCGAGGGTGTGGAGGAGCGCAACGTCCGGGAGGCGATCAACAAGGGACTGCGGGGCTTGAAAAAATATTTGGATTTTTCTTTCTAAGGTACATCCGAAAACGCAGAAAATCCGCCTGATAGGTGAGGAGGGACAAGCCCCTCCCGTCAACAACTGAATACACAGTATTCCAGGCACAAAACCCGTGTGATAGCGACAAAAGGCGCGTCGCCAGGATGGGAGCTCCGAGGAGGTGAACAGGGAGCGGACCGAGCGATCAACGTGAACCTTTGACCCGGCTTTGGCAAGTCGGGCGCGAGGACAGCGCGGGGGATAATGAAACTTGCTCACGCCCTCCCACGGACTTGCGGGGGAGCCCTGCGGTACGCGCCACCCACAAAAGGGTTCCCAACGGATCATTGATCCGTTGGGAAGAGCCGGAACAGCGAAATGAACGAGTTTTCGCCGCAAGGCGGAAACGAGTGATATGGAGCTTGTGACGGCGAGGCGGCGGTGCTGTGGAGCTATGACAGCCGGAGCCACCGGCGGCCTGGAATACTCCCTGCGCTGGGGGTGCGTGGCAAATACAGCGTACAACAAAACCAAGGGGGCCGCCCGCCTGGGTCCTGTCTGTCTTGTGACAGCCCAAACTTTCCCCGGCGTGGCGGCCCCGTTCGTGGATCGAAATGGAATACCCCTGTCCGCTCCCGGCCTATGGCCGGGAGTGAGGGCAGGCCAAAAGACGGTGCTGTCTAGCACCGCCTTTTGGCGTCTCCTCATAGGACAAGCAGAGCATGACATATATCTGGAGGGGAGGGTGATGATCTATGTTGCAGCAGCAAATGAGCATTGAGCAATTATCAAGTGTTGACATTCAGACCGTTAATAGGGAGGACCTGATTGACGTAAGCGGCACAACCTTTGACAACAGCATACCACACAAACAGCGGGCGGCTCAAATCCTGCGGATTACGGGCAACCCGTATTGTTTTCGTGTTGGTGATCTATGCGTCAAGCTGGAGTTTCTGGATAGTGCCCCGCCTCTGCAAGACGCGTTTTCCAGCTTCCTGCAACGTAAAAAAAGCGGTATTTGACCTCCTTTTGCCCCTCTGGACACGGTGTCCAGAAGTTGGGACATCCTTGTGTAACACCTGAGTTAGCGGTATAATATAGGTGTAATGTGATAGGGAAGGAGGTCAACATGGCACGGAAAAGCCGTTCCATCATTGAGACTGTCAAACCGAAATACCGGGTGTGGAGAATCGCAATTTATATCCGTCTCTCAAAAGAGGATGCCCGGTGTTTTGACGAATCCGAAAGCGTGACCAACCAGCGAAAAATCATTGAAGATCATATCGCCGCTTTTAACGACGGCGACGAATACCTCATTGTTGACGAATATGTTGACGACGGGATTTCCGGCACGACTGACGATGAACGGGATGATTTTCAGCGGATGCTCTCTGACATTAAGCGGGGCCGAATCAACTGTGTCATTGTGAAAGACCTTGCCCGCTCTTTCCGTAATTACAGCGATCAAGGGTACTATCTGGATGATTGGTTTCCCCGCTACAACGTCCGTTTCATCTCCCTTTTTCATCAGTCCCTGGACAGCTACAAAGAGCCCCAAAATATGCGGAGTATCGCAGTCCCCATCCAGGGAGTTCTGAATGAAAATCATTGTGCGGAAACCTCCGATAAGGTGCGGGAAGTCTTTGATATGAAGCGGCGCAACGGAGAACATATCGGTTCCTTTGCCGCCTACGGCTACATAAAGGACCCCAATGACAAAAATGCGCTGGTGATTGACGAACAGGCTGCCTCCGTAGTCCGAGATATTTTCTCCATGTTCCTGGACGGCATGAGCAAAAATGCCATTGTCCGCCACTTGAATGACCACGGGATTCCCTGTCCCTCTCTTTACAAGCGGGAGTGTTTGGGGCTGAAATACCAAAATCCCCAAATGAACATGGTTAAGCGTCCCTTGTGGTGTGCTATGACAGTTACATCTATCCTTAAAAATCGTATGTACTGTGGAGACATGGTGCAAGGGCGCTACCGGATGAAAAGCTACAAGGTTCATGTTCAAGAGCTGGTGCCCAAGGACGAGTGGTATATCGTGGAAAATACCCATGAGGCGATTATCGACCGTGAGACATTTGAAAAGGTACAGCAGCTTTTGCTCCGAGATACCCGGACAGGGCCCCAGCAGAATAAACTGTATCTTTTCAGCGGTTTTCTGAAATGTGCCGATTGTGGGAAGTCCATGACCCGGAGTAAAGTGGGTGATATAGTGTACTATTATTGCCGTACTTATAAGGATCAGTCAAAAGGCGTCTGTACAAAGCATACGATCCGGCATGACCGTCTGGAGGCAGCGGTGCTCTATGCGATTCAGCAGCAGGTTTACCTTGCGGTGGACTACTCCAAAACGATTGAATGGATCAACCGGGCCCCGCTGGTAAAGAGTCAGTCAAAAAAGCTGACGGACGCGATAGAGCAAAAGGAACGGGAGCTTGCTAAAATCGTCCGATACAAGCAGGCCATCTATCAGGACTGGAAAGACGGCGAGATTTCCCACTCCGATTACCGTCACATGAAAACGGATTATGAGCATCAAGCCGAAACTCTGGAAGAAGTTATTGAACGGCTCCAGGCCGAGAAGCAGGAAGTTGAGAATGGCGTTGATGTGGAAAATCCATTCCTTGTTGCGTTCCGGCAATTCCAGAACATCGACAAGCTGACACGGGATGTTTTGATTGAGCTGGTGGATCACATTAAAGTCTATGAGGGCGGGAGTATCAGCATCGTGTTCCGCTTTGCCGACGAACTGCGCCGGGTGCAAGAATACATTGAAATGAACTCCCACAATGAAGCGGTTTGAAAACCGCATTTTTCCAGGCGGTGTATTTTCCTAATATAAACGCTCCGACCGGGGCTACGGGTGCCACGGGCGCAACGGGCGCTACCGGAGCCACGGGTCCCACTGGACCGGCCGGTCCTGCCGGTCCTATCGGCCCCACAGGTCCCACCGGCCCTGCCGGTGAAGGGCTGAATGATGTCACACAGTTCGTTCCCGGGGTACCGTATGACCTGGGCACACTGGTCTACTACAACGGTGCCCTCTACCGCACCAACCGCAGCGGCGCTACCGGGACGCCGGGCTCCTCGGCGGACTTTGATCTGGTCACCGTGACCGGCCCCACCGGAGCCACAGGCCCTGCCGGCGCCACAGGCGCGACAGGTGCCACCGGTCCTACCGGACCTGCCGGCCCTGCTGGTGCGACAGGCGCGACGGGTGCGACGGGTGCGACGGGTGCCGAGGGCCCCACCGGGCCTGCTGGTCCTGCCGGACCCGCTGGCGCAACGGGTGCCACCGGACCTGCCGGCCCTGCCGGGCCAACCGGTCCTACTGGACCTACTGGGCCTGCCGGTGCAACTGGAGCGGCGGGTGCCGCCGGCGCTGAGGGCCCCACCGGTCCCACCGGCCCTGCCGGCGCAACGGGCGCTACCGGACCTGCCGGCTCTCCTCCCCCGCTGAATGCACTGTATGCCACCAATGTGGGGACTCAGACACTGGCTTCCACCGGCGATGACGCCTCCTTTGACACCAACCAGGTGGAAGAAGGATCTGCCATTACCCATACCGCCAGCACCCCCACCTTTACGCTGGGTGAGTCAGGGATTTACCTGATCTCCTACTCTGCGGTGGCGTCCAACACCACCAGCACCGGGACTGTAGGTGTGGAGCTGGAGAACAACTCGACTCCCGTCCCCGGCAGCGAGAGCCAAGCCACCATTGCCACCACCTCCAATGTCGCCAACCTGGCGGCCACGGTGCTGGTAAATGTGACCGGAACGGCTACCATTACACTGGCCTCTACCGAAAACAATGTGACCCTGACTGAGGCCGCCATCGTGATCCAAAAGCTGAACTGATCAAAAGATACTGCCCGGGCAGAGCCTTGAGGCATAAAGCGGGGTGGATGGTACGATGTGCCGTCCACCCCGCCTCTCAGAAGGAGGAGTGACAGTCATGAGGATCGCGGTCTATGCGATCTGTAAAAACGAATCCCAGTTTGTGGACCGGTGGATGGATTCCATGTCCGAAGCAGATCAGGTGGTGGTGCTGGATACCGGTTCTACGGATGACACAGTGGAACGCCTTAAAAAGCGGGGCGCTCAGGTCACGGTAGAGCTCATCTCTCCTTGGCGGTTCGACGTGGCCCGCAACCGCTCTCTGGACCTAGTATCGGAGGACACAGACATCTGTGTGTGCACCGATCTGGATGAGGTGTTTCACCCCGGATGGCGGGCTGCGCTGGAGCGGGCCTGGCAGCCGGGGGCCGGACAGGCGACCTACCGCTATACTTGGAGTTTCAACCCTGACGGCAGCGAGGGGGTGGTCTTCTGGTATGAAAAGGCCCATGCCAGGTACGGCTATCAGTGGATACACCCGGTCCACGAGGTCCTTAAATGGGTGGGCGAGGGGGTCCCCGGCCCCACCGTGACGGTAGAGGGGATGCAGCTGGACCACCACCCCGACCCCACAAAGTCCCGGGGACAGTACTTGCCTCTGCTGGAACTGTCCGTGGAGGAGGAGCCGGAGGATGACCGGAACACCCACTATTTGGGCCGGGAGTACATGTACCGGGGCCGCTGGGACGACTGCATCCGCACCCTGGAGCACCACCTGTCCATGCCCACCGCCACCTGGAAAGATGAGCGGGCGGCCTCCATGCGGTATATCGCCCTGTCCTGGCTCCGAAAGGGAGACCGGGCCCGAGCACGGGACTGGTATCTCCGTGCCATTGCAGAGGCCCCCCATCTGCGGGAGCCGTATATGGATCTAGCCAGGATGCTGTATGACATGGAGGAATGGGATGGAGTGCTCTACTTTACCGGCTGTGCCCTGTCCATCACTATCCGCCCAAAAACCTATATCTGTGAGGCGGACTCCTGGGGCAGCTTGCCCCACGACCTTCGCTGTCAGGCCCTTTTTCAGACTGGGCGGAGGGCCTTGGCGCTGGATGAGGCCAGGGCTGCCCTCGCCTGTGCTCCATCGGACCCGCGGCTGCGGGGCAATGTAGCGGTGCTGGAACAGCTGCTTGGAGAGACGGAGAGGTCCGCCCCCTAAGGGGCGGACCTCAGCCCGCTTCCGGGCGCTGTTATCCTGGGACATTCTCCCTCTCAGGGGGCAGGCGGCCGTCCTCTCAGTCCACGATCTTGGCGTTGGGGTAGACCCGCTCAATCCGCTGGTCGGGGTAATGGCGGTCCAGGAAGAGCCCCAGAGTAGTCTGGGGGGCGTCCCCGGCGCTGCGCTGGGTGTATCGGTCCAGTGCCAGGGCAGATATGATGATGTTGCACACCATAAAGACGATAAGCACCCAGGTGCCCGCCTTTCCCCAGCGGATGGGGATCCGCTCGATCCACGCTGAGAGTCTGGGATAGAGGCCCTTCAGCCATACCACGGCCGCAATTCCCCAGAAAAAGCAAAACAGCAGATTGATCCGTCCCCCAAGGTTGAAGGGAATATGGCTGTAATCCCAGAAGACGGTACCGAACACCAACTCAGTAAAGACGGAGCAGCTGTACTCGTATGCGCCCCCCAGCACTGTGCCGGCCAGGAAAATATATCGGTCGCTGCGGTCCTTGTATTTGTAGAGCAGCGCAGTGAGCAGGACACAGCCCAGCCCCCAGACAATGGAGAAGGGGCCGTAGAGCACACTGCTGCGGCTCATCAGCTTCCCCAACACTGCCCAGCACCAAATAGTTTCGGTGATATCCCCCAGGAAAGAACCGATGAAGAACAGCGCGGCCAACTTGTAAAAGCCGCATCCCTGGGCAAACCGCTCCGGCTTGACCTTTGGAGCCTGCTTTCCGCTCAGCCGTTCCCGCTCCAGGCTGGGGTATGCCCTTTCCATACGTCTCTGGATGTGTCGGGTCACGGTGGTATCTAGGGTATGGGTAAGCCGGCTCAGGAAGCGGGAGATATGGGTAGGCTCGCTCAGGGCGCCGTGGAGCTGGAGCACAGCGGCCCAGGAGCCAACAAAGTCCACTCCCAGCAGAATATACACCACCAGCAGTACGATCTCTCCCGCCGTCCTGGGGATCAGGCCCACCAATGTAAGGAAGATGGGATTCAGAACAAAGATGGCCAGCAGAGCGGACAAGCCCCAGATAACAGAGTATTTCAGGCAGATATGTCCTTCAAACTGAAACCGCTGGCCGGAATAGTCCCACCATTTCTGATGAAAGATGCGCTCCAGGAATACACCGGTAACAAACTCCAGAAATGTGGCGAGGATCATGCCCAAAAGGAAGAGGAAAAATGGGTCTTCCCGCAGTTCAGGCAGAAAAATGGCAAAAAGCAGCGCCCCCAGGCCATAGGTGGGAGAGAAGGGGGCGCTGAGGAAGCCGCGGTTGAGGAGGCGGCGGCGTTTCAGCGCGGCTAGAACGGTTTCGGCCAGCCAGCCCAGGAAGGAATAGAACAGGAAGAGCCAGAGCAGCTGATAGACAGTATAATCCATAGGATCTCCTTATCAAGATGGTCGAAAGGCAGTATGCCGTTTTTCCCGACCTCTGTGCCGGGAGGCGTACACCATTTGTTTATCTCTGTTTTTCGGCGGACAGGAACTCCTCTATGGCAGTCCTCCCGGCCCGGACCGAACCCTGAACAAAGTCCGGCCTGCCTCCGCCCCGGCCGTCCAGGGCCTGATTCAGTTCCCTCACAAAGGAGCGCAGATCTCCGCCCCGCAGGCCGATGGCGTATTTATACCCCTCCCCATCGCCCCCGGAAAAGCAGGCACAGCGGCCGCCGCAGACTTGGAGGACTGCGTCACACAGGCGGCGCAGTCCGTCGGGAGACAGCCCCTCCTCGAAAAGGATCACATCCCCCGCCCCAGCCAGACCATCGGCCAGCTGGGCAAACCGTGCCTCCTCCATACGGGCGAGGCGGGTCTTCAGGTCCTGATTCTCCCCCAGCAGGCGCTCCACCCCGCCGGCCGTCTCAAAGGGCTTGGCGGAAAGCAGATTAGAGATCCGCCGGTTCTGGCCCAGCACCCGATCCAGATAGCTCAGGGCCCGGCCGCCGCAGAGCAGCTCCACCCGCACGCCCTCCCGGAACTTCTGTACGGAGAGAAGCTTGACCAGCCCCACCTGCCCGGCGGATGCCACATGGGTCCCGCAGCAGGCGCAGGTGTCCGCCCCAGGGAAGGAGACAATGCGGACCTGCCCAGAGATCGCCTTTTTGCTCCGATAGTCCAGCGCAGCCAGCTCCTTCGTCGTGGGGTAGGTGACCGATACGGGGCGGTCCTCCCAGATGTACTGGTTGGCCCGCAGCTCGATGTCCCGCAGGTCTTCCTCCTCCAGCGGCCCGTTGAAATCGATGGTCACCAGGTCGCTGCCCAGATGGAAGCCCACGTTGTCATAGCCGTAGGTACTGTGGATCAGGCCGGAGACGATATGCTCCCCGGAGTGCTGCTGCATCAGGTCGAAGCGCCGCGCCCAGTCTACAGCCCCCTCCACCTGAGTCCCCGGCTCCAGGCGGGCGGCGCAGGTGTGGACCACCGCTCCATCCTGCTCCTGGACCTGGGTGACTGGGATGCCGTTCAGCGTACCGGTGTCCCAGGGCTGCCCTCCCCCTTCAGGATAGAAGGCCGTGCGGTCCAGCACCACAGACCACCCACCCTTGTCAGCAGCACAGGACACCACCTGGGCAGTGAAGCGTGTCAGGAAGGGGTCCTGCTGGTACAGCTTTTCCATATGAAAAACTCCTCTCGGATCGAAATGGCAGAAACAGCATACCACATTCCGTAGGAAAATGCAAAAAAAGAGAGACGGCTGATCTGGGCGGTATCGCCTTCTAAATCCACGACAGCCGGCACTGTCCAAAAGACAGTGCCGGCTGAGCGTTCTCGATATTCCAGAGCTCCTTTTTCAGGGGGCCCCGGCTCACCGGATGGACAGGGCATCGCCCTCCAGGGTGACTGTGCGGCCCAACATCTCAAAGAGCCGGGCAGGAGCCCAGGTGGTGCCGGGGGCGGCAATGTAGGGGGCCATCCCATAGTCCGCAGGGGCGGTCATCCCCACTGCCCCCTTGATCTTCGTCACGCCAATGATCTGGTCCTCTCCCACCGTCATCTGGACAGAGAACTGATCGCTCTCCACGGCGATCCTGTCACCCTCTCCATCTTCGCCGGGGGTGTAGATCACCTGATAGCCAAGCGCCTGGGCCACAGCGGCCACGGGGACCATGGCGGTGCCGTTTTCAACGAGGCCGGTAACGGGCAGGACCATATCTCCCTCCAGCACCAGGTCCAGCGCCGTGCCGTTCTCCGGGAGAACGGAGGACGGTTCCTCCTTCTCACTGGGCAGGAGCATCAGGCCGTCAGCGTGGGTCTGTCCGGGATAGGACAGGGCCACCGCCTGATACCAGGCCATGATCCGGTCTCCTGCCTTCAGGTCCTCCAGTGCGGCAGAGCCGCCCGCATAACGGACAGTCTGGGTATCACCGTCCAGATAGATCAGCAGTCCGCCGTTGTCTGTCGTGACGATCAGGCCGCCGTCCTCCCCCTCTGTGATCTCCTCCACCACATGGTACTGGGCGCAGGAGATATCCTGAGGGATATTCCGGACCACCGCATAGGCTGCGGACTGGGGCGGAAGGGAGCGGGTGGAAATGGGGCTGTGGAACACATAGACGCTCTCCCCCTCCTTCAGGTCCGCGGGATCTGATGCAGTGCGGTTCCCGCTGTCGATCCATACTGTATCAGAAGAAATATTCATGATATACTCACCGTAGCGCTCAGAGGAGAGGACCAGGCGGGTGACTGTGCCCGCTTCATCCCGAACGACCTGGGTCACTTGTCCAAAGTACAGCACGCTGGCCGGGAGAGTCTGGGCCTGAGGTGCAGAGGCGGCGGCGGAAGCTCCAGGCTGACCTTCGGCTTCTGCTGCCATACCGGGGACCGCAAGGGTGCAGAGCAGGGCGCCGCTTATCACGAGAGCAGAGAAGGTTCGTTTCATATCATAACACTCCTTTTTCTTTCAAACGCTCGGAAATTTTTCCTTGCACTGAGATAGACGGTCAAAGGGTAAAAAAGTTCCCCCTCTGGAGAAATTTTTTTGTTCCCTATGAGATATTTTTCCGTGTCCGGGGATATTCCTGGTGAAAAGCTTTTCAAGATCCCGCAAAGGAGGTGAGCTCCCCTGACAGACGAGTCCTTTACCTCGGCCGTTCGGACCTATGGAGACACAGTCTACCGCGTGGCCTATCACGCCCTGAAAAACCGGGCCGACGCCGAGGATGTGATGCAGACCACCCTGCTCCGGCTGCTGGAGCACCGGCAGCCCTTTGAGAGCGAGGAGCACATGAAGCACTGGCTGCTCCGGGTGGCCGTCAACGAGAGCCGGAAGCTGCTGCGCTCCTTCTGGCGCAGGCACGCCGTCCCCCTGGATGAGTGGCGGGATGCCCCCGTGTTCCAGGACCCGGCCCAGTCCGAGCTGTTTCAGGCCGTGATGGCTTTGGACGCCAAATACCGCCTGACCATCTATCTCTACTACTATGAGGGCTGCTCCGTCAGCGAGACGGCAGCCGCCCTCCGCGCAAAGCCATCCACCGTTCAGACCTGGCTGCAGCGGGCCCGGGCCCGCCTGCGCCGCACACTTTCTGAGGAAGAGGAAGGGGAGGGACCTGAGCATGTTCGACCGCAGATCGTACCTTGACACCATTTCGGCCCTGCGGGCCGATCCCGACAAGCTGGAGGAGATCATCAAGATGAAAGAGAATGACCGCAGACATATCCCGCACTCCCTGCGCCCCGTGGCCGCGGTGGCCGCCGCCCTGGCCCTGCTGGGCATCTCCGTGGGCGCTGTCAACACCGAACCGGTCCAGGAGTTCCTGTACCACATCTCCACCGCCGTTCAGGTGGGCGTGTTCCGCCAGGACATCACCACAGAGGAGGGGGTGGACCTCACCATCTACCACATGCCTGAGGTCAGCCTGGAGGACCGGGACGGCCGGGCGATCCTCCTTCTGGACGGGGAGGAGACGGACATCACAGACGCCCTGGCCCAGGATGGGCACTACACCTTTCAGCAGCAGAGTGAGGGCACCGTACTGGACCTGACCGTCACTGGCAGTGTGCAGGACTGGACCCTCATCTGCTCGGTCCACGGCGAGGGCGAGGAGGGACCGGTCTACACCTATACCGGCGGGGAAGCGGATTCCTCCACCGTCACGGTGGACACGGGAGACGAGGTCTCCGGTGTGGTCTCGGCGGAGCCCAAGGAGTCGGGGCTCACCGCCGCCTCGGTCACCCCGGCCGGCTGAGCTCTGAACGCCAGCCGCGTTTCCCCGGAGGTATCCCCAGAGGAGCAGCGGGTCCCCCGGCGCGGCGATGCCGCCCGGGGGACCCGCTCATTCTCTCAGGTGACCGGCTCAAAATCAGAGGCCGGACGGCCGCAGATGGGGCACCGGAAGTCCTCCGGCAGGGTGTCCGACTCGTAGATGAAGCCGCAGATCTTGCAGATAAATCCCTTGGCCTTGGGGGCGTCCGCCACCGCCTGCTCCGGCGCTTCCTGCTCCCCCCTCACGGAGGCGGCCAGGGCATCGGCCAGCGCCTCCAGCTCCTGGTCCTGCCCTGGAGCCAGGGCGGACTTCAACGTCACGGTCTGCTCCAGCAGCTCCATGTTCTTCATCTCCCCCAGTATCTGGGCCATCAGCTTTCCGCTGGCTGGAGCCCAGGAGCCGTTCTGGATCAGAGCCACCGTCCGATCCTGGAGGGCGTGATGGGCGATGTCCCGCAGCAACTCCTCCATGGGGGTGAAAATGCCGTTGTTATAGGTGGCGGAGGCAAAGACGATATGGCTGTACTTAAAGGCGTCAGACAGCACGTAGGAGCAGTGGGTCACCGACACGTCATACAGCTCCACCGGGATGCCCCGCTCCGCCAGGCGGCAGGCCAGGATACCGGCCGCCGTCTCCGTCCCCCCGTAGATGGAAGCGCAGGCAATGAGCACTCCCCGCACTTCCGGCTGGTAGGAGGCCCACTTTTTATATTTGTCCATCAGATAGCCCAGGTCCCTGCGCCAGATCGGACCGTGCAGGGGGCAGACCATCCGGACGTCCAGCCCCTCCACCTTTTTCAGCAGGGCCAGCACCTGAGGGCCGTACTTGCCCACGATGTTGGTGTAGTAGCGGCGGGCCTCGTCCAGCCAGTCCCGGTCAAAATCCACCTCATCGGCAAACAGCACGCCGTTGAGGGCGCCGAAGGTGCCGAAAGCATCGGCGGAGAAAAGGATGTGGTCCGCAGCATCGTAGCTCACCATTACCTCCGGCCAGTGGACCATGGGGGCGGAGTAAAAGGTGAAGGTGTGCCGCCCCGTGCACAGGGTGTCCCCCTCCTTCACCAGCATGGCCCCCTTGGGGGCGCTCCAGTGGAACTGGCGGAGCAGGTTCATCGACTTCCCATTACAGACGATGGTAGTCCCGGGGTAGCGGACCAGCAGGTCGCCCAGGGTAGCGGCGTGGTCGGGCTCCATGTGGTGGACGAATACATAGTCCAGCCTCCGGCCCTGGAGGGCGTGCTCCAGGTTCTCGAAGAACTGGTGCTGGACCGCCCGGTCCACCGTGTCGAAGAGCACCGTCTTCTCATCCAGCAGCAGGTAGGAGTTGTAGGACATCCCCCTGGGGACCGGGTGGTCACTTTCAAAGCGGGGGCTCTGCCGGTCGTTGCCGCCGATCCAGATCAGATCCTCTGTCACGTTCCGCACACAATGCATATCATAAACCTTCTTTCGTATGGAAAATCCTTCTGCTCTTTTATCCTACCACATAGGTTATCCCGGCGCAACCGGCCTCATTATGATTTTCTCGTTTTATTTTGTCTGTGTTCCCGTAACTGGCTGGAAGGACCGACGCCCCAAAGAGAACGGTCCCCGCGGAAAAGGGGTTTCTTTTCCGCGGGGACCGTTTTTATGCCTCTCCGCCCAGGCCGCAGGCCTCGATCACGTGCTGTTCCATCTCCTTGGCGTCGATCCTTACGCCGGCGAAATACTCCAGGGCGAAGACCGCCTGATAGATCAGCATCCCCAGGCCGTTGGCCGCTTTCAGCCCCCGCAGCCGGGCCTGCCGCAGCAGCTCGGTCTCGGCCGGGCTGTAAATGAGGTCGAACACCGCCGCGTGCCCGGGCAGTTCGTCCAGGAAGCTCAGGTCCCGGAACTGGCTGTTCGTCCCTGTCATGCCCAGACTGGTGCAGTTGATGAGGATGTCGCAGTCCCTGGCGCCCCGGCGCAGGTCCTCAAGGGCGAAACCGATGTGCCCCATCCGGCCCTTGGCCAGATTGCACAGGGCCTCCGCCTTCTGGGGGGTCCGGTTGCACACGGTGATGGGGCCCGCCCCCTGCTGCACCAGCTTCAGGGCCACAGCCTTGGCCGCGCCCCCCGCGCCCAGCAGGGTGATGCGGCGGCCCGGCACCTCCACCCCCAGGTCGGTGAGAGCCTGGTAGAAACCCATCCCGTCGGTGTTGTGGCCGATGCACCGCTTTCCCCGGATGCACACGGTGTTGACCGCGCCGTACAGCCGGGCATCCTCCCCCAGCTCATCCATCAGTGGGACCAGGGCCACCTTGTGGGGCATGGTGGCGTTGAAGCCCGCGAAGCCCTCCCGGCGGGCGGTATCCAGCCACTCCTGGGTATCCCCCTGGTGGACCAGGCGCTTGGTGTAGTGATAAAGGATGCCCAGCTTCGCGATCATCGCGTTCTGGATCAGGGGCGATTTGGAGTGCTCCACCGGGTCACCGATGACGCACAGCCTGCCCAGGCCCTGCTCCGTTTTTTCCATCATGATGTCAGCCTCACTTTCCCACGCCGGTCTCCCGCCCCTCTCCGGGCGGCGGGACACGGCGGCGCTCCTTCTCGGTCAGCGCACGTCCTGGCCCCGCCGCACCAGGGCCAGGACGGAGTCCACCGTCTCATCCACCGTGGTGCTGGGGACGGTGTACCGGGCATATTTGCGGTACAGGTTGATGCGCTGATCATACAACAGGAATACCCGGTCCCGCCCCCCGCTGAGCAGTGGCCGGCCGTCCAGCTCCGTGTTGGCGATGTCCCTGGGGTCCCGGTCCAGGAAATAGACGGTGCCGGTGGCGCTGAGGATCTCCATATTCTCCGGCCGGAGGATGATCCCGCCGCCGGTGGAGATGACCGTCCCCTCCATGGCCGCGGCCCGGCGGGCGGCGGCGGTCTCCTCCCGGCGGAAGGCGGCCTCCCCGTCCTGGGCAAAAATGTCCGGGATGGAGCGCCCCGTCTTTTCCACCACCATGGCGTCCGTCTCCACCAGGGGCATCCCCAGCCGCTCCGCCAGGGCCGCCCCCACGCAGGACTTCCCGCTGCCCGGCATGCCGATGAGCACCACATTGGTCTTTCGGACCGTGCCAGTGCCGCTGCGGTCGATCAGCTCCTGCTGCCGGCGGCGGCTGATGGCCATGATGGTCTGGAATAGCTCCTTTACGTCCTCCTCCTGCCGGATGTCCACCGCCAGGCTGGCCCGCTTGGCCAGCACCCGGCGCTCCCGCTCCCGGTCCAGCACCTGCATCCCGTGGGCCAGCTTGTACTCCCCTACCTTGCCAGTGACCTCCATCCGCCGGAGGAAGAGCCGGACCAGCTGTTCGTCCAGCTCGTCGATCTCCTGTCTGTACTGTTCCAAATCGCTCATATCGCGTCCCTCTCTCTGTCCAAATCGGTCATAGGTCCATCAGCTGGCAGGCAGCCAGGGCGGCGGCGGCCTCGATCACGGGCAGCGCCCGATGCAGGATACAGGGGTCGTGCCGGCCGGTGATGGTCAGCTCCGCGTCTTTTCGCTGGACCAGATCCACCGTCTGCTGAGGCTGGGCGATGGAGGGGGTGGGCCGGATGCATACCTCGAACTCCACCGGCATCCCGTTGGTGATGCCCCCGTTCACCCCGCCGGAGTGGTTGGTCCGGGTCTTCACTGTGTCTCCATCCATATAAAAGCTGTCGTTGGCCTGGCTCCCCCGCAGAGAGGCAAAGCCCACTCCGTCTCCGAAGCCCACCGCCTTCACCGCGGGCACCGCGAAGAGGTACTGGGAGAAGATGCCCTCCACGTTCTCCCCGTAGTCCGGCGCCCCCAGGCCGGCGGGCAGACCGGTGACGGCGCAGCGGATGCACCCGCCTACCGAGTCCAGCTGGCTCCTGGCCTCCAGCACCGCCTGCTCATACTGCTCCGGCGTGGGGTCCGGGATGCCCGCCACGTTGGAGATGCGTGCGGCCACCTGGACTCCCTTCTGCTCCAGCAGCTGCTTGGCCACCGCCCCTGCAAAGACCAGCGGCGCAGTGAGCCGGCCGGAGAAATGGCCTCCGCCCCGGTAGTCGTTGCACCCCTGATAGCGCACATAGCCGGCGTAGTCCCCGTGTCCTGGGCGGGGCAGGTCCTTCAGCTTCGCGTAGTCCCTGGAACGGGTGTCGGTATTTGCAATCACCGCGCACAGCGGGGTGCCCGTGGTCCTGCCCTCAAACAGGCCGGAGAGGATCTCCGGCACATCCGCCTCCTTCCGGGCGGTGGACAGGGGACTTCCCCCCGGGGCCCGGCGGGCCATCTCGGCGGACACCCGCTCCAGGTCCAGCTCCAGCCCCGCAGGCACCCCCTCCAGCACCACACCGATGGCGGGGCCGTGGGACTCTCCAAAGATCACATATCGCATGCTTCTCGCTCCTCTCTCTGCCGCAGGACGCGCCCGCCCAGGCTCTCATAGACCTCCCAGAAGTCGGGGTAGGACTTGGCCACGCTCTCCGCGCCCCGGATGGTCACTGTCCCTTCCGCCCGGGTGGCGGCTACCGCCAGCATCATGGCGATGCGGTGGTCGTTGTGGCTGTCCGCAACGCCCCCCAGCAGCCGCTCCACGCCGCGGATCTCCAGAAAATCCGCCCCCTCGGTGAGCTGGCCGCCCAGCTTGTTCAGCTCCTCCGGGATAGCCGCCAGGCGGTCACACTCCTTCAGCCGCAACCGCCCCGCGTTGACCAGCCGGGCCGTCTGCCCGGGCCGGAGGGCGGCCCGCACCGCCAGGGCTGGAGCCAGGTCCGGACACTGGGCAATGTCCAGCTCCACCCGGCCCGGCCCGGCCAGCTGCTGGAAATAGGGTACAGCACACCGGTCCCCCTGGGTGGAGTCCGGGTCCAGTCCCTCCACCGTCAGCGGGCTCCCCAGCCCGGCGGCGGCCAGCCAGAAGGCGGCCTGGGAGTAGTCCGCCTCCTCCCCCAGAGTGCCGCGGCCGTACTGCTGGCCTCCGGGCACCCGGAAGCCCTCGGGCAGCTCCTCCACCCGGATGCCCCGGTCCCGCAGCACCTGGAGGGTCATGTCCACATACCCTCTGGACTCCAGCGGGGAGGTGAGCCGGATGATGCTCTCCCCCTCCAGCAGAGGCAGGGCAAAGAGCAGGCCCGTGACGAACTGAGAAGACACATCCCCCGGCAGGGGATACTCCCCGGGACGCAGCCGGCCCCGGACCGTCAGGGAGTCCCCCTCCCGGCGGTGGGTGATCCCCATCCCGTCAAAGATCCGGAAGTAGGGCTCCTGGGGCCGGTCCATCAGCCTCCCCCGTCCCCGAAACATGCCTCCGCCCCGCAGGGCCAGCGCCACCGGGATCAGGAACCGCAGGGTGGAGCCCGACTCTCCGCACTCCAGCACCGGGAGCTCCCCCTCCCCTTCCCGCAGGCTCTTCAGGCAGTCCCGGGTGGCCCGGATATCCTGGGAATCCGCCCGGTGAGCGGGGTCGTCTATGTTCTCCCCCGCCAGCGCCCGGGCGATCAGCAGCCGGTGGGCCTGGCTCTTGGAGGGAGGCGGCGTCACCGCCCCGGCCAGCAGCCCAGGCTCGATCATCACTGTCATATGTTTCGCCCCTTTTCTCGCTGTGCTGCAAAAAAACGGGGGACACATCGATGAAATCGATGTGTCCCCCGCATCAGCATCCAGATCTGATCACACGGAGAGGGCCGCCGTCCTACTCTGGGACCGGCACATCCATTCCATCTCTCTGTATTTTCCCAGCACGAAATAGCCGGTGCTCATAAATCGAGCCCAGCTGTTGGTAAAATAGAAAGATGCAGTTGTGAGGATGTGCTGCTTCATGTGGCACCTCACTGAAAATCATTTTTTCTTAGTTTAACCCGATAAAGTGAAAATTGCAATCGCCGTTTCATCTATAATTCCAGATTATAATCGCTAAATTTTTGTATATATTTAACATATTTTAGATGTTTTTCCCCTTCCGGGGCCGAAAGCCAGGTCTCCAGCACCCGATCCAGAGACGTCCGCACCTGCTCCTCCGTCCCAGACTCCCCCACCGCGCGGATGGTATAGAGCACGCTGCCTCGGGCATGCTCCGCTTGGATGGAGCACCAGCTCGCCCCGCTCTCTGCGGTCACCACCGGCGTCCCCGCCTCCGCCGCCTCCAGATAGGCCTGCCGCGCCAGCTCTGTCCCCCAGCCCTTGTCCGAGGGCATGTCCTCCGCCCGGGTCCCGTACAGGGCCGCGGATACCATCACCCGGACTGCTCCGTCCCGCCAGCCCGACTGGACGCTGACCCACTCCACCTGGCCCTCCCGTGTGCCGTACCACTCGGCCTTCACCCGCGGGGCGTCGGAGGCTTCCAGGGGCATGCCCGCATAGGTGGCCTCCTCCAGCCAGCCGCAGTCCGCCGCCGGGTCCGGGATGGACGGCCCCAGAAAATCCGCGCACTGCGCCCAGCTGTCAAACTCCTGGGCGCAGTGGCCCGGAAGTGTGCTGCTCAGCATGCGTTCCAACTCGTCCACCGCCTCCCAGGCCGTCCAGTTCTCCTCCAGTGCGTCGTACACCCCCTGAGAGAAGCCCTCTGCCGGGATGGGCGCCAGAACGCCGCTCTCCCCACCGCATCCAGCCAGTAGGAAGGCGCCCCCCAGTGCCAGGACCGCCGCTCTGATTCCCTTCATCTCCACCGATCCCTTCTTCTCTGTGGTTTGGCTGTATTTTACCATATGAGATACCCCCGCAACAAGCCCGTCTTTCCTGGCGGAGGCCTCCCGGCATCGTGTCCTGCTTAGTGCGCATGGCTCCCGGGCCCCCTCTCTGCGCCCTGCAGCACCGATCATACTGGACTGGCGGGCTTTGCGCCGCCGGTCCTCTTGAAAAGCCCCCCCTTCTCCCTTTACAAAACGCCTGCCTCTGGTATATGATAATATGACATCTACCCGTCACACCGGGAGAACAGGAGGACCCTATGGAATACATCATCGTCCCCATGGACCGGGGCCATATCCCCCAGATCGCGGCGCTGGAGCGGGAGTGCTTCTCCACGCCCTGGAGCGAGAACATGCTCTCGGACGCGCTCTTTGACCCCAAGGCCAGCTTCATTGTCGCCGAGGACGGGGAGGGCGGCGTGCTGGGCTACGCCGGTCTCCAGGTGGTGCTGGACGAGGGCTACATCGACAACATCGCCGTGGAGGAGGCCGCCCGCCGTCACGGGGTGGGGGATGCCCTTCTGGATGTGTTCTGCCGCTTCGGGCAGGCCCATCTCTCCTTCCTGACCCTGGAGGTGCGGGCCTCCAACGCCCCCGCCATCGCCCTGTACCGCAAGCATGGCTTTCAGGAGGCGGGCCGCCGGAAAAACTACTACCAGCAGCCCCGGGAGGACGCCATCATCATGACAAGGGAGTTTGAACACCATGAAGCTGAATGAGCTCTCCCCCCAGCAGCTGGCCCAGCTGTACCGTCAGGAGCTGACCTCCGCCTTTCCCCCAGAGGAGCTCAAGCCCCTGCGCTCCATGCTCTCCCTCATGGAGCAGGGACGCTACCAGGCCCTGGGCCTGTACGACGGGGAGGATCTGGTCGCCTACGCCCTGCTTTGGCTGGAGCCGGGCTGTCCCTTTGCCCTGCTGGACTACCTGGGCACCATGGCCGGCCTGCGGGACCGGGGCCTGGGCAGCCGGATGCTGGACCTGCTTGCGGAGCACTACGCCCACTTCCGGGGCATCTTCGGGGAGGCGGAGGCCCCTGAAAACGGAGACCCCGCCGGGGAGCCCCTGCGCCGCAGGCGGCTGGCCTTCTATCAGCGCAACGGCTTCCGCTACGGCGGGTACGACTGCGCCCTGTTCGGCGTCCACTACCGGGCCCTGATCCGTGGGGCGGAGGATGTGACAGCGGAGGAACTGCTCCAGGTCCATCAGTCCATCTATCGCCGGCACTTCCCGCCGGCACTCTATCAGCGCTTCATACAGATCCCCCTCCGGCCCGGGGAGCGGCCCAATCCCCCCGGACACTGGATGGAAGAGGAAAAGGACGGTGTTTCCCAATGAACATTCTGGCCATTGAGTCCTCCTGTGACGAGACCGCCGCTGCGGTGGTGCGGGACGGCAGGACCGTGCTGTCCAACTGTGTGGCCTCTCAGATCGAGATGCACACTATCTACGGCGGCGTGGTGCCCGAGATCGCCTCCCGCAAACATGTGGAGGCAGTGAGCGGTCTGGCCCGGGAGGCCCTGGAGCGGGCCGGCCTGAGCCGGGAGGAGGTGGACGGTGTGGCGGTGACCTATGCCCCGGGCCTGATCGGTGCGGTGCTGGTGGGGGTCAACTTTGCCAAGGGGGCCGCGCTGGCCCTGGACCGGCCCCTGATCCCTGTTCACCATGTGCGGGGCCACATCGCCGCCAACTACCTTACCCACCCGGACCTGGAGCCCCCCTTCGTCTGTCTGTGCGTCTCCGGCGGCACCACCGCCATCGTTGATGTTCGCTCCTATACAGAGATGGAGGTGCTGGGCGGGACCCGGGACGACGCCGCCGGGGAGTGCTTCGACAAGGTGGCCAGGGTGCTGGGCATCGGCTATCCCGGCGGTGCCCCCATGGACCGCCTGGCTGACGGGGGGGACGACGCCAAATATGAGCTGCCCCGGGCCCACGTCCAGGGGGCCGAGCTGGACATGTCCTTCTCCGGCCTGAAGACCGCCTGCCTGAACCTGATCCACAACGCCCAGCAGAAGGGGGATGCCCTGGACCTGCCCTCCTTTGCCGCCTCTTTCGGCCGGGCGGTGAGCGAGAGCCTGGTCCCCCGGGCCATGGAGGCCTCCCGCCGGAAGGGATACGGCAGGCTGGCGGTGGCCGGAGGGGTGGCGGCCAACCGCCGCATCCGGGCCGACCTGGAGGCTGCCTGCCGGCAGAGCGGTGACCGCCTCTTCCTCCCGGAGCTCAAATACTGCGGCGACAACGCTGCCATGATCGGCTGCCAGGGGTACTACGAATTTCTGGCCGGCCGCACTGCGGGCCTGGACCTGAATGCCTATGCCACTCGGGACATCTCCCTGGGATGACACCTTTTTTGTCATTATGTCACCTGCGTTTCGTTTACCGGCCCTCCGCCGCCCGGCCCTCCTTCCCCGCCACAGTCCTACGCTCCCCGGTTGGAGAGCCGGAGTTTTCCACACAGGCTGTGGATAACCCTGTGGAAAATGTGTATAACTTTCCGTAAACAAAAATTCCATGTCTGTATTATGTAAAATAAAAAGCCAGTCGGTGCGCCGCCTTATTTGGCTGGAAACTCCGGATTTTTTAGGCGCCTCAGAGAAGGCCGGAGCAGGGAGAAGTCTCGCCCTCTCTGCCCGGCCCCTTTTGAAATACACTGGGTAATCTCTGAAAATCACCCTTGACAAGGACGGAACTTTCTGATATAGTAGCTGAGCAAAACAAAGCAGGAACGGTACCCCGTCCTCACCCCAGGCCAGCGCCGAAGGGTCAACATGGATCTGCTCCGCCGGGTCTCCCGGCGGTAGTCTTCACGTGATGCGGGTGCCTGTTCTGGCAGCTGCATTTATTTTTTGTCAGGAGGTGCTTTCCCATCGCTAACACAGGTCATCAAACCAATGAAGAGATCCGGGATAAAGAGGTCCGTCTGATCTCTGAGTCCGGCGAGCAGCTTGGCCTCATGTCCTCTCAGGAGGCGCTGCGCATGGCCGAGGAGCAGGGGCTGGATCTGGTCAAGATCTCTCCCAACGCTGTCCCCCCCGTATGCAAGCTGATGGATTACGGCAAGTTCCGGTTCGAGCAGACCAAGCGCGAGAAGGAAGCCCGCAAGAATCAGCGCGTGGTAGAGATCAAGGAGATCCGGATGTCTCCCAGCATCGACGTCAACGATTTCAACGTCAAGCTCCGCAACGCGCAGAAATTCCTGGCCGACGGCAACCGGTGCAAAATCACCGTGCGCTTCCGCGGCCGGGAGATGGCCCACACCAACATCGGTCAGGACCTGCTTCTGAAGTTTGCCGAGGAGTGCGGCGAGATCGCCGTGATGGACAAGAGCCCCAAGCTGGAGGGGCGGCACATGTCCATTTTCCTCTCCCCCAAACCCGCCAAGGACGCGAAAAAGTAAGTAAAGGAGTTCTCTGTTATGCCGAAGATCAAGATCAAGACCCACAGCGGCGCCAAGAAGCGTTTTTCCCTCACCAAGACCGGCAAGGTCAAGCGCGCCATGACCAAGAAGCGTCACCTGCTCAACGGCCACGGCAAGACCACCAAGCTCAAGCGGGCTCTGCGCGGCACCACCTACGCCGACAAGACCAACGAGGCCGCCATCAAGCGCATGATCCTGTACAAGTAAGATAGAGGGAGGAACAGACAAATGGCACGTGTAAAAGGCGCGATGATGACGCGCAAGAGAAGAAATAAGATCCTCAAGATGGCCAAGGGCTACTGGGGTTCCAAGTCCAAGCACTTCAAGATGGCCAACCAGGCCGTGATGAAGTCCCTGACCTATGCTTATACCGGCCGCCGGCTGAAGAAGCGCGACTTCCGTCAGCTGTGGATCACCCGGATCAACGCCGCCTGCAAGCTGAACGGCATGAATTACTCCACCTTCATGAACGGACTGAAGAAGGCCGGTATCGCCATCAACCGTAAGATGCTGGCTGAGATGGCCGTCAATGACAAGGCCGCGTTCACCCAGCTGACCGAGACCGCCAAGAAGGCCCTCGCCTGATCGGTGCGGCCAGAATCTAAAAGATCCCGGCAGAGACATGGTCTCTGCCGGGATCTCTGCATTTATTTCGCCATCAGGTCCACCAGATTGATCCGATCCTTCACGTCCTGGGAGATGTCCGCATGGTCCTTGATGTGTCGGAGCACCTCCATCGTCAGGCCGTAGGAGTCCTCCAGGCTCCGGTCCAGCTCCATGGGGCCGTTGGTCATGTCAAAGATCACCGGCAGCGCGCTGAGGAAGCTGAAGCGGTTCACCCGCGCTCCCTTGAAGTCCTCCCAGGGATAGAACCGGGCCGTCTGTCCGCGATTCATCCGCAGGCCCTTCTCCGTCACCTCATACCAGTAGTTCTCGTTAAAACGCCGGAGAAACTTATTGGTGCACCAGACAGCCAGGATGCCGATGGAACCGAAGATGGCCAGCAGAGGCCCGCCGGTCAGACTGGGGATCCATTCGCCAAGCAGCCAGTCATAGACAAAGTAGGCGACCACCAGGACCGCGATCTCCGCCAGGATGCCCATGGTCAGCACCTTTTGGAACCGCTTCCCCATCCGATATTTTTTGCTCATGTAAGTGTCCCTCCCGCCCGCCTTCCGCGAGCCGCTTCTCTCCGGTGGCCCGGGCCGCCGGGGGGCGCGGCGGGAAAGCCGTGGACGCGCCCCTTTCATTTGTGATATATCATACCAGCTTCTCCGCCGGAGCGCAACCGTTCTTTTGGAACTATGTCAAAAAATTCACATTTCATTCACAGGCACGTGCACTCATCCACAGGGCTGTTCCGCCGGAGCCGGGGCATCCAGCCGCTCCAGCACCGAGACCGACACCTCAAAGGCCGTCCGCTCCTCGCTGGTCTCCCCCAGGCGCTTGGTATACACCCGGCTCTGGAGGCGGCCCTCCAGCTCCACCCGATTGCCGGGAGCCAGCTCCGCGCATCTTCTGGCCAGGGAGCCCCAGGCGATGCAGGGGAGATAGTCCGTCCGCCCGTATCGCCGGTTCACCGCCAGCATCAGGTCGCAGATGTCCCGGCCCAGCGGGGTCCTGCGGTACACCGGTACCTTGCACAGAGTGCCCGTCAGCCGCAGGCGGTTCTCCTCCTCCCCCGGTTCCCGGTGCATCTGTCTGGCGTAGACCGAGATCACCAGCCGGCTGCCCACCCCGCTCCTGTTGTTGAAGGAGCGGACCTCCCCCTCTACGGACAGCTCCTCTCCCTCCGTCAGCGGGCAGCGCTCCAGCAGGGCGGCCGAGGCCACCACATTGACCCGGTCCTCCGCTCCGGACAGCCGGCACACCGCCAGGGGGAATTTCAGGTAGGACTCCCCGTGGTTTGTATGGGAGGGCACGGGGGCCTGACACACCCGCCCGTGGAGGACGATCCGATTTTCATTCCATTCAGTCTGCATTGCGGCAACACCCCTATCGTTTGTTGCTCCCAATGTATGCGTCCCTGGCGGCTGGTATGTCCCCTTTTTCTCGTGAGGCCTCTATAGGACGCGAAGGACCTCCCGGCCTGGGCCGGGAGGTCCTTTCAGCTTGCGGAAAAGCCTCGCAGAGTTCGCGCCCGCAGGCGGTCAAACCCTGGGCGCGGTTGACTGAAGCTTTCTCAAAAATGTGGCAAAGCCGCTTTTTCGACAGTCTCCTTTTTCCTTCACCGGGGATCGGGGGCCGCCTCCTTCCGAGGGCGGTTCTTTCGATACAGGAGGTCCAGCCCCTTCAGCTGGAGGTCCCGCTCCAGGGCGATCTCATGCCGGCACAGGGGGACCACGAACCGTGCCACTCCCCCGGTGGCCACCACGGTAGTGGGCCGGCCCAGCTCCGCCTCCATCCGGTCAATAAGGCCGTCCACCATGGCCGCGGCGCCGAACATCAGGCCGCTCTGCATGCACTCCACAGTGTTCTTCCCAATGGCCCGCCGGGGCCGTTCCAGCTGGATGCCCGGCAGGAGGGAGGCCCGGCTGGACAGGGCCTCTGCGGAGATGCGCAGGCCTGGCAGCACAGCCCCGCCCAGGAAGGCGTTCCCGTCGTCGATGACCGCGATGGTGGTGGCCGTCCCCATGTCCACCACGGTGAGAGGGGTGGGGTAGGCGTCCACCGCCGCCACCGCCGCCGCGATCAGGTCCGCCCCGGTGGCCCCCGGGTCCTCCAGCAGGATGTTGATCCCGGTCTTGATGCCAGGGCCTACCACCATGGGCTCCTTCCCCGTCAGCTTCACGATGCCGTTGCGGACGGAGTTGAACACCGGCGGCACCACCGACGCCACGATGCAGTCCCGGATCTCCTCCACCCTGGCGCCGAAGAGATCCAGCATGTCCTTGATCTCCACCCCATACTCGTCGGAGGTCTTGGTGGAGTCAGTGGCCAGGCGGGCCTCAAAGAGGATCTCCCCCTCCTGGATCCCCCCCAGGGTGATGTTGCTGTTCCCAATATCAATGGCCAGAAGCATGTCTCCCACTCCATCCCGGCCCCGGACCGGGACCGCAGTTTTCTTGCTCCATTATACCGAAACGGGCCGCGGATTGCAACCCGCGGCCCCTTCCTCAGCCCTCGTGCTCGATCTGCTCCTGGAGCATCTTCAGCTCCCCCAGGGTGGACACCGACAGTCCGCTCTCCAGCAGCCGGAGCTGGACCTTGCCAGACATAGTGTTCCAGTAGGTGAGCAGGTCGCGGTCCTCCCCCACCACGTCCTGGGGTCGGCGGAAATACTGCTTCATAGTCATCCTCCTCCGCCCACAGTGTCCCCCGCCGGCCCCATTCCTATGCGGAAAAGGCCCGGACAGAAGCTGTCCGGGCCTTTGGTCTATGGGGTCATACGTCCTGCTTGGGCTCCTCCGGGGCGGCAGGCGCCTCCTCGGGGGCAGCGGCCTCCTCTGCCGGGGTCTCCGGGACCTCCTGCTCCGGGGCGGGCTCCTCGGGGGGGACATCCTCCACCACCGGCTCAGTGGTGACGCTCTCTGCCTCCTCCTCCACACAGCCCTGGGCCTTCAGCTCCGCAATGCGGGCGTTGTTGGTCTCAATGGCCGCCTTAGCCTGGCTGATCCGTCCGCAGGCGGCGGCATAGGCCCCCTCCGGGGCGGCGCCCCGCTCCGCGTAGTACAGCCGGCCCAGCTCCAGGTACGCCTTCTTGATGGTGTCCTCCTCGCCCATATTACTGGTCTTCAGCTTCGCGATCTCCGCCAGCTGCTTTGACTTCGCCACACCGCTCTGGGCCAGGTCCGTGACCTTCTCCCGCAGATCATCAAAAGAAAATGCCATGGTCAAAACCTCCTTCAAATGCTTCAAACGCGGTCCTTCCGCTTGGTGGCTTCATTTTATACTACTTTCCCGGCCAGCGCAAGGCAGGCGGCCGCGATTTAATCTTTTTTTCATATTCTCTGCATCCCAGTTTAAGATTTCCCCCTGTCCAGGCCCTGAGTTCTCCCCGGCCCAAAACATACCATTTTTCTCCTGCAATTCGGCCAAATTTCGATATTTTTCCAGCGGTTTAAGATTTTAAGCCGTACATTTGCACTAAGATTAAATGACGAAAAAACGGCGCAGGCTATGCTTTGAAGCAGCAGGTGAAAGGAGGCAGTGCGCTTTGAACGTCAAAAAACATCTGAGTATTCGAATGGACGGGGAACTTCACGATAAATTCCAGTACGTGGCGGCCTATGAGGGACGCTCCATGAGCGGTCAGGTCCTCTATCTGCTTCGGAAATGCGTTCAGGAGCATGAAAAGGAGTATGGAAAGATCACCAAAGAGGATCTGGAGGACCCCTCTGTCCAGTCCACCTGACCTCCGCCCTCCTCCGGGGAGGGTGTTTTTAAGAAGCAAGGGTGCCCGCCCACG
>OLSG01001077.1_pt1 | contig 30377 bp, 26 predicted proteins | sample 1673041 | NCBI WGS metagenome assembly OLSG01 (sample SAMEA3136749, study PRJEB25190) | human gut metagenome | reverse complement strand
CCAATTTCACTTCAACCTGTCCCTTTTTAAATTGTGTCAAAATTCCAACCGCCATTTTCCGGGCTTTCCTAAAATTCCAACCTGTCCCTTTTTGAATTGTGTATAATCTGGCTCCAAATTGTTTTTTCGCCATGGCTTCTGACCCCATCGCGTCTGCGGATTGCATAAAAGGTCGACTCCCATTTTGTCTCGGAAAGTGGAAGAACGTCTACATTTCGGTTTTTGAAGATATCCAGATATGGCAGGACAGAGATGCCAAATCCGTGTTCAATCATATTTAAAATCACTTCTATTTCTTCTGCTTCGCAGGCAGGGGCTGCAGAAATTTGATAATCTTTGTAGATTTGTTCCTGAAGCTTTCGCATTGGGCTTGTCCGTGTGAAGAAAATCTGTGGGTATGTAGTAATATCACGAAAGGTGAAAGCTTCTTTTGATATTAATTCATGTCCTTTTGGAACGACGATTCCAACATAGGATTTTTGAACAGGGCAGTATTCAAATAGTTCTGATGAGGGCTGCCCGGAGCAAAAGCCAAGATCATAAGTCATAGTTTCCAGACCGTGAAGAATATCCGGGGTCATTCCATTGTAAATTGCAAATGGAAACTTCAAAGAACAGGATTGGATCAGTTCCGGAATGAAGCTTCTGGCCAGGGGATAGACGCTGGCAATCCGGATGATTTTATCTTCTCGGTGGAAGTCAGAGATGGTCTGTTCTAATTCGTCCAAGTTGTTTAAAATGACATCTATATATTTTTTTATTTCTAGTCCATAAGGGCTAAGTCGTACATTTCTACCGGTTTTCTCAAAAAGTGGAAGTCCATAGTCTTTTTCCAAAGAATGAATTGCATGGCTGAGTCCCGGCTGGGAAATGTTTAGTGCTTTTGCAGCATTTCCATAATGTTGGAGTTCTGCAAGAGTGGAAAAGTAGCGAAGGTAATCGGTGTTCATAAATAATCCTTTCAGTTATATGTGTCAAGAGGTCCTATGATGCCTGCGGATTGTTTCGCGCTGCGCACTCTCACAATCCTACCCAATATTATACTATATTCATTCTAAAATAGAATAGATATATTCAAAAAATACATTAGTATTTATGGATTCTTGGGCCTATACTAAAATACGGTCAGCAAAATCTGACTGAAATTATACAAAAAAATTAACATTCAAGAATGCCTCGGCATTCTTGCTGCGAGGTGCGCGTCATGCAATTGCATGACATACTTCTACTGCGCACCTCTGCAAGTCTACACTCCGTTTCGGTCGGCGCAAAACCATTGTCCACCGGACAATGTGCGCCCTGCCGGAGGCTATATCAGATGTATGCAGTAAAAGTATATGAGGCGTATATCACAACAAGATTAAAAGAAAAGAGGATTATCATGAATAAAAAATATCTCCCTGGAGAACTGGCTCTTTGCATCGTACTAATCATCAACAGTCTTGGAGTGTGCCTGATGGCAAAGAGTGGCTTTGGAATTTCAACGATTTCATCTGTGCCATTTGTATTCAATAAAGTATTTCCGGCACTGTCGTTTGGAACATGGAATTACATTTTTCAGACAATGCTCGTATTAACACTTATGATTTTAAAGAAAGCATTTTGTTTCGAATATATCTTTTCCTTTGTTGTAGGAATCGGTTTTGGGAAAATGATTGATGTCCACGATGCATGGCTGGCACTTCTGCCAAATACAATGGCGTTAAATGTACTGTATTTTGCATTGGGATTTTTGATTATCGGCTTTGGAATCGCACTGGCGAATCGCTGTATGCTTCCGATTATTCCGACGGATACATTTCCAAGGGATATGTCAGAGATTCTGAACAAACCATATAAATATGTGAAGACCACATTTGACTTGTGTTGTCTGACTACAACACTGGTACTTTCCATCGGAATCCTTCACGGACTTCACGGCGTAGGAATCGGAACAGTACTCTGCGCATTCATCACAGGAAAGACCGTATCCATGTTTCAGGAAGTGTTAGATGACCGTGTTATATTCTATCGTGCGGTAATTCGTCCGACGAAGCCGGAGATATCCGGACGGACGGTGTAAGATGGATTCTCTAAAAAGCAATAAGAACCAAAAACTCCTGTCATGAAAAAAACATAGCAAAAACCCGTTAGTCTTTCGACCAACGGGTTTTTGTTGTTGTTATAGTTATCTAAAGGAATGAGAGTAAGTGCTTTCGCACTTTATGAGGGGGAGATAGTTGATTTATGTCTCTCTCAACTATCTGACTTTATTATAGCCAAGAATTATGTCTAAAATATGTTAAAACAATAAAACAAATCTGAAATTTCTTATGAAAACCTTAAGAAAACAGGAAAGTAGGTTAAGAAACATATAACAGACTGGATAAATACGTATTCAATGCGTAAGGACTTTTGCAGCTGGTAAAGGTTCTTGCACCTGGTAAGATTTCTTGAAACTATAGATAAATAAAATACATACACGTATATATTATAAATACCAATTTGTCCGATATTAATAAAGAGACTACAATAAAAATTATATCAGCTAGGAGATACGATATAATTTTCCGTGCATAATTATATGTTGAGGAAAATGAAAACTTAAGGAGGAAGTAATATGGAGTTAGTAAAAGAATTGCCTGAGATTTTCGAAGAATTTGCAGAGCAGAGGCAGAAATCATTTTTGGTCATGAAAGAGGTAAAAGATAAGGGGATTCCAGTAATTGGCGCGTATTGTACATATTTTCCACAGGAAATTGCCATGGCTATGGGAGCTGTAACAGTCGGACTTTGTTCCACATCTGATGAGACAATCCCGGTTGCAGAAAAAGATCTTCCAAAGAACCTTTGCCCGATGGTAAAAGCAAGTTATGGTTTTGCTGTAACTGACAAATGTCCATTTTTCTATTTTTCAGATGTGGTTGTCGGGGAAACAACTTGCGATGGAAAGAAAAAAATGTACGAGTTAATGAAAGAATTTAAAAATGTGTATATTATGGAACTTCCAAATACGCAGAACGAATCAGCATTAGAACTTTGGAAAAAGGAGATTATACGATTCAAAGAATATCTTGAAGAGACATTTAACACAACAATCACAGAAGAACAGGTTCGCCATGCAGTTCATGTTGCTAACCAGGGACGGCTGGCACTTCGCAGGTTTTATGAGACAATGAAAAATGATCCGGCGCCAATGGAAGGTTCCAAGCTTTTTAATGTTCTTTATGGAAGCCAGTTCAAATTTGATAAAGAAGCAATGCCGGCAGAAATCGATGCACTGACAGAAAAAATCATGAAAGAATACGAAGAAGGAGAAAAGCCAGAGAGACGAAAGAGAATTCTCCTGACAGGCTGCCCAAGCAGCGGTGCTCCGATGAAGGTTGTAAAAGCAATTGAAGAAAATGGTGGAAATGTCGTTGTATATGAGAACTGTGGCGGTGCGAAGTCAGTGGATCGCCTGATCGATGAAGATGCAGAAGACATTTATCAGGCAATAGCAGAACGTTATCTGGCAATTGGCTGTTCTGTCATGACTCCAGACACGAATCGTTATGAATTGTTGGAAAGATTGCTTGACGAGTATCAGGTAGAAGGAGTTGTTGAGATGACCCTTCAGGCCTGTCATACATATAACATTGAGGCAAAGAGCATCGAGAAGCGTGTAAAAGAAAAAGGACTTCCTTATATTCATATCGAAACAGACTACTCACAGGCAGATGTAGGACAGCTTGATACACGAATCGCAGCATTTCTTGAGATGATTTAAGGATACTACGAACATAAAAGAGTAGCATTTGCAGACTAAAAAAGGTCCACCGGACCTTTTTGTCGTATGCTTGGCAACAAAAAGCAGGTAACTTAGTGTTATCTGCTTTTGTCATGTCGGAAAGTGTGTTATTATATCAGATATGAGATGGCTCTCGCCTTTGCAGATGGCGAGCAAAAAATTCGAGGCATTCTTGAACAAAAGTTGTTCTATTGTCAGACCGATAAAAGGAGAGATTAGCATGCGAAAAAAAGAACTGGCTCTGGAAGTAATCCGTCGCCTGAAAGAAGAATATCCGGATGCGGATTGTACATTAGATTATGATGAAGCCTGGAAGCTTCTTGTCAGTGTACGTCTGGCAGCCCAGTGTACAGATGCGAGGGTCAATGTAGTCGTAGAAGATCTCTATGCAAAATTTCCAGATGTAAATGCACTTGCAGATGCGCCGGTGGAGGAGATAGAAGAGATCGTAAGACCGTGTGGACTTGGAAAAAGTAAAGCAAGAGACATCAGTGCATGCATGAAGATACTTCGGGATGAATATAATGGAAAAGTCCCAGATGATTTTGACAAATTATTAAAGCTCCCGGGAGTGGGAAGAAAGAGCGCGAATCTGATTATGGGGGATGTGTTCGGCAAGCCGGCAATTGTTACAGATACGCATTGCATCAGATTATGTAATCGAATCGGACTTGTAGACAAGATGAAAGATCCGAAAAAAGTAGAGATGGCATTGTGGAAGATTATACCACCAGAAGAAGGAAACAGCTTCTGCCACAGACTGGTTAACCATGGAAGAGAAGTATGTACAGCCAGAACAAAACCTTATTGCGATAAATGCTGCCTCCAGGACATTTGTAAGAAAGTGGATGTGAAATAATATGGCAAATGTAATAGATGTGTTAGATGAATTACAGAACCGGGCGTTAAAAGAACCAGAACTTAAGGAACGGCTTAAGAACACAAAGAAGGAAAAAGAACCGCTTAGTGCATTTTGCAGAGTCTGTCAGGAGCTGGGATATGAAATTTATGAAATGGATATTATTTGCGCAGGAGAGGAATTCCATGCTGCTATGAAAAGAAGTACGAATGGTGGGGGAGAAAATTCACCAATGCTTGCCGGAGAAGATGATTTTTACGAATTATTTATGGCAAATTTGAAATAAGAAATGGAGAATTGTAGATGATAGGAACTGGAAGGATACATGTATATTACGGAGACGGAAAAGGAAAAACGACAGCAGCTATGGGATTAGCGCTGCGTGCGGCAGGAAGTGGTCTGGATGTTCTGATGTTCCAGTTTTTAAAAGACAACTCTTCCAGTGAACGTGTTATTTTGGAGCAGATCCCGAATGTGACCTGTCTGCCGGGAAAAGATCGTGTGAAGTTCGTTAGCAAGATGAATGCAGACGAAAAAGCAAGACTAAAGCATTATAACAATAAAGCACTGGATGAGATTATAAAATTTTGCGGTCCATTTGATGTACTGGTACTGGACGAAATATTATGTGCAGTGCAGCTGGGCGTATTAAGTGAAGAAAAGCTGGTAGAGTTTCTGGAGCACAAACCACGTGGTCTGGAAATTGTGCTGACTGGTCATGTTGTCTCAGATAAAGTGCTGGAGCTTGCTGATTATGTAACCGAAATTCGAAAAGTCAAACATCCATATGATCAGGGAATTACAGCAAGAGAAGGAATTGAATATTAAGAAAAACCAGTGGATATCATAGAGGGGAGTCTTCAGCCCCGAATATCATTTATTAAGTTTTCGTGAACAGACCCACAAGTGAAGTGGAGTGTGTTATAATAAACAAGTACGAATTTTTCTCTTCAATATGGAGAGGAGAAGTGAAATATGGATCGTGTAATAAAGAATTATGAAGATGTCGATAGTTGGAAAACGGTTATGTTCTTATACCAGTCGGCATTAAAAGAAGTCGGAACAAAACTGGAGATATTGAATGATGAATTTCAACATGTTCATCAGTATAATCCGATTGAACATATTAAGACAAGAGTAAAGACAGCAGAGAGTATCGTAAAGAAACTGAAACGTTACGGATATGAGACTTCCATAGAGAATATGGTAAAGTATATCAACGATATTGCAGGTGTGCGGCTCATTTGTTCCTTTACATCAGACATTTATCGTCTTGCAGAGATGATTGGTAATCAGAGCGACTTGAAGGTTCTGTCCATCAAAGATTATATCAAGAACCCGAAAGAAAGTGGATATAAGAGTTATCATATGCTGGTGTCTGTGCCGATTTTCTTGTCTGACAGTGTTGTTGATACAAAAGTTGAGATACAGATTCGGACCATTGCCATGGATTTCTGGGCAAGTCTGGAACATAAGATATATTATAAATTTGAGGGAAATGCACCGGATTACATCAGCCGGGAGTTGCGGGAATGTGCGGAGATGGTATCTTCGTTAGATGACAAGATGTTGTCACTCAACGAGGCAATCCAGACGTGTGTCCTGGAGCAGGAAGAGAAAGAAAATCGTACGAATGAAGAAAGTCTGAGTTAATATACTCAGGCTTTCTTTTGGGAAATGCTATTTCCAGGAAATAATTGGGGAAATGCTACTTCCAGGAAGTAATTGGAAAATACTTCTTCCTGGAAATATTTGGGAAAGGGAAATATATGAAATATCAGAATATCCGAGTAGGACATTTTATCAGCCGTCCGAACCGATTTATTGCAAAAATAGAGATTGAAGGCGCAGAAGAGACAGTTCATGTAAAGAATACCGGACGATGTGCGGAACTGCTGGTACCAGGGGCAGAAGTCTATGTCCAGGACAGCCAGCAGGAAGCCGAAGGCTGGTTGTCAGATAATGAACTTTTACAAGGTGAAATGCAGAAGGCGGTTAGTTCAAAATCTACGAATATTGGGAAAAAACGTAAGACGCGCTGGGACTTGATTGCTGTAAGAAAAGGGGATAGGCTGATTAATATGGATTCCCAGATTCCCAATAAAATCGTAAAAGAATGGCTGGAACAGGAAAAATGGAATCACAATCTGCACAACCAGAGTGATCGAATTCATGGTATCACAAAAATTCAGCCGGAGTACACATATGGAAAATCAAGGATCGATCTCTATGTAGAAGCCCAGGATCGAAAAATTTTGATTGAAGTCAAAGGTGTAACATTAGAAGAAAATGGTGTTGTGCGATTCCCGGATGCCCCAAGCGAGCGCGCGGTAAAGCATGTTCATGAACTAAAAGAAGCATTAAAAGAAGGTTACGAATGCTATGTGTTTTTTGTAATACAAATGTCTGGCGTGCGTTATTTTACGCCGAACATGGACACACATCCGGAATTTAAAGAAGCACTTAAAGAGGCAGCAGAAGCCGGAGTACATGTAGTTGCTTACGATTGTTCGGTCAGAGAAGATGAAATCCGGATACAAGATCCAGTCCCAGTAATATTAGAAAACCCGGAATTGTATGAACTGAGCCAGGTGCTGGTACCATGGTATCAAAAAGCACGAAGAGATCTTCCATGGCGTCACACCACAGACCCATATCGAATCTGGGTTTCAGAAATAATGCTTCAGCAGACACGAGTAGAAGCAGTAAAGCGCTATTATGCAAGGTTCATGGAAGCACTTCCGAATGTAAATGCTCTGGCAAATGTTGAAGAAGACAAACTCTTAAAATTATGGGAAGGCCTTGGATATTACAACCGTGTCCGGAATATGCAAAAAGCAGCCAGACAGATCATGGTAGATTACAATGGGACATTTCCAAAGACATATGAAGAAATTCAGTCACTCACCGGCATTGGCAATTACACTGCCGGAGCAATCAGTTCATTTTCCTTCGGACTTCCGTATCCAGCGGTAGACGGCAACGTTCTGCGCGTTATAACAAGAATCACTGCAGACGACAGTGACATCATGAAGCAAAGCACAAGAAAACAAATCGAAGAAAAACTTAAAAAAGTTATTCCAAAAGATTGCGCAGGAGATTTTAATCAGGGACTCATTGAACTCGGCGCAATTGTGTGCGTTCCAAATGGAGAACCCAAATGCGAAGAATGTCCGGCAGCACCATTTTGCCAGGCAAGAATACAAGGAAAAATCCAGGAACTTCCAGTAAAAGAAAAAGCAAAAGCAAGACGAATCGAAAAAAAGACAGTGTTCATCTTGCGAGATGAAGACAAGATTGCTATTTGCAAACGACCAGCAAAAGGACTTCTGGCAGGACTTTACGAACTCCCGAACATAGAAGAACACTTGAACAAAAAAGAGATAACACAGTATTGCAAAGAGATTGGACTCATGCCGATTCACATAAAAAAATTGCCCACAGCAAAACACATTTTCAGCCACATCGAATGGCAGATGATCGGATATGATATACGCGTAGACGAATTGGAAAAAACAAACAACAAGAAATATCTTTTCATTCACCCAGAAGAAATTCAAAAAGAGTATCCTATCCCGTCAGCGTTCGAAAAGTATATGAAATTGATATAATTTTAATTGGGGACGGGGTTTTTTCAAAAAAACCCCGTCCCCAATTAAAATTTAACCTGTCCCAATTAAAATTGTCTTAATTGTACAAAAAAATCGTATTCCTTTTTTTAGGAATACGATTTGAGGTTACATATATTTAAGATCCATGTATGAATCCTGATTATAATCTTCCGCCGTTTTCGCGCATATTAATATATTCTGCAACGGAACGGTCAAAACTGCTGATGTGGCGATAGAACCACTTTACTACATGTTCTTCTACCTTCTGAACGAATGCATCGGAAGGACCTTCTTCTTCCTGGAGCATCTCATTCAACTCTTGAATCGTCTGTTTGAATTCTTCGTGTTTTGCATGGTGTTTGTCGTAATCCGGATAACAGACTTCTTTCTGAAGTGCTTCTTCATCGCCAAAGTGTGTGTCTGTGTACTTGGCAAGGTAGTCTAACATCTTTATTGCACTTATTTTTCCTTCGTCTGCTTCACAACTGTCGAGGAGTTTGTTGATTCGACCGATTAATTCTTCGTGCTGTGAATCGATTAATTCGTTTCCGGTAATCAGATCATCTGTAAATTCTGCTCTCATATTTATTCTACCCCTTCTTTCGTGTGTATATCAAACAGGAGACATCTCCTGTTTTAACCAAATATTAAATCAATTGCTGTGAAAGTTTTGTCTCTTTCTTTTCCTGCGTTGCATATACAAATGGATAAATCATACATGCCATTGCGAGGGCAGCGATCACATCTGTGATGGAATGCTGTTTCAAAAATACTGTAGAGAAAATAATCAAAATTCCAAGTACATAGGAACCAATCTGAACTCCGCGGTGCTTTTTCAGCGATGTGCTGTGGGCAATTGCTGCCATAGCTCCGATGGAGTTATAAACGTGAATACTCGGCAGCACATTGGTCGGGGTATCCATCGAATATATCATTCGCACCAAATCTGTGAAGATATTTTCCCGTGGAAATGTGACCGGACGCAGGTTCAGTCCATTCGGGAAAATGGTACAGACAATGAGGAAAATGGTCATACCGCTGCACAGAAATGCTGCCAGCCGGTAAAAGTCTCTGCGGTTCGTAAAGAAAAAGTATGCACCGGTTACGGCGAGAAATACGAACCATAATAAGTATGGAATAATAAAGTACTCGACAAATGGGATATAATCATCCAGTGGTGAGTGGATGAGATAGTGGATTGTCTGACGCTTTTCCAGGTAGCAGAACCATGGCATATAAATCAGACCATATAACAGAACCCATGCATGCCGGTACTTCAGAATCAACGATTTCATTTTGGATATCGCTTTCATATGAATCCCCTTTTCAAACGAATAAATCTTAATCAGGTTACGTTCTTTTGTTTCAAACGGATAAATCTTAATCAGGTTACGTTCTTTTGTTTCAAACGGATTATAACATGAAATCATCTGTGCAACAAGGAAGTTCACTATTTGTTAATAATTTTTACCGGATTTTCAAAAATCTGAATATCGTATTCCTGTTTCCCCTCGTGGATAGCGTCTTTTGTGCGAAGTGTCCACACTGCGATGGTTGTTCCGGAGAAAATGCGCAGCAATGTCACCGTGAGTTTGGGCAGGTCAGTTAATTTATAAGCAATAAAGTCCGGGCGCCCAAGAAAATTACACCACAGATTTTCCACAAAGAACCGTAAAAACCAGGATACATCGGATTTCTCCTTTGTCAGTCTGGAAGATAATTGTCCTCTTAGAACTTCCGGAGCATTTTTCCGGAACCAGTACAGACCTTCGGAATTAAAGGATTCAAGAAGAAATGCACCGTGGTAAGAGCGTAGCATTTCGTATGCTTTTTGACAAATCTGCATGTTTCGTTCCGGAATTTTTAACTCTACAAGGAGTGGAACCTGGTCATTTACGAGTGCCAGCACATCGCGAAACAGCGGGATATGTTCTTTCGTACCAAGAAGCGTACATTTTGTCAGCTCCGCAGCAGTCAGATCCTCCGGACGTTCCGGCCGTCCGCAGACACGTTTCAGGTCATCGTCGTGGAAGACGACCAGCTCACCGTCGCGTGTCAGATGAAGATCCAGTTCAATTCCGTAATTTTTTTGAATTGCGGCGCGAAAAGCTGACATGGAATTTTCCGGAATTCCGTGAGTCTTACTGTGAAGCCCTCTGTGGGCGAACATAATTCCATGAAATGCTTTCATGCGCTTTTGTCTGGACATTTCCGGGAAAATCGCAAAACAATATAATAATATGAAAAGAATCAACAGTATGATGACAACATGCATGAAAAAATGCCTCCTTTATTGTTTCATATCATTAAGAGCGGATGAATCGAATCCGGTCCGGCTCCAATGCAAATGTAGCGGTGTCGGAGCAAAGATCAGCCTCACCATCCGTGTGTACAGGCAGAACCTGCACGCTTTCAATTTTAGCACTTTTGCACTGGTAGGTATAGATTCCTTTAAATTTTGTGTGCTTTCCCTTATATGCGGTCGGCAGCAGGCAGAGAATCTTGAATTTGCTTAAGCCAGACACGACAATAATATCCAGCAGATCGTCTTTAGGATCCGCTTTCGGACAGAATTCAAAGCCGCCGCCCTCGTATCTCTGGTTCATAGCTGCAATAAAATACACTTTTGGAAATGTAATCGGCTTTTGATCATTCAGTGTAATCCGCATGGATTTTGGATTGGAAGTCAAAAGCAAATGGAGCGCAATGGCAGTATAGGAAAGCTTCCCAAGTTTACATTTATTCAGGAAATGCTTCAGTTTCGAAGACAGATTATTGTGGTAGCACACATCTGCATCAAAACCGATTCCGGAACTGACGGCGTAGCGTCTCTCTAGTTGTGGTGTTTTCAAAAGCCCCACATTAATGTACGCGTAGTCTGTGGGATTTAAGATATGTAAGAGGGCTTTCGTCGGATCTTTTGTCAGCTTCATAGACCTGGAAAAATCATTTCCAGAGCCAATCGGGATATAAGCCAGGGTCAGCTTTGTGAGATCACGAATTCCGTCAACAACTTCGCCGATAGTGCCATCTCCGCCAAGAACGACCAGCGTGTCAGCATCGGTGTCACAGATTTGCGCAGCAAGCTTGGTACCGTGTCCCGGACGTCTGGTGAAATAAATCTGATAATCGATATGTCTTTCTTTTAATATAAGTTCTAATTGTTCCCAAATCTTAAGGCCGAGACCGGATCTGGAATTCGGATTTACGATAAATGCATACATAGTCGTTCCTCCACCTAATCTTTTGTGTTTGAAATATAATTCTAGTGTATCATTATATTGCCGGAATGTCCTGCTTAATATTTGAAAATCCTTGAATTCAATCATTGTTTCGTGGTGGGATCTCGATGATAGTTGTAGTTCATTTAGACCAGAAAAACAAGAGTATTTTAAAAATATAGATAAAATCTATAAGTTACCTACTATATAATAATAAGCAATTGGATTTTTTTTGCAACCTGGACTATAATACAAACATAAAGATATTATTGTTGGCATTAAGAAATGCCATTTCCCTTCTAAAATAGAAAGAACCTTTAAGAACGCTCACTTAAAGGTTCTTTTTATGTCTGCAAATAAAGTTCACTGCAACAAAATGCTTATTTCCAATAAAATGTTTGTTCTCAATAAAATATTTGTATTTAATAAATTCATTCTGACTGTTGATTCCATAATGATAAAAAATGATGCTGCACGAAAAAATGTTTTTGAAACATTTGTATTTTTCGTACAACATCAGTTGTTAGAAGACTCCATTCATATAAGATTCCAGGGAACGTTTCATATTTCCCTCAAAATCTGCGTTCCCCTCTTTCAGGCACCATTCGAAAACATTTCCAATAACGATCATACGAATATCTGTCGTGATATCCTCAATATCCTGATTCGGGGAAATAATTCCGGCACCGATACATTTCTGCAGATAATTGTGTACAGTCACGATCGGGTACGGACGTTCGGTACGGATCAATGGGTTCAGAGACTGGTTTTTCGGAGTATAATAATTCGCCATAAATTCAACGCCGAGTTCCTGGCAATAATGCACATAATTCAGGTAGACATATACAATGGCAGATTTAACTTCATCAGCACTCTTTGGTATATCAAGAAGATCTGGGTTAATATTCGGCTGCTCTTCAATATAGTAGGAAAGCAGATCATCTTTAGTCTTAAAATGATGATAAAAACTTCCGTTAGAAACGCCGGCTTCTTCACAGATATTTTTGATAGAGAGCGCTTCATATCCGTGCTTCTGCAAAATGTGTTTTGCAGCCCGGAAGATCTTAGCTTTCGTCTCTTTTGACTTCAGTTGCTGCTTCGATAATATTTCACTCATTTTCTTAAAAATCCCTTCGGTTTGATTCTATGCGTAGTATAACATAGAAGGAGAAAATTATCAAGAAAACAGAGCAGACTCTATTTATACAGTTTTTATAGGAACTTTTTATCTCAGTCGAGAAGACTCCCACCTCTTCAGGTGGTGAGTAATAGCAAATTTGTCTCAGTGGGAGTCCAATCTCCGACTGAGATAAACGCTCCGCGAGGATGCGCAGTGATTCTGATAGGAATATGTCAGCTTCTCTGACCAGAATTACGCGCCAAGTCTCACGGACGTTCGACTTGAAATAAACTGCTTCTACAAAGCTTTTCTAAAAAAATGCGAAAATGTTTTTCAGCAAATATTTCAGCAAAATGTGAAAATATGTTTCAGTAAATATTTCAGCAAAATGTGAAAATATGTTTCAGCAAATATTTCAGCAAAACGTGAATACAGAATAGGAAGATGCGTTAAGGATTGCGCCAAGGATTTTTGAAAATGTTGTAAATAAAAAGTAGTTCGAGTATAATAATGCAATATGATGCTGCTTTTTGATACAGGCATCACGATAATGGAGAAAGGATACTATATATGGATATTAATCAGAAGATAACAGAAGAACTCGGTGTGAAACTCTGGCAGGTCGAGGCAGCGGTGAAGCTGATCGACGAGGGAAACACAATTCCATTTATTGCCAGATATCGAAAAGAAGCAACCGGAACGCTGGATGATGAACAGCTCCGTAAATTATATGAAAGACTCGTTTACCTGCGCAATCTGGAAGAAAAGAAAGAACAGGTATTAGCGTCCATCGAAGAGCAGGGAAAACTTACTGAAGAACTGAAAAAGCAGATTCTGGAAGCACAGACTCAGGTTGTTGTAGAAGATCTGTATCGTCCGTATCGGCCAAAGAGACGGACTCGCGCGACCATCGCAAAAGAAAAAGGACTGGAGCCTTTGTCCACACTGATCATGCTGCAGAAGACAAAAGAGTCTTTAGAGGAAGTTGCAAAGCAATATATAAATGAAGAAAAAGGCGTGGCAAATGTACAGGAAGCGTTGGAAGGTGCCAAAGATATTATCGCTGAGAATATTTCCGATGAGGCGGATTATAGAAGCTGGATCCGGAAGCAGACGATGCAGAAAGGACATATCATTTCCAGTGCAAAAGACGAGAAGGCAGAGTCTGTTTATGAGAATTATTATGAATTCGATGAACCGGTGAACCGTCTGGCTGGATATCGCACGCTGGCACTGAACCGTGGCGAGAAAGAAAAATTTCTGACCGTGAAAATCGAGGCACCGCAGGAGGACATTCTCCGGTATCTGGAAAAGAAAATTATCCATGGTGAAAACCTGAGTACAACACAGATTCTCAAAGAAGCAATCGAAGACAGCTACAAGCGACTCATTGCTCCGGCGATCGAGCGCGAAATCCGAGGTGAATTGACCGAAAAAGCAGAAGATGGAGCCATCGAAGTATTTGGCAAGAATTTAGAACAGCTTCTGATGCAGCCTCCAATCGTGGGACACACAGTTCTTGGCTGGGATCCGGCATTCCGTACCGGCTGCAAACTGGCTGTCGTAGACCCAACCGGAAAAGTTGTAGACACTACCGTCATTTACCCTACAGCACCGACGACACCACAGAAAATCCAAGCTGCAAAAGACACGTTAAAAAAACTCATTGCAAAATATAATATCAGCCTCATTTCCGTTGGAAACGGAACAGCTTCACGCGAGTCCGAGATGATCATTGTAGACCTTCTGAAAGAAATTCCACAGAAAGTACAGTACATCATCGTAAATGAGGCGGGAGCTTCCGTATATTCTGCAAGTAAACTTGCAACCGAAGAATTCCCGAACTTTGATGTTGGACAGAGAAGCGCAGCGTCCATCGCAAGAAGACTGCAAGACCCACTGGCAGAACTAGTAAAAATCGATCCGAAATCCATCGGAGTCGGTCAGTACCAGCACGACATGAACCAGAAAAAGTTAAATGATACATTGTCCGGAGTCGTAGAATCTTGTGTAAACCGCGTAGGCGTAGACCTGAACACAGCTTCCGCACCACTGCTTTCCTACATATCCGGCATTACCTCAGCCATAGCGAAAAATATTGTGGCATACCGGGAAGAACAAGGAAGATTCGAGACAAGAAAGCAACTCCTAAAAGTAGCAAAATTAGGACCAAAAGCATTTGAACAATGCGCCGGATTCTTACGCATTCAAAATGGAAAAAATCCACTGGACACAACAAGCGTACATCCAGAAAGCTACGAGGCAGCAGAAAAACTCCTGAAAAAACAAGGATTTACCACCGAAGATATCTGCGCCGGTAAACTAGCAGGCTTATCACTCACCATCAAAGACTGCAAAAAACTCGCAGAAGAACTGGAAATCGGAGAAATCACACTGCGCGACATCGTAAAAGAACTGGAAAAACCAGGACGCGACCCACGAGACGAGATGCCAAAACCAATCCTCCGCACAGACGTCCTGGAAATGAAAGATTTAAAAGAAGGCATGATCTTAAAAGGAACCGTCCGAAACGTAATTGACTTTGGAGCATTTGTAGACATCGGAGTCCACCAGGACGGACTTGTACACATATCCCAGATGACAAACAAAAAATTCATCAAACATCCACTAGAAGTCGTCAGCGTAGGAGACATCGTAGACGTCAAAGTCATGAGCGTAGACTTAAAGAAAAAAAGAATACAACTCACCATGAAAGATGTGTAAGTATTTAAAACAATTTAATTGGGGACGGGGTTTTTTCAAAAAAACCCCGTCCCCAATTAAACTTCAACCTGTCCCTTTTTCATTTCTCTTAAATTGCATCATTTTCATCTACAATTTCCCAGCTGATATAGCCTCCGGCAGGGCGCACATTGTCCGGTGGACAATGGTTTTGCGCCGACCGAAACGGAGTGTAGACTTGCAGAGGTGCGCAGTAGAAGTATGTCATGCAATTGCATGACGCGCACCTCGCAGCAAGAATGCCGAGGCATTTTTGAATTATTGATAAAAGTTCTCAATAGGCGCACCGTTTTTTCATGCCTTTCTATTTCTGTATTTTGATTCTGTGGTAAAATGTAGTTGCATTAAACTAACTATAGGGAGTGAGGAAACAATATATGTTTATTGAGATCAATAATCTGAAAAAGAGTTTTGGCAGTGATTCGAACCGTGTGGAAGTGCTGCGGGGTGTGGATTTTTCTATAGAGAAGGGTGACATTTGTGTATTACTTGGACCGTCTGGTTCGGGAAAGTCTACACTGTTAAATATTATCGGTGGAATTGATGATGCGGATGCGGGATACATTTCCATCGGAGGTGAGCGCATGGCCGATATGAATGAGAAAAAACTGACGGCATATCGGAGAAAGCATCTGGGCTATGTGTTTCAGATGTACAATCTGATTCCGAATCTGACTGTCCGGGAAAATGTTGAGGTTGGGGCTTATCTAAGTGACAGACCGCTGGATGTTGATGAATTGTTACAGACGCTGGGACTTTATGAACACAGGAAAAAGTTACCGAACCAGTTGTCGGGCGGGCAGCAGCAGAGAACGGCAATCGGAAGGGCAATTGTCAAAAATCCGGATATTTTGCTCTGCGATGAGCCGACAGGAGCTTTGGATTATAACACGTCCAAGGATATTCTGGAGCTGATCGAGCGTGTCAACCAGAAGTACGGTAACACGGTCATTATGGTCACACACAATGACGCAATCAAAGACATGGCGGACATCGTGATTCGTCTCCGTGACGGTGCGGTGAGAAAAAGTTACCGCAATGAGAAGAAGATTCCGGCGAGAGAGTTGGATTGGTAAGGAGGACGCGTGATGAGAAGCCCGTTAAATAAACGTCTGTTCCGGGAGCTTCGTGGAGAATTTGGAAAATATCTGGTCATTTTTATTTTGATGACGCTGACGATCGGAATGGTATCAGGATTTCTGGTGGCCGATGGAAGTATGATCCAGGCGTACGAGGAAAGCTTTGAGAAATATAGCATTGAAAATGGACATTTCCGGACAGAAAAGAAAATGAACAATGCTCAGATTCAGGATATCGAAGATCTGGGCATCAAATTGTACGAGAATTATTATGTAGAGGAAGCTTTAACAAATGGAAGTACAATGCGCATTTTCAAGAATCGTGATGAGGTCAATAAGGTGTGCCTGATGAAGGGGAAAATGCCTGAAAAACCGGGAGAAATCGGTATTGACCGTATGTATGCAGACAATAATGATCTGAGCGTGGGTGATGAGATTGAAAGTGGCGGACATACATGGAAGATTACCGGTCTTGTGGCGCTTTCAGATTACAGCGCCTTGTTTTCCAATAATAATGATTCCATGTTTGACTCGGTAAAATTTGGCGTGTCGGTAGTGTGTCCAGAGGAGTTCGACAGCTACAAGGCCGATCAGCTGAATTACAGCTACGCATGGAAATACAATACTGAGCCCCAAAATGAAAAGGCAGAAAAAGACAATTCGGAAGATCTGATGGAAGATGTGGCAAAAGAAGTGACACTGGAAGAATTTGTCCCAAGATACACGAACCAGGCAATCATCTTCACTGGGGATGATATGGGCGGTGACCGTTCGATGATGATCGTGCTTCTTTATATCATCATCGTGATCATGGCATTTGTCTTTGCAATCACTACTAACAACACGATCCAAAAAGAGGCAAATGTAATCGGCACCTTGCGGGCATCCGGCTATACAAGAGGTGAATTGATCCGGCATTACATGGCAGCCCCGGTATTTGTCACATTTATCGGAGCGATTATTGGAAATATTATCGGCTATACGGTAGGAAAAGATTATTGCGCGGGACTTTACTATGGAAGCTACAGCCTGCCGACCTACGTGACCATTTGGAACGCGGAAGCATTTCTTCTGACAACGGTAGTGCCGATCCTCATTATGCTTGTGGTGAATTCTGTGCTGCTGTGGTACAAATTAAAACTATCACCACTGAAGTTCCTGAGAAGGGACTTAAGCAGACGTAAACAGAAACATGCATTGCCGTTGAGTGAGCATCTTGGCTTTTTCCACAGATTCCGGATACGTGTGATCCTTCAGAATATGAGTAACTACGCGGTATTGTTTGTGGGAATTATTTTTGCAAATATGTTGTTGATGTTCGGACTGATGCTTCCATCTGTGCTGGACCATTATCAAGTGGAAATGGAAAATGGCATGCTCAGCAAATATCAGTACATGCTGCAGATGCCGGCGAGCATGGCAGGTGGAGACAGTAAGCTTGAGCAGATGGTGTCCATGATGATGTTCAGTCAGGCAGTAGAGACAGAAAATCCGGATGCAGAAAAATTCAGCGCCTATTCACTGAACACCCTTCCTGGAAAATATAAGAGTGAGGAAATTATCCTCTACGGTGTGGAAAACAATAGCAAATATATCAACATTAAGTGGAAAACATCAGATTCCGCATCTGATACAGATGTGAAAAATGTGGAGAATATCCCTGAGGTATATCTCTCCTCCGGCTATGCAGAAAAATTTAGTCTGAAAAAAGGTGACACAATTACTTTAAAGGAAAAGTATGAAAATAAAAAATACAAGTTTAAAGTTGCGGGTGTATATGATTACGTAGGTTCACTCTCCATATTTATGCCAATACAGGAACTCAACAAAACATTTGATATGGACAAAGACAGCTTCAGCGGATATTTCTCTGATTCTGAAATTACGGATATTGATGAAAAATATATCGGTTCCACCATTGATGTTGAGGATCTGACCAAGATTTCCAGACAGCTCGACGTGTCCATGGGAAGTATGATGAATCTGATGGACGGATTTTCCGTGATCATTTTCCTCGTATTGATTTATCTCCTGTCCAAGATCATCATCGAGAAAAATGCGCAGTCTATTTCCATGGCAAAAATCCTGGGATATACAAACGGCGAAATCAGCCGGCTGTACATTATGTCCACGTCTATCGTGATCGTGCTGTTCATCTTGATCAGCCTGCCATTGGAGCTGGAAATCATGCAGATTCTGTTCCGGGAAATGATGTTGACAAGCATTACCGGCTGGATCACATTTTACATAGATCCAAAGATTTTCGTAGAAATGTTCGTGAGCGGCGTGGCGGCATATGCCGTTGTGGCAGCAATTGAATATCGAAGGATCCGAAAAGTTCCAATGGATGAAGCGTTGAAAAATGTAGAATAGAGATTCGTAGAAATCTTGAAACAGTATGCTGGAAAAATGAATAAGGAATGTTAGAAAGATGAGAATCGAAGGAGGAGAATATGAAACGACCAGTTGTAATGATATTATTAGCAGGTGCGCTGACGTTGTCTATGATAGCGCCGTCAGCACTCCCGGCAGTGGCAGGCAATGTAAGTGTCGTGCACGCGGCAGCAAAGATATCCAATACCGCGCCGGCAGAGACATCCAATGACGCGGCAGTAAAGACATCCAGTGACGTGACAGCAGAGACATCCAGTGACGAGGATGCAGGTGAATGGAAAGATAAGACAGAAACAGTTTATGTCGATGCAAATGCAGACGGTTCAGTTAAGAAGATTACGGTCAAAGACTGGCTGCGCCGGAATGGTGACGGTGAGATCATCGATTTTTCCAATTTGAAAGACATCAAAAACACGGAAGGAGACGAAGAATATACGCAAAATGCAGACGGAACTATCACATGGGAGAACAAAGGGGAAGACATTTCCTATGAAGGTACTTCCAATCAGCAGCTTCCGGTGACTACAAAAGTAACCTATTATCTGGACGGCAAGGAAATCAAGCCGGAAGATCTGGCAGGAAAAAGCGGCAAGGTGAAAATCCGGTTTGACTATACGAATAATGAGAGCCGGACGGTGAATATCGATGGTAAAGACGTAGGAGTAAAAGTTCCATTTCTTGCAGCGTCCATGCTCATGCTTCCTGGGGATAAGTTTAAAAATGTGAAAGTTTCCGGTGGAAAAGTCATGGCAGACCAGGATCAGAGCATTGTGATCGGAACCGCATTTCCAGGACTTGCAGACAGTTTGGAGTTGAAAGATTACGAGGCAACAAAAGATATTGACCTGAAAGACTATGTGGAAATAACCGCGGATGTGGAAAACTTTGAACTGGATTTCACAGCGACTGCAATTTCCACATGTGGGATTAGCGATATGAAGGACGGTGACCTTGACGATGTCAATGACATGATTGATGGTGTAAAAGAAATGACCGATGCTTCCGATGAACTGGTGGACGCCATGGGACAATTGAGCACCGGAGCCGGAACACTGCAGGATTATTTAAGTCAGTATACAAGCGGCGTTTCACAGGTGGATGCGGGCGCACAGGCACTGGCGGAAGGTTTGAGTGAACTGGATGAACAAGTAACTACACTCATGGGCAGCTTAAGCGCAGCAGGCAGTGATGATACGACTGCGCAGGCAGTTACACAGATTCAGAAAGATCTTGGAATATTACAGCAGGAGCTTGGAAGCGTCACAACACTGGCGGAGTATGTAAATACAATCAGTGAGAATGTAACCACTGCCAAGAGCGAACTGGATAAAATCAACGTTACAGATTTGGAGACAGAAGCGTCGAATCAGGCGAAAGAAAAAGCAAAAAATGCAGTAAATACAGCAATTTCCGAAACGAAAGCATCTACAAAGAAGGATGTCATGGATCGTTTAAAAGAAACAGATAGTTATAAATCGCTGACACCGGAACAACAAGAAGAATTGGAAAAAGCAGTAAATACAGCCAGTGGTACATCAAGTTCAGCTGAAACAGAATGTGACAGCATGAATATTTCCCTTGCGAATGCGTCTGGCGCTAAGACAGCGATAGACCAGGCGGTAAATGCGCTGGCAGAAGTAAAGGCCATGCAGGTGGATACGACTACAGCCCAGAAGGCTCTTGCGGATTTAGTGACTCAGTTTACGGCTTTATCTAACAGCCTTTCTGACATGCCGGATATGGCCGAAATCGGCGGCAAACTCCAGTCAGCCATCAGCCAGCTTGCCCAGGGGGCGGCTACACTCAGCACCGGAACAAGCCAGTTAAGCTCCGTTGGTACACAGCTTAACACGGGCGCAGGAACACTCGCCCAGGGCGCCAGCCTTCTGGAAGCCGGAATGAAGACATTCGACGAAGAAGGAATTGAAAAACTGGGAGACCTTGCAGGAGATGACCTTGCAAATGTTCTGAATCATTTCAAGGCAGTAAAAGAGGCAGAAAAGACATACACCAACTATGGCGGGATCAGAGAAGGCGCAAGCGGAAGCGTCAAGTTCATCGTAGAAACAGCAGAAATTAAATAACGGATGGGAGATGTTCTTCCAACATTGATTCAATTGAGGGAGGTGTGAAAAAAACGAGAGTTTTTTCATGCGTCCTTTCTTTTTTTGGGGACCATTCTTTTTTTACAGCTCCTCGATTTTTAGAAATGATTTTTAAAAATTGTGTCAGAAAAAACAATCATCGGGAAAATATACCATGATTTTTCCATGATTTCCAAGCGAGAAAAGTGGATATATTTTGCCGATAATGCTATGATAATTCAGTTACAATGATTAAAATTGGAGGATTGATTGTGAGTAAAGGAAGTGAATTTCTGCCGGAGGTACTTGGTCTGATAGAAAAACGTCTGGGAGAGATTGATGAAAATATACAGGCGGTACGACAGGACATTAACAGTATGAATGAATATTACTGGGACAATTATACAGAAATGGACCAGTATGGATATGAGGATTACGACAACCAGCAGGCGCTGAAAATGCAGGTGAATGCCAATCAGGAGAACTGGAAAATGCGCCGGCGTTTAAAACGTATGCTGGATGCACCATTTTTCGGAAGTGTAGAATTCGTCTATGACGGAGAAGACGAGCCGGAAGATTTTTACATCGGAATCGGAAATTTTGCAAGAGAGCGTGGCGCATTGCCACTCATTTACGACTGGAGAGCCCCGGTCAGCAGCCTGTTTTATGACTACGACAAAGGCGAGGCGTCCTACGAAGCGCCGGGCGGGCGCATGGATGGAGAGATTCTGTCTAAATGGCAGTACAAAATCCGTGGCGGCAAAATGATCTATGAATTTGAGAGTGATGTGAAGATTGACGATGACATTTTAAAGCAGGAACTTGGCGCCAACAGCGACACGAAACTGAAAAACATTGTGCGTACAATCCAGAAGGAACAAAATGCAATTATCCGCAACACGAAGGACAAGATTCTGGCTATTCAAGGTGTGGCAGGAAGTGGCAAGACGTCCGTTGCGCTACATCGGATTGCCTATCTTTTGTATCATGACAGAGAGCATCTGAATTCATCAAATATCCTGATTCTCTCGCCAGGCGGCGTGTTTGCCGACTACATTTCCCATATTCTTCCTGAACTTGGCGAGGAAAATATACAGGAAATGAGTTTTGATCTGTTTGCATATCATGAACTCAGGAGAAATACTGCAACGCAGGGAAATGTGATATATGGAAATGCTGGCAATCAGGAAAATGCGATATATGGAAATGCTGTGAATCAGGAAAATGCGATATATAGAAATAAAAATAGAGATCAAGGCGGAAATCAAGGGAAAAATCCAAGTGGAAATTCAAAAAGTAGTTCAGCCGGGACTGGTTGGAATAGCAAAATGATAGCCGCCGACTGTGAAGACAAATATCATCAAATCGAGCGTGAAATCGCAGGAGTGGATGATGCAGATCAAAAACGTTACGAATGGAAGCAGTCCGTGGAATACGTTCAGGCAATCGAAGGCTTCCTAATCGAGCTGGAAGACCGGCTGGTAGATTTTGAAGATGTAGAATTCAAGGGCATTCGCAAAAGTGCCAGCGAAATCATGAAATTTTTTTATGAAAAATATACCGGTACACCACTTTTAGATAGAATGGGCGCGGTCATGGATTATTTTATCGACGAAGTCGAAACCTTACGCGGACGCAGCTTAAACGACGAAGAACAAGAAATCATTTGCAGAAAATTCATGAATATGTACGTAACCAGAGACATTTGTCAAATATACAATTGGTTCCTGGAAGACTACGGATTCCCGGCACTTCCGGACATGCCGCCAGAGCGCCGCGTACTGGAATACGAAGACGTTTACCCGATTCTCTATCTAAAATACAGCCTGACGGCAGCCGGCCAGCGCAAGAACATCCGCCATCTCGTCATTGATGAGATGCAGGATTACTCCTATTTACAGTACGTACTTCTCGCGAAAATGTTTTCATGCAACATGACAATACTGGGCGACAAAGCACAGACCATCGCCGGAAAACAACAAGACGTTCTCACATTTTTACCAAAAATATTTGGAAAAAAAGTCAAACGTATCGTCATGAACAAAAGTTACCGCAACACAAGCGAAATCGCAGAATACGCCAAATCCGTCGGCGGATCCAAAGACATCCAGTATGTAGCAAGACACGGAAAAGCAGTCGAAAGACATACCATAAAAACACTGGAAAAAACATGTAAAGAAATCAGCGGAAAATTGAAATTAAGAGAAGAAGAATATGAAACAGCAGCAATCCTCACCATGACAGAAAAAGAAGCAGAACATATTCAAGAAATCATGCACAAACTAGGCGCAGAAGCACATTACATCAACCGCGACAGCGCACAATTCAAAAAAGGCCTGACAGTAACCACCTACTATCTGGCAAAAGGCTTAGAATTCGACCAGGTATTTGTTGTAGGCGGCGACCGTAACAACAAAATGTACCAAGGATATCAATACATCTGCGCAACAAGAGCATTACACGAATTGTATGTGTATGATGCATAATTTTAATTGGGGACGGGGTTTTTTCAAAAAAACCCCGTCCCCAATTAAAATTTAACCTGTCCCTTTTTGAATTGTCTTAATTGTCTACTGTGGACAGATTTCTACCCAGTAGCCGTCAGGATCATTGATGAAATAAATTCCCATGTCCGGGTTTTCGAAACACACGCAATCCATTTCTTTGTGAAGTGCCAGGGCAGCGTCCATGTCATCGACATGGAATGCCAGATGAGATTCGTTATCTCCGAGATCATACGGGCGGTCCATGTCGCGAAGCCATGTCAGCTCCAGTGAATGTGGTGTTGTGCCGTCTCCGAGATAGACGAGTTTGAAGCTTCCGTCCGGTGCATGGAATTCTTTTGTAACTTCAAGTCCGAGAGCTTTTTTGTAAAACTCTACAGATTTGTCCAGATCCAGGACGTTGATGTTATTGTGAAAAAATGTAAATTTCATAGTGATATCCTCCTGTGAAAATATAATTTGAATCTGTATTGTCTATAATATATCACTTACACAACACCTATGGCAAGGAAATGAAAGATATGCTATACTTAAATCTTGGTAGAGCGTTACTGTTTGCTGAAATATTGTAGATGGTAACATTGGTAGCCCTCGTATAAAATTTTGCTTTGCAAAAGGAGGACATGATGATGGAAAAAATCATAGAGTCAAATAAAGAACAAGATACTTATGACCTGGGATATGAACTGGGGCAGCATGCGAAGCCGGGGCAAGTGTTCACGCTTGTCGGTGATCTGGGCGTAGGAAAGACCGTATTTACAAAAGGACTGGCCGCCGGACTTGGCATTACAGAGCCGGTCAGCAGCCCGACATTTACAATTGTGCAGGTGTATGATGAAGGGCGCCTGCCGTTCTATCATTTTGATGTTTACCGGATCGGTGATGTGGAAGAGATGGACGAGATCGGTTATGAGGATTATGTCTACGGCGAAGGGGTTAGCCTGATCGAGTGGGCGAATCTGATCGAGGAAATATTGCCGGAACACTTCACCGAGATTAAGATAGAAAAGAATTTGGAAAAAGGATTTGATTATCGGAGGATAAGTATATGCGAATTTTAGCACTGGACAGCTCCGGCCTTGTAGCCAGCGTAGCTGTTGTTGAAAAGACAGAAGAAGAGGAACAGGTGATTGCGGAATATACAGTGAACTATAAGAAGACACACTCACAGACGCTGCTCCCGATGCTGGACACAGTATCCGACATGATCGAGCTTGACCTGAAAACAATCGACGCCATCGCAGTTGCCGGCGGACCGGGTTCATTTACCGGGCTTCGCATCGGCTCCGCCACAGCGAAAGGTCTGGGACTTGCCATGAACAAGCCGTTGATCCACATCCCGACACTGGAAGGACTGGCGTACAATCTGTGCGGAACAGATGCCATCGTGTGCCCAATCATGGATGCGCGCCGCGGACAGGTGTACACCGGAATTTACGAGTTTTGTGGAAATGAATTGGTTGTCCTGGAAGATCAGATGGCGATCAGCATCGAAAAATTAGGCGACCATTTGAAAAAATATGACAAACGCATCATTTTCCTGGGAGATGGTGTGCCGGTATTTCGTGCGAGATTGACAAACGAGATTCTGGCAGAAGAAATAAAAGCAGGCAGAGACATTCAGTTTGCACCGGCCAACATGAACCGTCAAAGAGCAGCATCAGTAGGAACATTAGGACTTCGTTACTATGCTGCCGGAAAGACAGAGACTGCCATGGAACACGAGCCGGATTATCTGCGCCTGTCACAGGCAGAACGCGAACGCAAGGAGCGCGAAGCGAAATCTATACAGTAAAAATGTATCAAAAACCCGCGGGGCGTAAGCATAAGCAGATATGTTGAAAACCCGTGCAGCTATAATATAGAAAAAGCAACATGAGAGGTATCGAAGAAATGATTCAGTTTCAGTGTGATTATGAAGAGGGCGCATGCCCACAGATTATGGAACGTCTGGTGGAGACGAATCTGGAGCAGACGATTGGATATAGTGAAGATGAATATTGCAAGCAGGCAAGAGAAAAGATCAAAAAAGCCTGTGATGCACCAGAGGCAGATGTACATTTCCTGGTAGGAGGGACTCAGACGAACTATGTAGTGATCCGCTCGATCCTCCGTCCGTATCAAGGCGTAATTTCAGCAGTGACCGGTCATATCAACGTGCATGAAACAGGCGCGGTCGAAGCAACTGGACACAAAGTCCTGGCACTTCCAAGCAAAGACGGAAAAATTACAGCATCACAGGTGCGCGCATATTACGATGCACACTGGAATGACGCAGATCATGAGCACATCGTACAGCCGGGCATGGTTTACATTTCCCATCCGACGGAAAATGGAACAATTTACAGCAAGTCTGAATTACAGGAACTTTACGCAACCTGTAAAGAACTTGGCCTGCCATTATTCATGGATGGAGCAAGAATGGGATATGGATTAATGTCTGAAAAATCAGACATGACACTGGCAGATATTGCAGCAAATACAGATGTATTTTATATTGGGGGAACGAAGGTAGGAGCACTTTTCGGCGAGGCAGTCGTAATCACAAAATCCGCTCTTAAGAAAGATTTTCGTTACTGCATGAAGCAGAGTGGAGCAATGCTGGCAAAAGGACGCCTTCTAGGAATCCAGTTTGATACATTATTTACAGACGATTTATATTTCAAAATTGCAGCTCACGCAGACAAATTAGCTATGAAGTTAAAAAATGCATTTCTTGAAAAAGGATATAAAATGTATTTTGATTCTTACACGAACCAGCAGTATCCAATCTTGTCAAAGAAAGACCGCGAAAAATTAGCACAGAAATATCAATTTAGTTTTTGGGAACAGATAGATGAAGACTATGCGGCAGTGCGCTTCTGCACAAGTTGGGCAACAAGTGAAGAAGCAATAGACGAGCTGATCCAGGATATTTAAGAAGCTATAATAAGATGGAGCCTAGAAGCAATATAGAAAAACCAAAAGACAGAAAAGTCAAAAGACAGAAAAATCAAAAGACAGAAGACATGGAAATAATAGAAATTAAAAAAGACCAACATCAATATATTTCTGAGATTGCAGCGCTGGAATCCGATATCTTTCCGGATCCATGGAGTGAAAAAAGTATCAGGGATACGCTTGAAAATCCTCAGGCACGGATTTGGGCTATTATAAGCAGACAAGCGCCGCCATGCTCCTGCGCTTCAACATCGCCGGAGCATGCAGGCAAGCCACAACTCCTTGGCTATGTGATTTTTTATTATGTGTTAGATGAGGGAGAAATCGCCAGAATTGCGACATCGCCGCAACATCGCCGGCAGGGGGTGGCTGTAAGACTTCTTGAAAAAATGCGTGCATTTAGTTACGAGCAGAATATTACAAGATGGCTGCTGGATGTTCGTATTTCCAATGAAACAGCAATACATTTTTACAAGGCAGCAGGATTTGCCGAAGACGGTGTGCGAAAGAATTTCTATGCAAACCCGCCGGAAGATGCTATACTTATGAGTTGTAAAGTCGAAACTTCAGGCAGCGACCGAGCCTGAAGCCTGTCCAAAAGTCAGGCGCGGCTGCATGAAAAATGAAGTTGGAAATGAACTGGCAGATGCTCCAACACTTCCCACTGGGAAATGCGCATCTGACCAGATATAATATAGGCGTAATGAATCAATCCGGTGCCCGGGTGTCAGATACTACACATTTTCCACACAGGCACACCAGACTTCAAGGAGGAATTGTATGCGCCAGTATCATACAACTGTAAAAGAAACAAAAGAAATCGACAAGATCATCTGCAACCGCTGTGGCAGAAGTATTCCGGTAATCCAAGGGGTTCCCCGCGAGGACGTACTGGAAGTATCCAAGCGCTGGGGCTATTTCTCGGAAAAAGACAACCGGCTGGACGAATTTGACCTCTGCGAGCAGTGCTACGATGAAATTATAAGCGAATTTAAAATAAAAATCTGATTCAGAGTCTGCACGAATATCCGGACGCTGAAGAAAATCAAAAACAAGCGGACCGGCAGGACATTTGCCTGGCGGTTCCGGATAAGAGGTAAAATATGTTAGACGTATGTTTGTTGGGAACGGGCGGCATGATGCCCCTCCCGTACCGCTGGCTCACCTCGCTTCTGGTGAGATATAACGGCAGCAGTCTTCTAATTGACTGCGGAGAAGGTACGCAGATTGCAATAAAAGAAAAAGGCTGGAGTTTCAAACCCATCGATGTGATTTGCTTCACACATTACCACGGCGACCACATCAGCGGACTCCCGGGCCTGCTCCTGACTATGGGAAATGCAGACCGCACGGAACCGTTGACTCTGATTGGACCGAAAGGACTGGAGCGGGTAGTCAACTCACTTCGCGTTATTGCGCCGGAACTGCCATTTCAGATAAAATACATCGAAATCACACAGCCGGAGCAGATATTTGAGATGAATGGCTATCGCCTGAAAGCATTTCGCGTAAATCATAACGTTACTTGCTATGGCTACACGATGGAAATCGACCGCGCCGGGAAGTTCGACGTGGATCGTGCAAATGAAGCGGCAATTCCGCAGAAGTTCTGGGGCAGTCTGCAAAAAGGTGAAAATGTCCAGGACGGAGACAATTTATACACACCGGACATGGTTCTTGGACCTGCGCGAAAAGGAATTAAACTGACATACTGCACAGATACGAGACCGACGGACTCTATCCGCAACAACGCGAAAGGTTCCGATCTATTTATCTGCGAAGGAATGTACGGTGAGAAGGATAAGCTGAAAAAAGCAAAAGAATACAAGCATATGACATTTTACGAGGCAGCGCAGCTTGCAAAAGAAGCAGAAGTCGCAGAAATGTGGCTGACGCATTATAGTCCGTCGCTGACGCACCCGGAAGAATATATGGACGAGGTGAAGAAAATCTTCCCGAATTCCATAGCAGCAAAAGATAAACGAACGGTAGAACTGACATTTTCAGATTAATGAAAATGAATTCAGAAGATTGAAGGGATAGAATATGAAGGAAGATGTATTGATTCTTGCAATTGAAAGCTCCTGTGATGAGACGGCAGCAGCAGTCGTAAAGAACGGAAGAGAAGTTCTTTCAAATGTAATCTCTTCCCAGATCGCACTGCATACTCTCTACGGAGGTGTTGTGCCGGAGATTGCATCAAGAAAGCATATAGAGAAGATAAATCAGGTCGTACAGGCGGCTCTTGATGAGGCAAATGTTACATTAGACGATATTACTGCCATCGGAGTTACTTACGGACCGGGGCTTGTAGGCGCACTTCTGGTCGGTGTAGCAGAGGCAAAAGCCATCGCATATGCAGCAAAGAAACCATTAGTCGGAGTGCATCATATTGAAGGACACATTGCAGCAAATTTCATTGAGCACAAAGATCTGGAACCGCCATTTTTCTCACTGGTCGTTTCAGGAGGACATACACATCTTGTGCGAGTCAAAGATTATGGCAAATTTGACATTATCGGACGCACAAGAGACGATGCGGCAGGAGAAGCATTTGATAAAGTCGCACGCGCGATCGGACTTGGGTATCCGGGCGGACCAAAGATTGATAAAGTATCCAAAGAAGGAAACCCAGAAGCCATTGCATTTCCACGCGCACACGTTGAAGATGCACCATATGACTTTAGCTTCAGTGGTCTGAAATCCGCAGTTCTGAACTATATCAACGGCTGCCAGATGAAAGGAATCGAATACAACCAGGCAGATATTGCAGCATCGTTCCAGAAAGCCGTGACAGATGTTCTTGTGGCAAATGCGATGCATGCAGTGGAAGAATTTCATGTGGACAAGCTGGCGATTGCCGGTGGTGTTGCATCCAACAGCGCACTTCGCGCAGCCATGAAAGAGGCGTGCGAAAAGAGAGGGGTAGAATTCTATTATCCGTCTCCGATTTTCTGTACCGACAATGCAGCAATGATTGGCGTGGCAGCTTACTATGAGTATATCAACGGCACAAGAAGCGGATGGGATCTCAATGCAGTGCCGAATCTGAAACTGGGCGAACGGTAGAAGAACCTTAAGGCAATACGTAAAAGCAGATACAGAAATTAAGAATAAGAACGTCAATATAAACGAGGAAAATGAGGGAAATATATGGATAAGAAGAAATGTACGGCAATCGTATTATCTGCCGGTCAGGGGAAACGTATGGGAACCGCTATACAAAAACAGTATATTGAATTATCCGGAAAACCAATCATTTTTTATACTTTGGATGCATTTCAAAAATCCGCGATCATTGATGATATTGTACTTGTAGTAGGTGAAGGGCAGGAAAACTGGGTCCGTGACGAGATCATAGAAAAGTATCAGCTTACAAAAGTACGCTCGATCATCCCAGGTGGAAAAGAACGTTATGATTCCGTATGGGCAGGACTACGCGGACTTCATGCTCTCAAAGAACAGCCGGAATACGTATTCATTCATGATGGCGCCAGAATGTTCGTAGACGAGCAGATTCTTACGCGTGGATATGAAAATGTAGAAAAATTCGGTGCCTGTGTAGCCGGAATGCCGAGCAAAGATACGGTCAAACTGGTGGATGAAGATCAGTTTGCAGTGAATACACCGCCAAGAAAATTAATCTGGGCGGTACAGACTCCACAGATTTTTAAGGCAGATCTCATAGAAAATGCTTATGCAAAGCTGATGGAAGAGGTGCCGGATAATATCACTGACGACGCTATGGTAGTGGAACAGATGATGAAAGTACCGGTTAAATTATATGAAGGCTCTTACGAAAATATCAAGATCACAACACCGGAAGATCTGGAAATCGCAAAAGTATTTCTTGCGAAACGCAAAGAAAAATATCATAAATAGTTTATGCTGGTTCATAAAAAGGTTCACAAAAAAGAAAAAATATCAAAAATTATTCTTGACAGTGCAATGGGTATATGATATGATAACTATCGTCGCTGGCAGAGCGATATCAATTGCATAGATGGAGAGGTATCGAAGTGGTCATAACGAGGCGGTCTTGAAAACCGTTTGT
>OLSG01001074.1_pt1 | contig 30417 bp, 22 predicted proteins | sample 1673041 | NCBI WGS metagenome assembly OLSG01 (sample SAMEA3136749, study PRJEB25190) | human gut metagenome | reverse complement strand
CCGTTCTCATCCTCAAATTCCTCCCGGCGGCTGCGGAAGAACTCGTAAAAGGTGCGGACACTGGGCACCTGGGTCCAGCGGCAGGGCTCCACCGGGTCCTGGTCCAGGTCATAGATCTTCGCCCCCCGCAGGGCCAGCAGGAAGGGGGAATGGGTGGAGATGACGAATTGACAGCGGTAAAAGCGGGCGGAGTCCTCCAGAAAGCGGGCCAGCTCCAGCTGGAGCCGGGCAGACAGACTGTTTTCCGGCTCGTCCAGCAGGTAGAGCCCGCCCTCCTGGATCTCCCTGGTGAAGTAAAGGAATGCGCTCTCCCCGTTGGAACAGCCCGGGATATCCTTCATCACCCGGTCCCGCACATAGTGGGAGCCGGTCTTGCGCTGGGCCTCCACCACCTGGCGCAGGCGGTCATAGTCCTCCAGAGAGCGCATCTGAAAACGGGCGTACCGGACATCCGCATATTCCTCCAGCAGTTCCTTTCTCCTGTGCTCGATGTTCTCATTCATATATCGGAGATCCAGCAGGCCGTCGAACACATCGTCACTGGTGATGATCCGGCTGTTCTCAAGCTCCGCCGCCCCGAAGGCCCCTGCCGTCTCCGCCTCGCAGAGATCCAGATAGGGCTGAAAAAAGGAGCTCCGGTTGAACACAGTCCCGCGACGCAGCTTCAACTTCTCCGCCATCAGATTGAGCACCGTGGTCTTGCCGCAGCCGTTCCCGCCGCACAGGATGGTGATGGGCTCAAAGGTCAGAGGAGGGACCTTTCGGGACAGAAAGATGCCGAAGGGGTAGCGGCTGCCGTAACAGGTCCGTTTGTTCTCGCTGTCACGTGCCAGGAAGCTGGCCTCTGCCCCCTGCCCCGGCAGGGAGAACCTCCTCAGATAAAGCATGTCTTTCCCCTTCTTTTTCCATCCTACCGCAGAAGCAGCCCCAAAAACAGGACTTTTACAGTAAGGGCCCCGCAGCTTGTGCGGAGCCCTTTGTCTTATTTCTTGCTCTTCAAATACTCGTCGATGGCCTTTGCGGCGTGCTTGCCGGCCCCCATGGCCAGGATGACAGTGGCGGCGCCGGTGGCGGCGTCGCCGCCGGCAAAGACCCCCTCCACCGAGGTGTGTCCCGCCTCGTCCGCGGCCACGCAGCCCTTCCGGGTGCGCTCCAGACCGGGAGTTCCGCCGTAGCTCATGGGGTTTGGACTGGTCCCCAGGGCCATGATGACGGCGTCCGCCTCCATGGTGAACTCACTGCCCTGGATGGGCACCGGGCTACGGCGGCCGGAGGCGTCCGGCTCTCCCAGCTCCATCCGGATGCAGGTGATGGACTCCACATGCCCCTTCTCATCCCCCTGGATAGAGACAGGGTTGGTGAGCAGGTCGAAAATGATGCCCTCCTCCCGGGCGTGGTGGACCTCCTCCGCCCGGGCAGGCAGCTCCGCGTCAGAGCGGCGGTAAACGATGTGGACCTCTGCCCCCAGGCGCTTGGCGCAGCGGGCGGCGTCCATGGCCACGTTGCCGCCGCCCACCACCGCCACCTTGCGGTTGTGGAGGATGGGAGTCTCGCTGTCCGGCTGATAGGCCTTCATCAGGTTGATGCGGGTGAGGTATTCGTTGGCGGAGTACACCCCCACCAGGGACTCACCAGGGATCTTCATGAACATGGGCAGCCCGGCGCCGGAGCCGATGAACACGGACTCATAGCCCATGTCGAACAGCTCGGGGATGGTCAGCACCTTGCCGATGACCATGTTCAGCTGGATCTCCACCCCCATCTTCTCCAGGTTGGCCACCTCCCGAGCCACGATGGCCTTGGGGAGACGGAACTCGGGGATGCCGTAGGTCAGTACGCCGCCGGGCAGGTGGAACGCCTCGAACACCGTAACGCTGTATCCCATCCGAGCCAGCTCGCCGGCGCAGGTCAGGCCGGCCGGGCCGGAGCCGATGACCGCCACCTTTCTGCCGTTCTTGGGGGCGGTGGCCATGTTGGCCACTCCCTGCTGGGCGGCCCAGTCAGCTACGAACCGCTCCACCCGCCCGATGGCCACCGGCTCCCCCTTGATGCCCCGGACACACTTGCCCTCGCACTGATTTTCCTGGGGGCACACCCGGCCGGAGATGGCGGGCAGGGCGTTGGCGTTGGACAGGATCTCATAGGCGGCAGCGATGTTCCCCTGGGCCACCTGATCCAAAAATTCCGGGATGGGGATGCCCACCGGGCAGCCAGACACGCAGGCCGGGTTCTTGCAGTGGATGCACCGCTTGGCCTCGTTCATGGCCTCCTCGAGGGTGTAGCCCTGGGCCACCTCCAGGAAGTTCTGGTTCCGGACCTGGGGGTCCTGCTCCGCCATGGGGGTCTTGGTCAGCTGCATGTTAGCCATTCATGGCACCTCCTCCCAGGCGGCACAGGTGGTCCTGCTTCCGCCGTGCCTCAAATTCCCGATAGGTGGCGTTGCGGGCGATCACCTCGTCAAAGTCCACCTGATGCCCGTCAAAGTCCGGGCCGTCCACACAGGCGAATTTCACCTCGCCCCCCACCGTCACCCGGCAGCACCCGCACATGCCGGTGCCGTCGATCATGATGGGGTTCATGCTCACCGTGGTGGGGATGTGGTACTTCTCGGTGAGCTTGCAGGCAAATTTCATCATCATCAGGGGGCCGATGGCCACCACATGGTCATACTGGGCCCCGCCCTGGATCAGTTCCTCCAGCTTGCCGGTGACAAAGCCGTGGTAACCGTAGCTGCCGTCGTCCGTGCATATGTACAAGTCGGTGGCCGCCCGTCCCATCTCCTCCTCCAGGATCACGATGTCCTTGGAGCGGAAGCCGCCGATCAGGTCCACCTGGGCCCCGGCCTCCTTCATGGCCTTGGCCACCGGCAGGGCGATGGCACAGCCCAGGCCTCCGCCCAGCACCGCCACCCGGCGGTAGCCCTCCACGTGGGTGGGGGTGCCCAGAGGGCCCACAAAGTCGTGGAGGCAGTCCCCCTCCTGCAGCTGGTCCAGGGCCAAGGTGGTGCCCCCCACCTTCTGATAGACCACAGTGACCTTTCCGTCCTGGGCGCTGGAGATGGTCAGGGGGATACGCTCCCCCGCCTCGTCCACCCGCAGGATGATGAACTGGCCCGCCTTGGCTTTGGCGGCGATCAGCGGTGCCTCCACTGAGATCTGCCCGATCTCCGGGGTCAGGCTCCGCTTGGCCGCGATGCGATACTGTTCTTTCACACTCTTTCCTCCTCACAGGCGGTCCCTGCCGCCTGGGTCTTGATTCTGATGGGCGGATGCCCGCGCCGGCATCCTATCCCCGGTACCTCTTCCGGCCGCCGCCGTAGCGCCGCCGCCTTACCCGCCGGACCAGGGCCCGGACCAGCAGCACCGCCGCCGCCAGGACCGCCGCCGCCGCCAGCAGCGTGACCAGGGTGATCCAGTTGGGGGAGCGGAGCAGCTCGATGGGGTTCCAGCTGCGGTCCACCGACTTGCGCCCGTCCCCCTTCGGCATGCCGTACCGCTCGGGCACCCCTTCATCCCCGAAGGACTGAAGGTAGGCCGCCAGGGCATACCACTCCTTGATCTCGCTGCCGTTCCCGTCCCGGAGCACCCGGGTGGCAAAATCGGTGATGGGCACTCCGTTCTCGTCCTTGGGCTCCAGAGACAGCAGCCCCAGGGACTTCTCCTTCACCGTGCCCAGCATCTGGGCGGAGTACATCCCGGTCACCACCCGGTAGAGCTGGTCGTCCTCGATCCGGGACATCTCACGCTCCAACAGGCCGGTGGCGAAGGAGGGCTCCTCCAGCCAGCAGGAGGTCACCCGGTTGAAAAACATCCGGTGGGGGTTGAAGGTGTACACCATCCCCGACATGTACAGCTGGGCCGCCGGCATGATAGGGGTCACCGAGGCGTCCACCTCTGCCGCCGCCCGCAGCTCCTTCCCGGTGAGGTAGCAGGTCACCAGTGGAAAACCAGAGGTCCCATCCTCCCCCACTCCCATGGAGAGCACATCAAAGGCCTGGGAGACGGTGATATCCCCCGCAGGCAGATCGGCCCGCAGCACGCCGTCGGCAGTGACTGCCACTGTGGGCACCCCTGGGTCCTCCGCTGCCAGCTCCCGCGCCGCCCAGAGGAAGGCGTCCGCTACCAGCTCCCCCAGGGGATTTCCCTGCTGGACGCCCGACTCCGGCCGCGTCAGGGAGAAGTCCGCCCGGGCCAGCACCTGGTCATAGGTCAGGTGGTAGCGGGCCAGATAATCCACCCCCACCTGGGCCTTCCACTCCTCCACCAGGGAGGCGATCTCCTGGTCCTCCGGCAGGGTCTGGTCGATAGGGATCAGCTGGTAGTCCACCAGGGTCTTGCTTCCGTCCTCCGACCACTCCAGAGTGATGCTCCCCAGATTCTCGCAGTAGGGCCCGGCGGAGACGATATAGGTATCCCCCTCCACAATGGGTTGGGTGAGGGTGGTGTGGGTATGGCCCGAGAGGATCAGGTCGATCCCCTCCACCTCCCTGGCCAGCTGCTGGTCCTCCGACTTCCGCTCCCGCTCGTCGGTCCCGCTGTGGGACAGCGCGATGATAAACTGCGCACCCTGCTCCTCCAGGCTGTCCACGCAGCGCTGGGCCGCCTGCACCGGGTCCTCCAGCGTGAAGCCCGAAGTGGGGGCGCAGTCGTCCGAGTCGGTACCCATCAGGCCGAAAATGCCGTAGGTGACCCCGCCCCGCTCCAGCAGTAGCGTGTCGGTCACGCCGTAGGCCGACATGGCCCGCTGGATGTCCAGCTGGTCAGGACCACCGGCCGATGGGGCGTAGTTGGCCATGAGCAGGGCCGGAAGCGGATCTCCGCTGGTGTAGGCCGCCGTGAGCATCTGGGCAAAGCCCAGGCCAGTGTGGTCAAACTCATGGTTGCCCGCAGTCGTGGCGTCATAACCCAGAGCGCCCATGGTCCGCAGCTCCGCCGCCCGGGTGGTGTAGAGGGTCTGGACCAGAGAGCCGATGGAGAAGTCTCCCCCGTCCAGGGTAAGAGCATCCGGGTGGAGGGCCCGCTGCTGCTCCAGTGCGGAGGCCAGCCGGGCATAGCCCCCGGACTCCCCGCCGTCCGCCCTCTCCAAGGGCAGGAAGTGGGAGTGGAGATCATGGGTAAAGAGCACCGTGGTCTGGTGGGGCCCAGGGGCCGGCTCCGCCAGACCCCAGGGAATCAGCAGGGTCAACAGGAGAAGCGCTGTGAGCACAGCGGTCATTCTCCGCCGCAGCCGCCTCATGAAACCAGCCTCCTTTCCGTCTGCTCCCGTCATTCTGCAAAAACCGCTTTGCAGGATTTCATTTTGCCATAAAATCAGACAAATGGCAATATCAAAGTCTTAATTCCTCACCTCCGCCTCTCCTTCTAATGGGGAGACAGGCGGATCAGGACAGCCACCCGCCCTCTCCGGTCACTATGATACTCCAAAATCCACTTTGTTGGTATTGTATGTTTCGACAAAATCCCCTATCATTTTATGTGGGGACACTTGAAGCGCAGCCCCGCCATTTGGAAAAGGAAGGAGGGGTAGACATGGATCTCACAGAGAACAAGCGGGCAGTGGATGCCTTCACATACGGAGCGGGTACATCGGGGTATCCACCTCAGGAGCTCCTCGCCGCCCTGCTGACGCTGGATGGCGCCTCCCTCACGTCCGGAGAGGTGGAGGAGCTGCGCCGCACCTGTCTGGCCCAGGGCGGCATGCAGGAAAGCCCCGGCGGGACATCTCCCGCCGGGGCCCGATAGAGGCGTTCACAGGCACTTCAGATACTTGCCGTAGAGGGTCATCTCCAGCTCGTCCCCGATGGCGTGGACCTGCTCCTCCGAGATCCAGCCCTCATAGAAACCCAGCTCCTCCAGGCAGCCTACATAGCGGCCGGTGGTGTCCTGGATCTCCTTGATTGTCTGGGCCGCCGCCAGCAGACTGTCCGCCGTGCCGGCGTCCAGCCAGGTAAAATTTTTTTCCAGCGGTATCACCTGGAGCTGCCCTCGGCTGAGATACTCCAGATTCACATCGGTGATCTCCAGCTCTCCCCGGGCGGAGGGCTTCAGGGCTCGGGCGATCTCCATCACCTGCTGATCATAGAAGTAGAGACCGGGCACGATATAGTTGGACTTGGGGTAGCGGGGCTTCTCTTCAATGGAAATGGCCTTTCCATTCTTGTCGAACTCCACCACGCCAAAGGGGCGGGGGTCCTCCACGTAGTAGCCGAACACTGTGGCGGCCGCGGGACTGGCCGCAGCCTTTTTCAGGGTGGCTCCCAAGGTGGGGGCGTAGAAAATGTTGTCCCCCAGCACCAGACAGACCCGGTCGTCCCCCACGAACTCCTGCCCAATGAGCAGGGCGTCCGCGATCCCCCGGGGCACCGGCTGCTCCGCGTAGGAGATCTTCAGACCGTACTGGCTCCCGTCCCCCAGCAGGGCGGTGAAGGTGGCGGTCTCGTTAGGGGGGACGATCACCAGGATCTCTGAGATCCCAGCCTGCATCAGAATCGCGATGGGGTAGTAGATCAGGGGCTTGTCGTACACGGGAAGCAGCGGCTTGCAAACCGGCTTGGTCATGGGATACAGACGGGTGCCTTTCCCTGCGGCCAATACGATCCCTTTCATGCGGTCACTCCTCCTCTTCCATCCGGCCTGTTCAGATGATTCAGTTTACCATGTTCCCTCTGCCTTTTCAAGGTGATTTCCATTAAGACTTCCTTAAAAGTGTGTGAGAGGGCCGCAGTGCTTCTCTTCCCCTGCCCGGGCGGTCAGAAAGGCTCCCCGCCAGCCGGAACTGGCTGGCGGGGAGTCGTTGCTTATCCTCTGAATTTCTGTTGTCAGCCCAGGACTACCAGCAGGTCATCGGTATTGACGGCGGTGCCCACTGTGGCGGATACAGACTTGACGGTGCCGTCCACCGGGGCAGAGACCTCGATCTCCATCTTCATGGCCTCCAGCACCACCAGTACATCGCCCGCCTTCACTGCCTGGCCGGGCTTGCACTCCACCTTAAAAATATTGCCGGGCATGGGACTGTTTACCGGCGTCTCGCCGGCGGCAACAGCGGTGGGAGCAGGGGCAGCGGCAGGAGCAGCGGCCGGTGCCGGGGTGGGCGCTGCCACGGGAGCGGCGGCCGCAGGAGCGGCGGCAGCCACGGGGGCGGCGGCCACAGGAGCGGCGGTGGGGGTATCAGCCTTGGCCACCGACACCTGATAGGGCTTGCCATCGATGGTGATGGTGAAGTTTCCGGTGCAGTCCTCCCGGTCTCCCATCTTCAGATAAGAGGGCTGGTAGGACGCGGCAAAGGGCTGGATGGCACGGCTCACATAGCCGGGAGTCTGGGGCACGGGCACCGCGGCATAGTAGACGGGGCCGGCAAAGGGCGCGCGGGGAGCGGGAGCCGCAGCAGGGGCGGCGGGCGCAGCAGGTTTCACAGGGGCAGCCTCCTTTTTCTTCTTGAACCCTGTGGCACGGTCCTCAAAGAAGGCCATGGCCACCTGGGGGAACGCGATATAGGACAGGACATCCTCGTCACTCTTGGCCTTGTCGCCCAGTTCCTTCTTGGTCTTTTCAAACTCGGGCTCCAGGGAGTCGGCGAAACGGCCTTTCACCACAGGGGTGTTGCCCAAAATCTTCTTCTGAATCTTGGCATCGATGGGGGCAGGGGTACGGCCGTACTCACCCCGGCAGTAGGCCTTGATCTCTTTGCCCACCACCTTGTAGCGCTCGCCGGCCAGTACATTCTGCACAGCCTGGGATCCCACCATCTGGCTGGTGGGGGTGACCAGGGGCGGATAGCCCAGGTCGGCACGGACCTTGGGGGTCTCGGCCAAGGCCTCGTCCAGCTTATCGATGGCGTTCATCATTTTGAGCTGGGAGATCAGATTGGACAGCATGCCGCCGGGGATCTGGTAATTCAGGCACTGGGTATCGGTGGCCATGGAGATGGGGTCGAGAGTCCCGTCGGCCAGGAAGTCGGCCCGGACGCCCTTGAAGAAGTCGGCCATCTTGACGAGGACCTTGTCGTCCAGGTCCACCTGGTAGCCAAGCTGGCGCAGGGCGTAAGCCAGAGTCTCGGTGGCAGGCTGGGCGGTGCCGCCGGAGAAGGGGGAGATGGCGGTGTCGATCACATCGGCACCCGCCTCCACCGCCTTCAGATAGGTCATGAAAGCCAGGCCGGTGGTGCAGTGGGTGTGGACCACCACCGGCAGTTCGGGGACCGCGTCCTTGATGGCGGAGACCAGGTCATAGGCGTCCTTGGGCCCCATGATGCCCGCCATGTCTTTGATGGCGATGGACTTTACGCCCATTTTCTGGAGATCCTTCACCATGGCTACGTTCTTTTCCAGGGTGTGGACCGGGCTGGTGGTGAAGCAGATGGTACCGGAGGCGTGGGCCCCCTGCTTGACGGTCTCGTCGATGGCTACCTCCAGATTGCGCACATCGTTCAGAGCGTCGAAGATACGGATGATGTCGATGCCGTTCTTGACGGAGTACTCCACGAATTTACGCACCACGTCATCGGGATAGTGCTTATAGCCCAAGATGTTCTGGCCTCGCAGCAGCATCTGGAGCTTGGTATTGGGCATCTTGGCCCGGATCTTCCGCAGCCGCTCCCAGGGGTCCTCCTGGAGATAACGCAGGCACACGTCAAAGGTAGCGCCGCCCCACACCTCAGCGGAGTAGTAGCCAGCCTTGTCCATGGTCTCCAGAATGGACTCGAATTTGTCATAGGGGAGGCGGGTGGCGATCAGCGACTGGTTCGCGTCACGCAGCACTGTCTCTGTAAAGTTGATCTTTCTCATGTTCATCTGACCTCCGTGATGCTTTTTCAAAGCTGGATTCTATGAAACATAAACAGGGGCAAAGACTTTTCCGGCGTCCCTTCTGGACGGCAGAAAGGGCCGGTTTCCCCCTCCGGCCTGAATCTTATGGTTATTTTAGTATATTTTTTGCCCGGGTGCAAGTCTTTCTGTGCAAATTGGCCCACTTTATCCAGTTATGGAGCAAGATTCAGCAACCGGCCCTGATCGGGCAGGGCATCGGCCCCTATGGTACACGCCACTCTCCTTCTCCACGCAGGAACGGGGCCTGCCCCTCCGCTGCTCCCCGGTCATCGGCGCACCGGGGCCGCCCGGCCTCTCCTCAGGCACGGCCCTGCCTGAAACGCAGAGACCGGGAGCCTGTCTCCCCGACCCGCAGCTCTGCCGCGGCTGGGTACAGGCTCCCGGTCCAGTCATCCGGAGATCCGTCAGCGCTCACTGCATACCACAGCTTCCTTGCGGGCAGCAGGCTCACTCTCAAAGATCATGTCGTCGATGTCTTTATCCTGACGCATCTGATTCCAGATACTGTTCTTCTTCTCACGAAGCATCGTCATGTCGATCTCTCCTTTCCATGGGAACGTCATTTTATCATTTCAGGCAACAAAAACGCCACCGCTGCACTACTGCAAACGATGGCGGAGAAAATCAGGCTGAACTGGAAAAACAAGATTTTTGGGGGTCACCCCAGATCATGTTGGCTCCTATGCACAGTCTGCACGCACCGCTTGCAGTCCCACCTCTCTCCCTGGGTCACATAACGCCGAGATCTCATCTGTGCTCACCTCTTTCTCCGCCGCCCGTTTCTTTGGCAGCTGTGTCTCTCAACAGGCAGGACAACTTTCCCCTTTTTGTCCATTCCGACGCTTTTTTCTCCATACTGCCGGAGCATCCAGCGCCTCCCGCCGGCTGATTGTTGTTATTGTAAACCTCTCTTCTCCAAATGTCAAGAAAATTTTTTGTAAAAAATGAAGGTCTGCCCCACCCCCCCTTCATTTTCCCGGGAGGCCCACCCACCGTGGCACAAAGCGGGGGCCGCACATCCGTGCGGCCCCCGCTGTTCTCTGTGATTCAGTCCTCTTCGGCCGCCGCGTCATAGGCAGCCCGCCCTCCCGACGGGCTCCCCGCGGCGGTGGCGCTGGCCGCCGCCCGGAAGCGGGCCCGGGACTTCTTGATCTCGTCATAGGCCTCCGCCACCGCCTCCTCGGTGCGGCGCAGGGCGTCCTCGCAGTACTCGTTGGCGGAGCGCTTCAACTCCCGGCTGCGCTCCTCCGCCTGGCGCATCAATTCAGCAGAGCGCTGCTTGGCCTGGTTCAGCACGGACTCCTCTGCCAGCATGCGCTGCGCCTCCGCCTCCGCCTGCTTGCGGATCACCTCCGCCTCCCGCTTAGCCGCGGCGATATAGTCGTTCCGGGAGGCCACCAGCTTCTTAGCCTCGCCCAGCTCCACAGGGAACTGGGCCCGGATGTCATCGATCAGATCCAGGGCGCGGTCCCGCTCCAGCACGCACTTGTCGCTGGAAAGGGGCATATTCTTGGCCTCATCCACCATTTCAAAGAGCATGTCCAGTAGCTCTTCCACACCGCTTGCCATCAGTCATTCTCCTTTTCCTGCGCCTGGCGCATTTTCCGGTCTACGTCGTCCACGATCTCCCGGGGGACGAACTCCCCCAGGTCTGCTCCATACCGGGCCATCTCCTTCACCACGGTGGAGCTGAGGTAGGTGTACTTATCGCTGGAGGCCAGGAACATGGTCTCCAGCCTGGGGTTCAGCTTGCGGTTGATGACCGCCATCTGGACCTCCTGCTCAAAGTCGGATACCGCCCGCAGGCCCTTCACTACCACATGGGCCTTCCTGCGCTTGGCATAGGCGGCCAGCAGCTCGTCGGAGAAGTCAACTTCCACGTTGGGAAAGCGGGCAGTACACCGTTCCAGCAGCTCTACCCGTTCCTCCGGGGTAAACAGCCCGTGCTTCTTGGAATTCACCATCACACAGACGATCACCCGGTCAAAGCACTGAGCGGCCCGCTTGATGATGTTCAGATGCCCCAGGGTGACAGGGTCAAAGCTGCCGGGATAGATAGCGGTCTTCATGGTCTCGGGTCACTCCCCTGACGGCGGTAAACTGTCAGTTTGATCCTGCCGTACCGGTATTCCCTCCCCTTTTCATAGGGAGGTGCCAGCGGGGGAAGCTCCCTCTCCGCGGGACTTTCGCAAATCATTATACCATGTTCCGAAAGAATGTCAATCTTCGACACCAGCTCCAGAGTCTGCTCCAGCAGCTGGGTCTGATAGGGCGGGTCCAGGAATATGACACCAAACCGCTCCCGGCACCCACTGAGGAAGGAGATCGCATCCCCCTGCACCACTTGGCCCGCCTTCTCCAGTCCGGTAGCCTTCAGGTTCTCCCGGATGAGGGCAGCAGCCTCCCGCCGGGCGTCCACAAAGGTGCATCGCTCCGCCCCCCGGGACAGAGCCTCGATTCCCAGCTGTCCGGTGCCGCCGAACAGGTCCAGGACGCTCCGCCCCTCAATCTCGAACTGGATGATGTTGAACAGGGACTCTTTCACCTTGTCGGTGGTGGGCCGGGTGTCCATCCCCTGGAGCTCTTTCAGTCTTCTGCCCCGTGCGGAGCCGGAGATCACTCGCATGGTCACTCTTCCTTTCTCTCAGCCTGATCCTGATTTTCTGTCTCTCCCCTGCGGAAATACTGGTACACCGCCTGGGCCGTGCTCTGGGGGACCGCCCGCTCCAGCTCCTCCAGAGATGCCTGCCGGATGGCCTTCACGCTTTTGAAGTGCTTGAGCAGCTGGGCCCGGCGCTTTTCCCCCACCCCGGGTATTTTGTCCAGAACGGAGCCTTTTACGTGTCCCGCCTGGAGCTGCCGGTGGTATTCGATGGCGAAGCGGTGGGTCTCCTCCTGGATCTGCCCGATGAGGGAGAACACTGCCGGCACCGACTGGATACCGATCTCCCGCCCGTCGGGGTGGACCAGGGCCCTGGTGCGGTGCCGGTCATCCTTCACCATGCCGAAGGCCGGGATGTCCAGCGCCATGGCCTCCAGCACCCGCCTGGCCACCCGCACATGCTCCAGACCGCCGTCAATGAGCAGCAGGTCGGGCTTCTCCACAAATTTTTCGTCCCCGTCCAGATACCGGCGGAACCGCCGGGTCAGCACCTGCTCCATGGAGGCGTAGTCGTCCGGGCCCTCCATATCCTTCAGCTTAAAGCGGCGGTAGTCCCGCTTCAGGGGCCTTCCATCCACATAGACCACCATGGAGGCCACGATGTCACTGGCTCCAGTGTTGGAGATGTCGTAGGACTCCATCCGCCGGGGGGGCTCCTCCATGCCCAGCATCCTGGCCAGAGCCTCCAGCAGCTTGTTCTGGCGTTCCTCCCGGGTGGTGGCCCGGGCCACCTCTTCTGCCGCGTTCTGGTTGGCCAGCCGGATCAGATCCATCTTTGCCCCCCTCTGTGGGGTCACCAGCTCCACCCGGCGGCCCACCTGCTCGGAGAGCATCCGGGTCAGCGGGACCTGGTCAGGCAGCTCACAGGGCAGCAGGATCTGCCTAGGCAGCCGGCTTCGTCCCACATAGTACTCCCGCACCAGGGAGGAGAGGACCTCCTCCTCGTCCTCCTCCATAGGGGTCTCCAGCAGGTCCATATCCTTGGCCGCCAGCTCCCCCTCCATGTAGTGCAGGACCACGAAGCAGCTCTTGGCTGTCCCCCGGAAAAAACCGGTGACGTCGGTATCCGCCAGGGAGCCCGCCACCACCTTCTGCCGCATCCCCAGCAGCTCGATGGCCTGGATGCGGTCCCGCAGCTCCGCCGCCCGCTCGAAGCGCAGCTCCTCCGCCGCCCGCTCCATCTCGGCGGTCAGGTCCGCTTTGACCTCCTTGAACCGCCCCTCCAGCAGGGAGACCGCCTGGGCGATGGCCTCCTCATGCTGCTCCTTCATCTGGAGGCTGCGGCAGTAGCCGTCGCACTTGCCCATGTGGAAGTTGAGGCAGGGGCGCTCCTTCCCAATGTCCCGGGGAAAGCGCTTCCCGCAGGAGGGCAGGCGCAGGGCGGAGCGCAGGGCGTCCACGATAGCCTGGGTGGCGTGGCGGCTGGCGTAGGGGCCGAAATAGCGTGCCCCATCCTCCGCCGCCCGGTTGGCCAGGGAGAAGCGGGGGTACTCCTCCCCGGACAAGCGGATGTAGGGGTAGCCCTTGTCGTCCTTGAGCAGGATGTTGTACCGGGGCTGGTGGCGCTTGATGAGGGAGTTCTCCAGTACCAGGGCCTCAAACTCGCTGTCCGCCACGATCACGTCAAAGTGGTCGATCTGGGACACCATGGCCCGGGTCTTCTCCGTGTGAGAGGCGGAGTCCTGGAAATACTGGGACACCCGGTTTTTCAACGCCTTGGCCTTGCCCACATAGATCACCGTGTTTTTGGCATCCTGCATGATATACACGCCTGGCTTCAGAGGCAGGGCGTGGGCCTTTTCCTTCAATTCGTCAAATGTCATAGGGGGCCTCCCGGGGAGATGTTAAAAAAGGCACCGCGCGAAGCGGTGCCTTTCGGATCTGCGCTGTGTGGCTCACTCGGAAAAATCGGAAGAGATCATCTTGAACAGAGCCTCCACCGCTTCCTTCTCATCCGGACCATCCGCAATGAGCTTGATAGGAGTACCTTTGACAATACCCAGGGAGAGCACGCCCAGAAGGCTCTTGGCGTTCACCTTGCGCTCGTCCTTCTCCACCCAAATGGAGCTTTTGAACTCGTTGGCTTTCTGGATAAAGAACGTGGCGGGTCTGGCATGCAGGCCTACCTGGTTATTGACGACCGCTTCCTGACTATACATATCCGTACCTCCGCACTCGATTTGTGTGTTACTAGCATACCAAATTCATCCCGCATCCGTCAATGACATTTTTCACAAATCTGCCTTCTTTTCTCAACAAAAATTGCGGGAGGTCCACGGCATTCGGCGGCAGATGCCCTTCTTCCCGGTCTCCGCCCACCGCTGGGCCGGCCGTGCGCGCTTCTGTCCCCCCGGAAAGAGGGCCCGGCCCCTTACCGCAGCTCCGCCACGGTGACGCCGTCCTCCCCCTCGCCGTAGCGGCCGGGGCGGAAGGATTTGATATAGCGGCTGCGCTTCAGATGCTCCCGCACCGCCTTGCGCACCGCGCCGGTCCCCTTTCCATGGATGATGGTCACGCTCTCCAGCTTGCCCATCATAGCAGTATCCAGGAAGCGGTCCAGCACCGCGATGGCCTCGTCGGTCATCATGCCCCGCAGATCGATCTCAGAGGGGGCCGCGGCGGCGCGCAGGGTGTGCTGGGCCCGCTGGACGATGCGCCTGGCCTCCTTCTGGCTCTGGGTCTCGCCCTCCACTACCCGCACCTCGTCCTGCTTGGCGGTGATCTTCAAGATCCCCGCCTGGAGCTGGAGGGTGCCGTCCTTGTTTACCGACAGGACGCTGGCTCTGGTCCCCATGGATACCAGCTCCACCGTATCCCCGGCCCGGGCCGGCCGGGTGGGGGGCGGGGCCCCCGGCCCCTGCCCCGCCCCGCCGATGGACCGCTCCGCCTCGTTGAGCAGGCGGCGGGCCTCCGCCCGTCCGTCGTTCACCTGCTGCCAGTCCAGGTCCTGGCGCTTTTTCAGCTCCTTCAGTTCGGAGAGGGCCAGGTCGCTGGCGTCTCTGGCCTCCTGGATGATGGCCCGGGCCTCCGCCTGGGCCTTCTCCACCACCTTGGAGCGCTCCTCCTCCAGCCGCTTCCGGTACTCCCGGGCCTTGCCCGCAGACTGCTCCATCTCCAGCTTCAGCCGCCGGGCCTCCGCCCGGTCCTTCTCCATCTCCTGGCGCTGCTGGTCCAGCTTGGTGAGTACGTCTTCAAAGCGCACGTTCTCCGCATCCAGCCGGGCGGCCGCCCGGTCGATGATCTCCTCCGGCAGGCCCAGGCGCCGGGAGATAGCGAAGGCGTTGGATTTGCCCGGGATGCCCATTACCAGCCGGTAGGTGGGGGCCAGGGTGTCCACATTGAACTCGCAGGAGGCGTTCTCCACCCCGGGGGTGGTCATAGCGTACACCTTCAGCTCGGCATAGTGGGTGGTGGCCGCCACCAGTGCCCCCAGCTCCCGGGCACTCTCAATGACGGCCGCCGCCAGGGCGGCGCCCTCCACCGGGTCGGTGCCTGCCCCCAGCTCGTCGAACAGGATCAGGGTCTGACCGTCCGCCTCCTTCAGGATGCCCACGATGTTGGTCATATGGGAGGAGAAGGTGGACAGGGACTGGGCAATGGACTGCTCATCCCCGATGTCAGAGAGCACCCGGCGGAAGACCCGCACCGTGCTGTCCGACTTGGCAGGGATGTGCAGCCCGCACTGGGCCATCAGTGTAATGAGGCCCAGGGTCTTGAGGGTCACCGTCTTGCCGCCGGTGTTGGGACCGGTGATGACCAAGGTGTCGAACCGGTCTCCCAGCTCCAGGTCGTTGGCCACCGCCTTCTTTTTATCCAGCAGGGGGTGCCGCGCTCCCCGCAGCCTCAGGTACCGTTCCGACAGGCCGGGCTGGCTGGCCTCCATCTTCAGGGAGAGCTGTCCCCGGGCGAAGATGGTGTCCAGCAGGATCAGCAGAGTATAGTCCTCCCCGATATCCTCCTTATGGGCGGCGCACTGGGCGGACAGCTCCGCCAGGATGCGTTCGATCTCCTTTTTCTCCCTGGCCGCCAGCTCACGCAGCTCGTTATTGGCCTTCACCACCCCCATGGGCTCAATGAAGAAGGTGGAGCCGCTGGAGGACACGTCGTGGACCAGGCCGGGGATGGCGTTCTTGTGCTCCGCCTTCACCGGTACCACGTACCGGTCGGAGCGGATGGTGATGATGGACTCCTGGAGGTATTTGGACTGGTTGGAGGAGATCAGCCGCTGGAGGATGTCCCGCACCCTGGTCTCGGTGGAGCGCATGTGCCGCCGGATGGAGGCCAGCTCGCTGCTGGCTGAGTCGGCGATCTCCTCCTCACTGAGGATGGAGTTGGTGATGCTGTCCTCCAGGAAGCGGTTTGGGGTCAGGGAGCGGAACAGGTGGGAGATGACGGTCTTCTCCTCGCTGTCCCCGTAGTCCCGCGCCCCCCGGGCGCACCGCAGCACAGAGGCGATGTCCAGCAGCTCCCGGGTAGACAGGCTCCCCCCCATGTCCGCCCGCTGGAGGCTGGCCGACACCGGCTTCACCCCGGAGAAGCCGGGGCTCCCCCGCAGAATGAGCATCTTTACCGCGGCGGAGGTCTCCTCCTGCGCCCGGGCCACGTCGTCCAGATCAGTGAGGGGACGCAGTGCCAGGCAGCGCTCCTTTCCCTCCAGGGTGGCCGCGCAGTCGGCAAGAAGAGCCAGCACCTGGGGCAGCTCCAGGGTGGCCATAGATTTTTCAAACAGTTCACTCATATACAAAACTCCTGGATCGTTGGTCACATTCCATTTTGGCGGTTCAAGGACCGCCGTACACGTTTTATTGTCTCATAAAAGCCTCCGGTTGACAAGCCCTGGGCCTCGCTCCCTGTATTTTTTGCCCACTCCCGCCGGCCGAGCTCCACATACGCCCGCCCTGTCACCATGGCGGCAGGGCGGGCGTATGCTATTTGACCCGGTCCCAGCCCTCCTGGTCCAGGTCCTCCACTGCACTCACCCTTTTGCAGTACCAACCAGGCCCTCTCATAGCGGAAGGTCCACCGCAGAAGGGAAAGGCCAAGGAATGCCTCCATGAGCAGGGAACATGACCACAGCACAATGCTTCCCGCTTTCATGACAGCGGCACCGCCCCCGTCAGATCCGGGGGCTTTTTCAGCACCTCTGCATGAGTAAAATATAGGCGGTCCCGCGCGGGATACCAGAAATACTCGGCCCCCACCCAGCCCTGCTCCAGCAGCTCCATCACCACCCAGACGTGCTCGCCGTCCTCCGCGACGCACCAGACCTGGAGGGCCAGGATGGGCCCCAGTCCCAGATCCTGCCTCACCTGATCCATCGTATGGGCCACCAGGGTGTCCACAGTCCCACCCCCTCTTTCCCAGGTGAGCAGCGCGTCCTCCGCCAGCACCCCCTGGGTGGGGCCGCCCAGGAAGAAGAGGAAGAGCAGCACCGTCGTCAGCCAGGAGAGGCCCCGCCAGGCTCCCCCTGTTCGCTGCGGGCGGGCCGCTGTCTTGACCCGCACCGCTGTATCGCACTCCCCGAAGCACAATGGCGTGCTCCACAGGCTCCGCCCGGCCCCCATCTCCACCAGGGTCCTGGCGTACTCCCGCCGTTCCTCCGGCTCCAGCTCCTTCAGAACGGCCGCGTCGCATGCCAGCTCCAGGTCCCGACAGAAATATTTGTAGCCCAGCCAGATCAGCGGGTCCCACCAATAGAGAAATACCCCCATGTTGGCCCACCCCTTGAACCAGAGGTGCCCCAGCCTGATATGCTCCAGCTCGTGGCGCAGCACCAGGGCCCGCTGCTCCGGGGACAGCTCCCGCTGGAGGCAGATCACATATTCCACCGACCCCAGCCATCCCCTGCTGGTGAGGAAGCTGGTGGGCAGTCCCTCCACCAGCCGGATCTGGATCTTCCGCGTCTCCTCCTGGAGGACATGCTTGGTCAGAGCCTCCTCTCCGCCCAGCAGCTCCCCCCTGTGCAGCAGCTCCTTCAGCCGCCTGTCCTGTCGGCAGGAAAAAACGATCCCCAGCACCAGGACGCCCAGACACAGCAGCGCGGCCGCCCCGGCTATCCCCTCCCCGATTTCCACCGGCACCACCGCCCCGCCGGGCAGGGACAGATGGTACACCCCCGCCCCGTGGTAATCCATGGGCAGATAGGCGGGGATTGAGGTCGTCCATCCGCCGTCCTTTACCCGCCCGGTGATCAGGTCACGGAAGGTGACGGGCAGGATGTGGACCAGGCTGAGCAGGCCGTAAAAGCTCGGACTGTACAGGCTGATCCAGCCCACCACCCAAAGGGCCACCCGCTGCCCCGGGGAGAGTATCCGCACCAGCAGGGGGCGCAGCAGAAACAGGGCGGCGAACATCATTCCCACTGCCAGCCCCAGATTGATCATCATAAACATGCCCACAACAAAAAATCGGCCGATCATATCCGCTCCTCTCCTTTCTCTCAGGCTCAGTCCACGGGATAAAACTGAGTGCAGTCCGCCAGGTCATGGGGCCGGCCCTCCTGCCGGAGCTGGATCATCCCCATCTTGCCGCTCTCCCCCAGCACGCACCGGAACGCCCGCCAGGTGCCCACGCTGGTCTCCAGATAGATCCGGCCCCCTGTGCCCTCCCACTTCCACCAGCCGGCGGCGATGCTCACCCCGGAGAGCAGGTCCCCCTTCTCCTCCAGCCGCCGGATCAGCTCCTCCACCACCTTCTCCGGCGCCTCCTCCATCTGCGTCAGGTTTCGGGAGAGATCAGTCTCTGTCACTCCCCCCGGCACGGCCGGCGCCCCCGCAAAGAGGAGGAACACCAGGGCGGCACAGAACAGCCCGGTGAGGCGGCGCACAGGGGTCAGGGGACGCCAGGCCACCGCCGCCCGCACCCGCAGGGCTCCGTCGCACTCCCCAAAGCACAGCGGGGCCTCCCACAGGCGCCGCCCCGCCCCCAGCTCCACCAGGGTCTTGGCGTACTCCTTCCGCTGCTCCGGCTCCAGCTGATCCAGGGTCCTCTGGTCACAGGCCAGTTCCATATCCCGGCCCATATACCGAAATGCCAGCCACAGGATCGGATTCCACCAGTGGAGCAGCAGGCAGGCGCCCCTGAGCCCGGAGAAGTACCCATGGCGGAGATAGATGTGGTTCAGCTCATGGCGCAGCACCAGGGAAAGCTGCTCTTTGGGCAGCTCTGCCTGGAGGTACACCGAATCCCCCATGACAAAGCTAGTGGGCAGCCCGGGGGTGATCCACGCCCGGATCTTTCCGGGCTGCATCCAGAGCTCCAGCCGGTCGGCCCCCAGGGCCACCAGCTCCTTCTCCTCCAGCTCGCTCCCCTGCCGCCCCCAGCACATCAGGGCGAAGGACCGGTGACAATACCACAGGAGCAGCCCCACCGCCACCGCGGCCCACAGGAGGGACAGGGCCAGCAGCGGACCGCTGTTCAGCTCCACCGCCGCAGTTTCCCCGCCGGGCAGGACCACGGGGTACTCCCCCGGCCCGTCGTAGGCGGGCGGCAGGAAAGCCGGCGCGCCGAATATCCCGCCCGGCCGGGGTCCCAGCAGGTCCCAGACCGTTACCGGCAGCACCCTTACCAGGCTGGTCAGCCCCCACAGGTTCCCAAATATGCCGATGCTCCACGCTACATACCAGACTGCCACCCGCTGCTGGGGGGTGAGGAGCCGGAGGAGCAGAGGGCGCAGCAGAATCAGGACGGCCAGGACGACCCCCAGTGCCAGCCCCGCGTTCAGGTGATTCAAAAATATGGTGAGCCACGTGTTCAGTCCGTCCACGGTCAGTCCTCCCAGGTGTGCTGGTCGATCAGGTCCTTCAGCTCCAGTGCCTCCTCCATGGTCAGCTTCCGCCCGCTGAAAAAGGCGTTGAGGAAGGGGGCCATCCCCCCCGCCTTCACCGCCAGCTCCTCCCCTTGGGCTCGGATGACCTGCTCCCGGGTCAGCAGCGGGGTGACCACCGCGCGCTCGTTTCTGGCCGCCCCCTTCCGGCACAGCTTGCGCAGCACCGTATAGGTGGTGCTCTTGGTCCAGCCCAGCTGCTCCCGGCACAGAGTCACCAGCTGGGTGGAATTCACTGGTGCACTTTCCCACAGCACCTCCATCAGCCGGTATTCCCCGTCAAACAGCTTTTCCACCGTCCGTCCCCCTTTAGGTTTATTCTAATAAACCTCTCTTTCACTGCAAGTTTATCGTAATAAACCTCTCTTGTCAAGAGCCTGATTTCCCTATCGGACTCCGGAGCGGGCAGCGGCACACCCTGCATAGGCCCGCACAGGCTCGCCCGTCTCATCCCTGAAAACGATTTACGGGCGGCCCCGCGGGGCCGCCCGTAAGCGAAAGTATCTTTTTTGTTCAAGCTGATTCGGTAAGCCGGAGCCCCCCGTCTCCGCTCCTGCCGCGCGTTCCAGTCAAAAGCTCTATTGTTTCCTCTCCAGCAGCTCCAGCAGCAATCGCTCGTTCTCCCGGGCCGCCCGGCTCAGGGCGGCGGATTTCACCCGCAGGCGTTCCAGGCTCCCCTCATAGTCCGCCATCAGGCGGTCCGCGGCGGCCGTGGCCTCCTCCCGGCGGAAGTGATGCACATCACCGGCGGAGGGCATGTCCAGCTCCTTCAGATAGCTGGCCACCTTGGGATCATAGACCAACCCCAGCACAGGGACCGCCATCCGGGCGGAGAAAATCAGGGTGTGCAGCCGCATAGCCAAACACAGCCTGCCCTCCCCCAGCACGGCCATCAGCTCCCTCGGGGTGCAGGGGGCGTCCAGCAGATGGGAGGGGCACTCCATAGCGCTCCGCACCTGTGCGGTGGCCGCCCGGTCCCGGCAGGGCTGCATCATCAGGAACAGGATCTCCATCCCGCAGGTCCGGTAGAGATGGTCGCACAGGGCGGCCAGCTCCCCGGCGAAGCTGCCCGTATCCGGCCAGTCCCGCACCGAGACCGCCGCGAAGGGAGTGCCCCGCTCCAGCCCGGCGGACCGGAGCAGTTCCCCGGCCCGCTCCTTGGGGGCGGGATCCAGGTTGAACACCGGGTCGGCCGTGACGTGGAGATCTGGACGCTCCACCCCCATCTCCACCAGTTCCCGGGCGGAGCTGTGGTCCCGCAGGGTCACCAGAGCGGCCCGCTCCACTGCCCGCTTCACCCGGCGGCGGTTGGCCGGCTTCTGCACCGGCCCGATGCCGTTGGCGTAGAGCATCACCGGCTTCCCCATCCACTCGGCACAGCGCACGATGGACAGATAGTAGAGGAGGGAGCGGGTGGAGGTCCGGTCCTGGAGCAGGCTGCCCCCGCCGGACAGCAGAGCGTCGCATCGGCGCAGGGCACCGAACACCTTCCAGAAACGGAAGCGGGGGATGGCATTCATGCCGTAGTGCCGCTGGGTCTCGCGGGGGTCGTTGGACAGCACGGTGACCCCCACCTCCCCACTGGCCTCCAGAATGCTCTGGTGGATGGCCTCCAGGATGGCGTCGTCCCCCGCGTTGGAAAAGCCGTAGTAGCCGCTCATGACCACCTGGTACTTCCGGCAGCGCACCTGCTCATACATGGCCAGACAGTCCGCTGCCATCCGGCGCACGGAGTAATACTGGAAGATCACCTCCCGGCCGTAGGCCCCCGCCGCCTCCTTCTTCTCCGGGGAGAGGGACAGGACGGCGGCCACATCGGCCAGCAGACGCTCCGGAGTGGACATGGGCAGTCCCCGGCAGCAGAAGTTGCCCAGCCGGGCCTCCTCCAGCTTCTCCGGACCGAAGAGGCCCTGATACCCCTCGTTTCCCGCCACGATGACGGGCTTGGCGGCGGACATGGCCTCCAGCGCCGACCGGGACACCCCTACGAAGATGTCCCCCGCTGCCACGATCTGATTGATGTCGGTGCGTGGGCCGGTCATCACCACGCAGGTGCGTCCCATCCGGGCGTTCACCGCCTCCGCCTGCTCTTTCAGCTCCCGGAACACGTTGCCCCCTCCGGCGATGAGCAGCTGCACCCCGGGCACCGCCCGGTCCAGCTCCTCCGCGATCTGGATCAGCTGCCGGGCCACCAGGGCCCGGTCCTCGTCCATCCGGCTCACATAGGAGACCACCGGCCTGGACCGGTCCAGGCCGAACTCCTCCACCACTGACTGGCCGGAAGTCTGTGGAGAAAACTTCTCTGTATCGATGCCGTTGATGGTCACAGAGATGTGCTCCTCCGGCACCCCGTATTCCCGGATCAGATACGCCTTGATGTCATCGGAGACGGCGACGGTCCGCTGCCCCCAGTTGGTGAGGTAGCGCAGCCCGCCCTTGGTGGTGAACACCCAGTGGGCGGTGGTGACGAAGGGGAACTTCATCGTTCTCTGGAGGGTGCCGCACAGGAAGGCGGGGATGCGGGCGTGGGCGTGCACCACGTCCGGCCTCTCAGTACGGATGATCTCCTTCAGCAGCTTTCGGGAGCGGAGCATGCATCCGGCGTCCCGCCGGTGCATGGGGACCTGGTAGTGACGGATGCCCGCGGCCACGATCTCAGGGACATAGACACCGCCGTTGGAGGCCACCACGATGTCGTGTCCCTCCGCCTTCAGCTCCTTGGCCAGCTCTACGATATGGGTCTCCGCTCCGCCGATATCCAGGCCCATAGTGGCCATCAGGATCTTCATGTCTGCCGCCCCTTTTTAAAAAATCTCTGTCACTGTGCCGATGAACTCCGCGTATTTTGTGCAGAAGGTCCGGGAGGAGTTGACCCCCAGCTCATACACCCGATTCAGGGTATAGCGCCCCGACTGGCTCACCAGGCCGGTGCCCTCTACGGTGATCAGCATGTCCACGCCATCCTCCACCGGGGCGGCCGCCACGGTGCCGTCGTCAAACTCGGCCAGCTTGGTGCCGGGCATGAGCTGGATGTCGGTGATGGTGCCCAGGGTGCCGCCGCTGCTCCGGTCCGGGTCAAAGAGCTGGTCGCCCTCCCGCACTGCTTCGGCCACATAGGTCCGTATCCCGCTGGCCAGGATCTGGTAGGTGATGGTCTGGTCCGCCGTGTTGGTGCTGGTGATGGCCATCTGGGTGTTCTTGGTGTACAGGGCAAAGCCCATCACCGCCACCACTACGATGACCAGCAGGTCGATGACGCTGATGAAGCCGAACAGGCGGCCGTTGCGGTCGATGATCTTTTTCATCCCTGCTCCCCCCTCTCAATGGAAACCACGGGCCCGCTGCCCATATAGCCGGAGCCCCGGACATAGGCGGTCACGCCCACCCGCAGCTTGAAGCCTCCGCCCAGCAGGAGGGAGTCCTCTCCCTCGGTATAGGGGGCCTCCACTGTCACCAAAGCGTCCTCGTAACCCTCGATCCCGGCGAGGACAAAGGCCTTGTCCTCGTGATCCTGGATCAGAGCCTGGGCCGGCACTGTCTCCACAGACACCACTGTGCCCAGCTCGTAGTTCTTCACGGTGTCCACCAGCTGGTCCCCGGGCTTGATCCGCTCGCTGACTCCCTGGATCATCTTCTGAAATCGGATGGTGTACTGCACCGTCCCTGCCGCGGAAACGGCCCCTTCCGCCGGTGCGGCCGCCGGCTTTATGGAGCTCCACACCAGGAATGCCCCCACCGCCAGGGCCAGTACAAGGACGATGCTGTCAAACAGGTTCAGTCGGAAGCGGAATTTCGGCTTATTTGGTTCCATGAGATACTCCTTTCAGGACGTCCCGGTAGACGTCCTCCACATGCTTGGCAAAGATCTCGCCGGTATAGTTTTCTTCAAAGGACCGTTTGGCCCCCTCTCCCAGCCTGCGCAGCAGGGCGGGGTCATCCATCAGCCGTGCCACACAGCCGGCCAGGGCCCGGCTGTCCCGGTTGGGGAAGACCAGACCGTTCTCTCCGTCCTGGATCAGCAGGGGGTTGCCCCCGATATCGCTGACCACGGCGGGCAGGCCGAAGCTCATGCCCTCCAGCAGGGAGAGGCTGGTCCCCTCGCTCTCGGTGGAGGCGTTGATCTGAGCGTCCATGGCCCACAGGGCCCGCTCCACCCGCTCAATAAAGCCGGCAAAAAACACTGTCCCCTGGGGGAAGGACACCGCCCGCAGCCGCAGGGCAGCCTCGGCGCTGCCCTCTCCGGCCACCAACACCTTCACCCGGCGGCCCTGACTGAGCAGCTGCTCCGCCGCATCCAGCAGCACGCTGTGCCCCTTGTACTCCTCCACCCGGGCCAGGATGCCCACCACGAAGTCCTCCGGCCCAAAGCCGTACTCCGCCCGCAGTGCGGTCCGCTCCTCCTCCGTAGGGGCCGCCAGGGGAGCCACACCGTTGAAGAGCACGTGGATCTTCCGATCCGGTACGCCGGACTGGAGCAGCAGCTCCCGCACCGATGGGCTCACTGCGATGGCCCCGTCGGACAGGCAGGCATCCAGCACATGGCCCGCCAGACGGCCCACCGGGCTACCCATCACCCGCCCCAGGGGGAAGACACAGTGCTTGGTGTAGATCACCTTTTTGCCGCACAGCCGGGCAGCCATCCGTGCGGACATGGAACCGTGGGTGTGGACCAGATCCGGGTCCACCGCGCGGATGACCCGGCGCAGGGGAGCCACCGCCGACAGATCCATGGACCGGTCCGCCATGGCGTCGATCTCATGGACCGGCACCCCCAGCGCCTCTACAGGTCCTTTCAGGGCGCTGCCCCGTGGGAGCACCACCTGGGACTGGAACTGGCTGCGGTCCTGACAGCTCAGATAGTTGAGCAGGCTGCGGCCGCCGCCGCCGATATTGGTGTCACTGATGACCTGTAAAATGGTATTCACCGGTCCTCCACCTCCTGTTCCGCCAGCCGGGCAAAGCTGGCTCCCAGGGCCAGCACCGCGAAGAAGAGCAGGGCCACCCTGTAGTTATAAAATGTGTAGTCGGTCATGCTCTGGGCCATGAACCCGCCCACGCCGCCGATGGCGCCGGCCAGATAGCACCGGGCCCGCCAGCTCCGGTTCCGGGAGAGTGCCGAGCAGATCACCCGGCAGAAAATGAAGATGATCAGCAGGAACACCACCAGGGCCACCACGCCGCCGTCCGACATGATCTGCAAAAAGAGGTTATGGGCGTGCTGAGCATTGGCTGCGTTGTAGCTGTATGCCGGGTAGACCAGATTGAAAGCCCCGGTGCCCGGCCCGATGCCGCACAGCCAGTAGTCCTTCAGCATGGCTATGGTGCCCATCCAGATAGACACCCGGTAGGACGTGGAGGTGTCCTCCAGGTTTCCGATGCTGGTGAAGCGGCTGATGACGGTATCCGGCAGCACAAAGTAGAGGGCCACCAGCGCCACTGGGAGCACCACCGGCGCCAGCACCAGCACCCGGGGGTTGAGGAGCACCAAAAAGATCATCCCCGCGATCAGCAGGCCAAGCCAGCCGCCGCGGGACATGGTGAGCACCATGCACAGGCACATCACCCCGCAGCAGGCCAGCAGCACCAGCCGTTTCCTGGTCCCCTTAGCGGTGAGCAGGGCCGCCCCGCCCAGGGAGATCATCAAAATCAGATACTCGGCCAGCACATTGGGGTTCTGGAGGGTGGAGTAGACCCGGATGGTGACCGAGGAGAACATGTCGCTGTCCACCCAGGCGGCATCCCCCGTGGCGCCCAGCACATACTGGCCCACGCCCAGCAGAGCCACCACGCCTCCCGCCAGCACCATGAGAAACACCAGCTGTTCCGCCCGCTCCCAGCTGTCCACGGCGTTCTCCACCACCAAGGCGAAGACCATGAAAAAGACCATCAGCAGGCCGGGGAACAGGCTCTGCCGGGGCGTGACGGAGGTGGCCGTGGCCGCCAGATACACCGCCGCGTACAGCAGGATATACCGGTTGACCGGGGAGTAGGCCAGGGGCCGTGCCCGGTCCCGGACCAGATTCAGTGCCAGGGAGGCGAAGGCCACCGCCGCCAGAGCCAGTACCGCCATAGTGGGCAGCAGGGGGGCCAGCACCACCGCCGCAGAACACCAGAGGGTCAGGCGCAAAAAGATGCTCCCCCCGAACAGGCGCTCCAGTCCCAGCCTGCGGTACAGGGCGCACAGCCCGCCCCGGATCAGGTCCCACAGTCGGAAAAAGACACTGGATTCCGCCGCCTGCCGGCCCGCCATTGGGGCCACGAAGGCCCGGACCACCCGACTTCTCTGCCACTGTCCGCTGAACCACAGACAGATGGCGGTGAGCACCCGCCCCAGTATGCTGCTGTTCCAGATCTCTATCGCTCGATTCATTGCATCAGCCTCGTTTCCACACTCGTTTCACCATCTTCAGGGCCAGCTGCCCCTCCTCCAATCTCAGCAGCACCGCCGCCGGGAAGTAGACGGCCACACCAGCCGCCGCCGAAGCCCCCAGGGTGAGCAGCTCCCCCGCCTTGCCGGGCAGCAGGCCCTCTGTCAGGCCGGCCACCGCCCAGGCGCCCACCGCCATCAGCGCGGTGGCCAGCGCCATCTTCCCCAGGTCCAGCAGGAAACTTCGGCTGAGGACCCCCTCCCCCCGCAGCTCCAGGGGGATGTCCAGCAACAGGGCGTAGACGGTGGAGGATACAGCGGAGGAGAGGGCCAGACCAGCCACCCCCATCCTCTGGGCCAGCGCCATGCACAGCAGGACATTGACCAGGATGGAGGCCGCACCGGCCGCCAGGGGCACCTTCCCCTTCTGCCGGGCGAAGTAGGCCCGGCTGAGGATATTCTGGACCGCGTATCCCGTCATCCCCAGCGAGACCCAGAACAGCCCCTGGGAGGTGATGGAGACGGAAAAATCATCAAAAGCGCCTCCTCCATAAATAAAGGAGATCAGCGGGCGGGAGAGCACCATCAACCCCGCCGACATGGGCAGGACGAAGAACAGACAGCCGTGCAGGGTGGTCCGCAGCGTCTCCCGGAACTCCCCCTCCTGCTCCCGGCCGGTGAGGCGGGACAGCTTGGGAAAGATCACATTGGTGACGGACAGGACGAACACCCCGGCGATCACCAGATACAAGTTGGTGGAAAACTCGATGGCGGACACTCCGGCCCCCTCGTACAGTCGGGACCCGAACTTGGAGTTGATAGTCAGGTTGATGGGCTGCACCCAGGTGGAGACCATCACTGGCAGCATCAGGGCAAAGACCTTCCGCATCCCCTCGGAGCGCAGCTCCAGCCCCGGCCGGTAGCGGAAGCCCAGCCGGCGCAGTGAGGGCACCTGGACCGCCGCCTGGAGGAACCAGCCCACCAGAAAGGCAACGGCCAGGCCGTAGATGCCGAACTGCTGGTCCAGCGTCAGGTAATAGAGAATGATGACCAGGTTGGACACCACGCTGATCAGGGCAGGGACATTGAACTCCCCCAGGGACTGGAGCACTCCCACAAAGGAGAAGGCCACCCCGGTGAACAGCACCGTGGGGAACATCACCCGGGTGAGGGAGACGGCCAGCTCCGCCGTCTGGGCATCATATCCGTCGGCAAACAGGCTGACCAGGGGCCCCGCGAACAGGATGCCCAGCACCGAAAGGACCGCAGAGAGCAGCCCCATCACGGTGATGAAGCAGCCCGCGAAGCGGAAGGCCGGCTCCCGCCCCTTCCGGGTGAGATACTCGCTGAACACCGGGATAAAGCAGGCCGAGATAGCGGAGGCGAACACCGCGTCAAAAAACACCCTGGGGATCCGGCTGGCTGTATTGAAGGCGTTAGCCGCCATCCCCGTCCCGTAGTAAACCGCCAGCAGATGGTCCCGGTACAGCCCCAGCACCTTGCCCACCAGGGCGATGATCATCACGATGCTGATGGTCCGTGTGGCATGGTCCTGCCGCTCCTCCATCGCGCCACCTCCTATGGATCCCCAATAAAATCGTTTTATTTTACACCACCCCTCCGACTTTTTCAACCGTTGGCCCGTGTGTTCATAGGATGTTCACATTTTCCCGAAATCTGTACACTTTTTTCCATTGAAAGTGCCCTGCTCCACTGCTATAATAAGGAATTAGTTTTGCTGTCCCCACCACCTGTCCTAACCATGTGAAAAGGAGTATCCATGAAACATCGTCATTTCACCCAAGCTGCCCGCCGCCTCACCGCCTTGACGCTGGCACTGCTGCTGGCACTGCCCTCGGCCTACGCCGCCGCAGGCTCCCCGCAGCTGCGCACCACCCGGGAGCTGGCTGACGGCCTGACCTATTCCAACACCATCACCAGCCACTCCGCCGCGGGCCGGGTGGAGAGCTTCTCCCTGGAACTCTCTCCGGACAGCCGGGAGGTGGAGCCCATCTTCCTCCAGGCATCCGGCACCGCCTACGGGGCCGGCTCCATCAATCTGGCGGTCAGCTATGCCCAGAGCCTGGGCTACCACGTGCTGGGCGCCATCAATACCGACTTCTTTGCTCCCTCCACCGGCGTGCCTCTGGGCATCTCCATTGAGGACGGCATTTATAAATCCAGCCCGGAGGCCGAGGCCGCCGTGGTCATCACCGACGGTGAGGTGGAGCTGGTAGAGCAGCCCCAGGTCACCCTCACCCTCACCAACGAGTCCACCGGAGGCCAGACCGTTCTGACCCACCTGAACAAATACCGGGCCGACTCCGGCGGGCTCTACCTGTTCAACTACGATTTTTCCACCGTCTCCACCCACACCAGCACCCCCGGCTGGATGGTGCGCATGGAGCTGACCGATCCCGACGACACCCTCTCCGTCTCCGGTCGTCTGGAATTGGAGGTCACTGAGCTGCTCCGCACCGACACCTCAGTGGTCATTGGCGAGAACGAGTACATATTGACTGCCGCCGACGCCGGCGGCCTGGAGTCCGTATTCCAGAGCTTCCAGGTGGGCGACCGGGTCACCCTCCGCACCGACTGCACCTCCTCCACCCTCGAGGACGCCCAGTGGGCCAGCGGCGTGGGCGATGTGATGGTCCGGGACGGACAGATCACTGACTCCACTGCCTGGACCTATGTGGAAAAGGGCCGCGACCCCCGCTCCGCCCTGGGCGTGCGGGAGGACGGCACCCTGGTCCTGTACGCTGTGGACGGCCGCAGGAGCGGCTACTCCGGCGGACTGAGCCAGCTGGATCTGGCGGAGGAGATGCTCTCCCAGGGCTGCGTCTGGGCGGTCAACCTGGACGGCGGCGGCTCCACCGCCATCAGTGTCTGGGTCCCCGGCCAAGAGGGCCCCTCCATCGTCAACATCCCCTCCGATGGCAAGCCCCGGGCCTGCGCCACCTACCTGCTCCTGGTCTCCCGGGATGAGGGTGACGGCGATCCGGACCGGCTGGTGCTGAAAAATGACGGGCTGGTGGTCCTCACCGGCACCTCTGTGGACCTGGGGGAGACGGCCGTGCTGGACAGCGGTCTGAACATCCTTCGGGATGACCCAGGCGAGGTGGAGATCTCCTCCCTGGACGACCTGGGCCGGGTGGAGGACAACATCTACACCGCCGGCAGTGACGCGGGCACCGATACCCTGGAGCTCTGGTCCCCGGATCTGGATGTGGAGGGCACCGCCCAGATCCACGTAGTGGACCATCTCACCGGCCTCACTGTCTCCCGGGAGAACAGCACCGACGCCCTCACCTCCCTCACCCTGGAGCCTGGAGACCAGGTCCAGCTCACTGCCCAGGGTACCTACTGGTCCCGGGCTGCCATGCGGGACGTGGGAGCCATCTCCTGGACGGTGGAGGGCAGCATCGGCTCCATCACCGAGGACGGACTGTTCACCGCTGAGGGCCCCGGGGGCGCCTCCGGAACCCTCACCGCCTCTGCCGGCGGGCAGAGCCAGACCATCACGGTCTCCCTGGAGAACTCCCACGAGGACGTGCCCGAGGGGCACTGGGCCTACACCGCCGTGGACTACTGCTATGCCAACGGCCTGGTGGGCGGCATCTCAGACACTGAGTTCGGCCCTGACCTGCACATCCGCCGGGGCGACTTTCTGCTGATGCTCTACGGCGCGGCGGGTAAGCCGGCCGTCACCTCCCCCGCCTCCTTTACTGACGTATCCCCCTCCGACTACTACTACACCGCTGTGTCCTGGGCCCAGGCCAACGGTCTGGCCACCGGCGTGGGGGATGGCACCCTGGCTCCCGCCTCTGATGTCACCCGGGAGCAGGCTTTCACCATTCTGAACCAGGCCCTGCCTCTCCTGGGCATCACCTGCCAGCCCGGCGCTCTCACCGTTCTGGATCAGTTCGGCGACCGCGCCTCCCTCTCCGACTGGGCTGCCCAGCACGCTGCCACCCTGGTGGCCTATCAGATCGTGGGCGGCGACACCGACGGCAACCTGAATCCTCAGGCTTTCCTCACCCGCGCTGAGATGGCCGCTCTGCTGTATAAGCTGTCCAACTATACGCCTCCTGCCGATCTGGACCCCGGCGACCTGGTCCAGCCGGAGGAGGACCCTCAGCCGGGCGGCACCGCCGACCCCGGCCAGGCAGAGGGCCCGGGCCAAACTGCTGATCCGGACCAGCCGGAGGACCCGGGACAGACCAGCCAGCCGGAGGAGCCCGCTGTCCCCGTGGAGGGCATCACCCTGGACACCGGCGAACTGACCCTCCAGGCCGGCTCCAGCTATCACTTCACCCCCACGCTCTCCCCTGAGGGAGCCGCCGGCACCGTCGTCTGGACCAGCAGCGTGCCCACTGTGGCGCCAGTCACCAGCGACGGCACCATCACCAACCTGAACACCACCGGCGGGCAGGTGAGCGTCACCATTACCGCCTCCTGCGGGGACGCCTGCACCAGCGCTGTGGTCCTCTGCGACACCGCCGCCTCCGCCGGCACCGTCCGCGGGGCGGAGAACGGCCTGAACGTCCGTTCCGGCCCCAGCACCTCCCACTCTGTGGTGGGCTATCTGCGGGAAGGAGGCAGGGTCATCCTCCTCGCTCCGCCGGAAGACGGCTGGCTCCACGTCTCCTACCTCACCCAGTCCGGCCAGGCCGCTATCGGCTATGTCTCCCTGGACTATATCGTACTGGACTGATCTCAAGGCAAATAAACAG
>OLSG01001060.1_pt1 | contig 30780 bp, 22 predicted proteins | sample 1673041 | NCBI WGS metagenome assembly OLSG01 (sample SAMEA3136749, study PRJEB25190) | human gut metagenome | reverse complement strand
AATGTCGCAAGCGACCGTGCTCGGCGCGAGAATGTGCCTTGGCACATTCTTTTTATACAAAATATTTAGGACAATTATGGAAAAAGAGAGGAAGAGAGTTTAATGAGAACAGCACTTACAATTGCAGGAAGCGATTCAAGCGGAGGAGCAGGTATCCAGGCAGATATCAAAACAATGATCAGTAACGGAGTCTATGCTATGAGCGCAATTACGGCTCTTACTGCACAGAATACAACCGGAGTTACCGGAATTATGGAGGTAACGCCGGAATTCCTAGGAGAACAGCTGGATAATATTTTCACGGATATTTACCCGGATGCAGTGAAGATTGGAATGGTATCTTCAAGTGGTCTGATCACAAAGATCGCAGACAAATTAAAAGAATATGATGCGAAAAATATTGTAGTTGATCCGGTTATGGTAGCAACAAGTGGAGCAAGACTGATCAGCGAGGAAGCGATTGATGCGCTGAAGAGCTGCCTGCTTCCGATGGCAACCGTTCTGACTCCGAATATCCCGGAAGCAGAAGTGCTTGCAGGTATGAAAATCCAGTCGCAGGCGGATATGATAAGAGCAGCAGAAGAGATCGGAACCAAATATCACTGTGCAGTTCTTTGTAAGGGCGGACATCAACTGAACGATGCCAATGATCTGCTGTGGAGAGATGGTGGATATAAGTGGTTCTACGGAGAGCGGATCGATAATCCGAACACGCACGGAACAGGATGTACTTTATCCAGTGCGATCGCATCAAATCTTGCAAAAGAATATGATTTGGATGAGTCAGTAGAACGTGCGAAGAAATATATTTCCGGAGCACTTGCAGCAATGTTGGATCTTGGTAAAGGCAGTGGTCCGATGAATCACGGATTTGCAATTAAAAATGAATATACAGAAAGCAAAGTGGAGGAATAGAAGTATGAATGAAAAGAGAACCTCTATCTTTGAAAATGGACTGATCTGGTTTGGGGCAGGCGTGTCCCTTGCAGAGATCCTGACCGGTACTTACTTTGCGCCGCTTGGATTCGGAAAAGGAGTTCTGGCGATTATTATTGGTCATATCATAGGATGCATGATGCTTTTCCTTGCCGGAGTAATTGGTGGAAAGACCAGACGAAGTGCAATGGAAACAGTAAAAATGAGTTTTGGCGAGAAGGGAGGAATCTTCTTTTCCTTCCTGAATGTGCTGCAGCTGGTTGGCTGGACAGCGATTATGATTTATGATGGGGCACTTGCAGCAAATGGTGTTCTTCATACCGGCAGATGGGTATGGTGTCTGGTGATCGGTGCACTGATCATCTTATGGATTGTGATCGGAATCACAAATCTTGGCAAGATCAATACGGTTGCAATGGCTGCTTTATTTATCCTGACACTGGTACTCAGCAGAGTGATCTTTGGTGACGGATCGGTAGCAGGCGCAGGCGGAGATGCCATGACGTTTGGTGCAGCAGTAGAGCTTTCTGTTGCCATGCCACTTTCCTGGTTGCCACTGATCAGTGACTATACAAGAGAAGCAAAAGAACCGGTAAAAGCAACCGCAGTCAGCACCGTTGTTTATGGAGTTGTCAGTTGTTGGATGTATGTGATCGGTATGAACGCAGCAATTTACACAGGAGAGTCTGATATTGCAAGTATCATGGTAAAAGCGGGACTTGGAATAGCAGGACTTCTGATCATTGTATTTTCTACCGTTACGACAACCTTCCTGGATGCTTACTCAGCAGGAATTTCGTCAGAGTCAGTATTTTCAAAAATCAATGGGAAATATGCAGCAATTGTTGTAACTGTGATCGGAATGATCGGAGCAATCATTTATCCGATGGACAACATTACCGATTTCCTGTACCTGATCGGTTCTGTATTCGCGCCGATGATCGCAATCCAGATTGCGGATTTCTTCATTCTGAAGAGAAAGGACAGCCTGGAAGTATCTCTGGATGTCATGAATGGTGTAATCTGGGTGATCGGTTTTATACTTTACCGTATTCTGATGAATGTGGATATTCCGCTTGGAAATACACTCCCGGATATGGTCATTACCATCGTGATCTGTATTCTTGCAAGAAAATGTATAAAGACAGAAAAATAGCTTTGAAAGAAAATGGAAATGCCGTGTTGACATTTCCATTTTCTTTTACAGAACATGGAGCGATCTACAGAAGAGAGGCGGAAAAATGAATGCTGACGCCTGGAAATGTGGTAAAAGTTTATAAGAAAGAAGTTTTGGATAATTTAGTTAGCGGATGGAATAAAGTGGGATTTTTATCCTGCAAAATATATATGGAAAAAGAGTTGGGTAGAATGAAAAAAGAGCTTACGACATATGATCGGGGGAAATGTCGTAAACTCTTTTTTCTGTAATTTCATTAAAGGAGAAATGAAAATAAAAAGTATCAAAATACTGAAAACGTCTTATTTGGTTTCGTTAAGTGCTATCCTTAACTTGATATTATAATACCATGTGTATGCTCTTCTGTAAATTCGCAGAAAAGACAAATGTTACAAAAATGATGCTGTAAAATTGTGCAATATAGCCAAAAACAGTGCAAAAAATGGAAAATGTGAAAGTTTTATAATCTTACGACTTCATATTTGATTTGCTTTTCCAATATGTTAAAATTAAAAAAAGCAGAAAATTTTACAGATAAGGGGAAAGATGATGAAAGAATTTGTTGAAATGCGGGATGTCCGTAAGATTTACCGTATGGGTGAAGTTGAGATTGCCGCAGCAGATGGAATTGATTTTCAGATAAAAAAAGGTGAATTTGCAGTTGTAGTAGGTCCAAGTGGTGCGGGAAAAACGACAGTGCTCAACATTCTGGGGGGAATGGATACGGCAACAAGTGGAGAGGTCTGGATCGATGGAAAGAATATTGTAAAGTATTCGCCGAGGCAGCTTACTTCCTATAGAAGGGATGATATTGGATTTGTATTCCAGTTTTATAACCTGATTCCGAACCTGACGGCGCTTGAAAATGTAGAGCTGGCACTGCAGATCTGTAAGGATCCGCTGGATGCGGAGATGGTTCTTAGGGAAGTGGGACTGGCAGACCGTATGAAGAATTTCCCGGCACAGCTTTCAGGTGGGGAGCAGCAGAGGGTATCGATTGCGCGTGCACTGGCAAAGAACCCGAAGCTTCTTTTGTGTGATGAGCCGACAGGGGCGCTGGATTACAATACCGGTAAGGCAATATTGAAGCTTTTACAGGATATGTGCCGTGAACGAGGGATGACAGTGATCCTGATCACACACAACTCAGCGATCACGCCGATGGCAGATCGTGTAATTAAAATGAAGAATGGAAAAGTCGGAAGCATGAAGCTGAATGAAAGACCGGTTCCGGTAGAGACGATTGAATGGTAGGTGGACGTAAAGACCGATGAAGAAAAATATTTTACGCAAAGACTTTATAATAGAAATAAAAAAGACGATGGGACGGTTTGTATCAATCTTTTTTATCGTGGCATTGGGTGTCGCATTTTATTCGGGAATCCGTGCATCAGAGCCAAGTATGCGGATCACTGCAGATCAGTATTTTGATGATTCGGAGCTGATGGATCTGAAGGTAATGGGAACCATGGGACTTACCAAAGCGGATATCAAAGCGATTGGAAAGGTATCGGGAATTGAAGCTGTAGAAGGCGGATACAGCAAAGACGTGCTTTGCCCGGTTGGAGACAATGAAAAGGTTGTCCATATGCTGAGCATGCAGAAGAATTTTAATCAGGTTTCGGTTGTGAAAGGCAGGTTGCCGGAAAAAGCCGGAGAATGTCTGGTGGATGAAGATTTTCTGAGCTATACAGACCTGAAGGTTGGCGACACGGTAGCTTTCCATTCCGGAGATGGAGAGGCATTGACGGATTCGCTGGTTACAGATACATACAAGATTGTAGGTATCGGGAACAGTCCGCTGTATATTTCATTTGGAAGAGGAAGCAGTACGATCGGAAACGGAGAGATCAGTGGATTTGTTGTAGTGGATAAAGCTTCTTTTGACATGGATGTTTATACGGAAGCTTATGTGAAAGTGAGCGGTGCAGAAGAGAAAACTGCATTTACGGATGAATACAATAATCTGTCGGATGCAGCAAAGGAAGCCGTGAGTGCAATCGAAGAGGAACGCTGTGCAGCCCGCAAACAGGAGATCGTAGATGAGGCAAATGAAAAGCTTGCTGATTCGGAGAAGACAGTGAATGAAAAATCGCAGGAACTGGAGAATGCGAAAAAAGAGCTGGAGAGTGGGAAAAGCAAGGCAGCCGAAGAACTGGAAAAAGCAAAGCAGCAGCTTACGGATGGAGAAGCAGAGCTTGCGGATGCAAAGCAGCAGATCGCAGACGGCGAGACACAGCTTGCAGATGCAAAAGCGCAGCTGAATGAGAAGCAGGCACAGCTAAGTTCAGCAGAGGCAGAGTATGAGTCCGGGAAAGCACAGCTGGATCAGAAAGAACAGGAGCTTGCGGCAGCAGAGCAGACGTATCTGAGCAATTATGCAAAATATATGCCGTTCATTACGGCTGGAAAAGCGCAGATTGCAGCAGGCAGGACGCAGATTGCAGATGGGAAGAAACAGCTGGACGAAGGTCTGGCACCGCTTAAGCAGCTGAGAGACGGGCTGGATGGAATTGAAGATGGAATCAGCCAGTGCGATTCAGGGATGGCGGAAGTGCAGAAGCAGCTGGACGGAATGGACAGCGATGTATATCAGGAATATGTAAAAATTCCAGAAGAAGACAGAAACGAAGAACAGCAGGCTTATGTAAATAAGTGGGAGAATTTAAACGCACAGTTTGCCGGTATACAGGCGCAGAAGACACAGCTTGAAACAGCAAAGAGCGGACTGTTAGCACAGGCAGGTTTTGCCACAGAAGCAGATCTGGATGCCCAGATCACCAGCCTGACTGCGCAGCGAGATGAATTGGATAAAAAAGAGGCTGCACTTCTTGGACAGGAGCAGACGCTTGCCGCACAGGAAGAAGAGCTGTTAAGTGCAGGCAGACAGATTACAGACGGCAAGAGTCAGATTGTAGCAGCCAGATCCCAGCTTGACAGTACAAAATCACAGATCACGGACGGAAAAGCACAGATTCAGTCTGCATGGGCACTTCTGAATGAAAAAGAGGGCACTTTAAATGCAAGTAAAGCACAACTTGCATCCGGTGAACAGGAGCTTGCGGATGGCCGGAGTGAATATGAGCAGGCAGCAAAAGAAGCTGAAGACCGGATCACGGACGGGCAGATGAAGATCACAGACGGAGAAAAGCAGCTTGCGGATGCAAAGCAGAAGATCGCAGACGCAAAGGCTGAGATCAAAAAGATTGAGAATCCGAAATGGTACGTGCAGACGAGAGAGGATGCGCTGACAGAATATCAGGGCTATGGGGATAATGCAGACCGGATGCGTTCCATTGGAAAAGTATTTCCGGTACTCTTCTTCCTGGTGGCAGCACTGATCAGTCTGACGACGATGACACGAATGGTAGAGGAGCAGAGAGTCCAGATCGGAACGATGAAGGCACTCGGTTACGGAAAAGCTGCAATTGCAGGGAAATACATTGGTTATGCTCTGATTGCAACGCTTGGCGGAAGTATTTTCGGAGTACTGGCCGGGGAAAAGATCCTGCCGTTTATCATTATTTATGCTTATATGATCTTGTATAAGCATCTGCCGGCGATCCTGGTACCGTACCATATGAGCTATGCACTCCAGGCTTCGGGAATCGCAGTTGCCTGCACACTGATCGCTACGATCGCATCCTGCTACAAAGAGCTGGCAGCAGAACCGGCAGAGCTGATGCGTCCGGCAGCACCGAAGCAGGGGAAGCGGATTCTTCTGGAGCGGATCGGAATTATCTGGAAGCATCTGAATTTTACATGGAAATCGACCGTGCGGAATCTGATCCGGTATAAGAAGCGATTCTTTATGACCATTTTCGGAATCGGCGGCTGTATGGCACTGATGGTAGTCGGATTCGGACTGAAGGACTGTATCTATGAGATCGTCAGTCTGCAGTATGAGAAGGTGCAGTTCTATGATGCGGCAACCTACATGAGTGACGACATATCCGAAGAGAACAGACAACAGCTCCATGATTATCTGGATCAGAATGCAGATATAAAAGAGACGATCGAAGCGCGGATGCAGAAGACCGATGTAAAATCTGCATCCGGTAAAAAGACACTTTATCTGATGGTGCCATCGGATAATGAAAAGATTGAGGACTTTTTAAGCTTCCACAGCAGGACCAATAAGGACGAGGTTTATTCACTGAAAAAAGACGAAGTGATTCTGACTGAGAAAATGGCATCCCTTCTGAATGTAAAGGTGGGAGATGAGCTTACGATCGAGGACGAGGACAGGGGAGACCAGACGGTGACGGTTGGCGCCATCTGCGAGAACTATATGAGCCATTACCTGTATCTGTCACCGGAAAAATACGAGGAATTATATGGTGTACCGGCAGAATATAACACGATCATCTACAGTGTAAAGGACGGAAAGGATGATCAGATCGAGAAGATCGGAACAAAGCTTCTGTCGATGGATGGAGTACTGAATGTAAGTTATACCAGCAGTATTGAAGGAAGGCTGGATGACATGCTGCGAAGCCTGAATCTGGTCATCGTGGTACTGATCGTATCTGCCGGAATGCTGGCATTTGTGGTACTGTACAATCTGAACAATATCAACATCACCGAGCGTCAGAGAGAGCTTGCAACCTTGAAGGTTCTGGGATTCTACGACGGAGAGGTTGCCTCTTATGTATACAGAGAGAATATCCTGCTGACGATCATTGGATCGGTTGTGGGTATGGTGCTTGGTAATCTGCTTCACCGGTATATCATCCTGACGGTTGAGGTGGAAGAAGCGATGTTCGGACGTCAGATACACTGGCAGAGTTATCTGTACAGTTTCTTGTTTACTGTAGCATTTTCTTTATTTGTAAACTGGGTAATGTTCTACAAGCTGAAGAAGATCGATATGGTGGAATCTTTGAAGAGCGTGGAGTAAAAGCTTTTGCAAGTGTATGTCAAAGATTTCTTATAGACGGTACACAAAGAATCGGAAAATATATTTCACAGAAAGTTTATATTCTTCACAGAATTATTAGCACTCTTGTCAAAAGAGTGCTAATTTTCTATTGACATTTAGAAATCAGGGTATTAAGATATTTCATAGACAGAAAAATACGGTATTTGAAACCGTAAAAAGATAGAATATGAAATTTAGGAGTGATAAAAATGGCAGCAAAAAAAGGTAGTCTTTCAATCAGCAGCGAAAATATTTTCCCGATTATCAAGAAATGGGTATATTCTGATCATGATATTTTCGCAAGAGAGCTTGTTTCCAATGGATGCGACGCGATCACAAAATTAAAGAAGCTGGACATGATGGGAGAATATACACTTCCGGATGATTATAAAGGAAAGATCCAGGTTATTGTAAACCCGGAAGAGAAGACTTTGAAATTCATCGATAATGGTCTTGGTATGACTGCTGATGAAGTAGAAGAATATATCACACAGATCGCATTTTCAGGAGCAACCGAATTCCTGAACAAATACAAAGATAAGACAACAGAGGACGATATGATTGGACATTTTGGTCTTGGATTCTACTCTGCCTTCATGGTAGCTGATGAAGTTCATATTGATACCCTTTCTTATAAAGAAGGTGCAAAACCGGTACACTGGGTAAGTGAAGGCGGTACAGAGTATGAGATGGAAGAAGGGGATAAAGAGGAAGTTGGTTCTGAAATCACCTTATTCCTGAACGAAGATTGTGTAGAATTTTCAAATGAATACAGAATCCGCGAAGTCCTTGAGAAATACTGTTCATTCATGCCGGTAGAGATTTTTGTATCCAAAGCAAATGCAGAACCGGAATATGAGACGATCCCGGAGGATGAAGTCCTGGATACCGATACGGTTGTTGAACATATCCATGAAGACGCCAAGATGGAAGAAAAAGAAAATGAGAACGGTGAAAAAGAAATGGTTGAAGTTTCACCGGCATCCGACAAAGCAAAGATCGTGAAACGCCCGGTATCGATCAGTGATCCGGCACCGCTGTGGACAAAGCATCCAAACGAATGCAGCAAAGAAGATTATATTGATTTCTACCGGAAAGTATTTATGGATTACAAAGAACCTCTGTTCTGGATTCATCTGAACATGGATTATCCATTCAACTTAAAGGGTATCCTGTACTTCCCTAAGATCAATACCGAATACGATTCCATTGAAGGAACCATCAAATTGTACAACAATCAGGTATTTATCGCAGACAATATCAAAGAAGTTATTCCGGAATTCCTGATGGTATTAAAAGGAGTCATTGATTGTCCGGATCTGCCGCTTAACGTATCACGAAGCGCACTGCAGAATGATGGATTCGTACAGAAGATCTCCGAATACATTTCCAAGAAAGTTGCTGACAAGCTTTCAGGAATGTGCAAGACAGATAAAGAAAACTATGAGAAATACTGGGATGACATCAGCCCATTTATCAAATTCGGCTGCCTGAAAGATGAAAAATTCTGCGAGAAGATGAGCGATTATGTTCTGTTCAAGAACCTGGATCACAAGTATATGACACTCAAAGAATGCATCGAAAAAAATGGCGGAAAAGCAGAACCGGAGGAAAAGACTGAGGGTGAAAATGCAGAGCAGTCAGCAGAAAAGAAAGAAACAGAGAAGACAACAATCTACTATGTAACAGATGAACAGCAGCAGAGCCAGTATATCAATATGTTCAAAAAAGAGGGACTGGACGCAGTGATCTTGTCACATAATATTGATTCTCCATTTATTACTCAGATGGAGCAGAAGAACGAACATATCAAGTTCCAGAGAATCGATGCAGATCTGACTGATCACTTCAAAGAAGATGTATCTGAAGAAGAAAAAGAAGCATTCAAAGAAAAAACTGACAGTCTGGTCGAAATCTTCCGCAAAGCACTTGGCAATGACAAACTGGAAGTAAAAGTGGAAAAGATGAAAGATGAAAATGTGGCATCTATGATTACACTTTCCGAAGAATCACGCCGTATGCAGGAAATGATGAAGATGTATGGAATGTCAGGCATGGATCCGTCTATGTTCGGAACCAATGCAACCCTGATCCTGAATGCAAATCATCCGCTGGTAGAATATGTTGTAGCACATAAAGATGGCGAAAATACAGAAATGTTCTGCCATCAGTTATATGACCTGGCAATGCTGGCACACAAGCCACTCAGCCCGGAAGAGATGACAGAATTTGTGAAACGCAGTAATGAAATTATGATGAAACTGGCAAAATAATTTTGCTGTAGATACCCGGAAAAGCCTGAACCATTCAGATTCCCATTTTCGCTTATGCGAAAAGGTCTGAATGGTCAGGCTTTTTTTGCTGTATTTGGAAATACTTTCCACAAAGTGTTGGTGAACTTCCTGGTCTTTTATAGTATAATATAACAAAAGAGAGGCGGTGGATACGATGAAGAATTATTCAAAGGATATAAGCAGACAATACCATATTCAGGTGGCCAACGGGGAAGTCGGCCGTTATGTCATTCTCCCGGGAGATCCAAAGCGCTGCAAAAAAATAGCACAGTATTTTGAAGATCCGGTGATGATTGCGGATAACCGGGAATTTATCACTTATACAGGAACTTTAGATGGCGTAAAGGTAAGTGTCACATCTACCGGAATTGGGGGACCATCAGCAGCAATTGCGATGGAAGAATTAGCCAGATGTGGAGCTGATACGTTTGTACGGATTGGAACCTGCGGTGGGATACAGCCGGAAGTAAAAAGTGGGGATATTGTAGTTGCTACGGGTGCCGTCAGAATGGAAGGAACTAGCAAAGAATATGCGCCGATCGAATATCCGGCAGTGGCAGACCTTATGGTGGTGAACGCACTGGTCAGTGCTGCGAAGGAAAAGGACTGTGAATTTTATACCGGAGTGGTACAGTCAAAAGATGCATTTTACGGACAGCATGAGCCGGAGATGATGCCGGCAGGTTATGAACTGATCAATAAATGGGAAGCCTGGAAGAAACTGGGATGTCTGGCATCAGAGATGGAGACGGCAGCACTTTACATTGTGGCAGCAAAGCTTCATGTACGCGTGGGTGCGTGTTTCCTTGTAATGGCAAATCAGGAAAGAGAAAAACTGGGACTTGAAAATCCGGTAGTACATGATACAGATATGGCAGTACAGGTGGCAGTGGAAGCCATCAGAAAGTTGATCAAAGAGGAGCGGTAAATGAAAGAAACAATATATAAACGAATCTTTGTGATCGTTCTGGATTCGCTCGGAATTGGCGCAATGCCTGATTCTGAGAAATTCGGTGACAGGGATGTAGATACATTTGGTCATATTTTAGACAGAACGGGAACACTGGAGATTCCAAATCTTCAGAAGCTTGGTATGCTGAATCTGCATACCGGAGGAAAGATGTATGGAATCGAGAATCCGGTTGGAAAAATTACCAGGCTGAAAGAGGCGAGTAACGGAAAAGATACGATGACCGGACACTGGGAAATGATGGGAATTTATACAGAAAAACCATTTAAAACCTTTACCGAACATGGATTTCCACCGGAACTGATCGCAGAACTGGAAAAACGTTGTGGGAAAAAAGTGATTGGAAACCGTAGTGAGAGCGGAACAAAGATTATTGAAGAACTTGGGGAAGAAGAAATTGAAACAGGTGCAATGATTGTCTATACCTCTGCGGATTCTGTATTGCAGATTTGTGGAAATGAAGAGACATTTGATCTGGCAAATCTGTACCGGTGTTGTGAGATCGCAAGAGAGATCACGATGAAGGATGAATGGCGCGTGGGACGAGTCATTGCAAGACCGTATGTAGGAAAGAAAAAAGGTGAATTTAAAAGAACCAGCAACCGCAGGGATTATGCACTTGAGCCGACCGGAAAGACTGCACTTGACGCACTGAAAGATGCGGGAAAGGATGTGATCGCAGTCGGAAAGATCCATGATATCTTTTGCGGGGAAGGAATCACAGAATCGTATCATTCCAACAGCTCCGTGCATGGAATGGAGCAGACCATTGAGATTTGCAAAAAAGATTTTGACGGACTGTGCTTTGTAAATCTGGTTGATTTTGATGCACAGTGGGGACACCGGCGCGATCCGGTTGGCTACGGACATGAGATTGAGAGATTTGATAAAAATCTTGGAATTTTGCTGGATGATCTGCGGGAGGATGATCTTCTTATTATTACCGCCGATCATGGAAACGATCCGACCTACACAGGAACCGATCATACACGGGAATATGTACCGTTTTTGGCGTATTCCAAAAAGATGGATGAGGGTGGCGTGATTATGGAGGAAAATACCTTTGCGGTGATCGGGGCAACGGTCACAGATAATTTTGGTGTAAAAATGCCGGAAGGAACGATCGGGCATTCGATTCTGAATGAACTTATTTAGCAAGAAAAAGCAGGAAAAAAGAGAATGAAAAAAGAACAAATTAAAAAAATGATAGAAATCGCGCTTTCTCAGCTTGCATATTCTTATACCCCTTATTCTGACTTTAAAGTGGGAGCTGCGCTGCTTGGAAAGAATGGACGGATATATACGGGATGCAATATTGAAAATGCGGCTTATACACCGACAAACTGTGCGGAGCGTACCGCATTTTTCAAGGCAGTCAGCGAAGGAGTAAAAGAATTTGATGCAATCTGTATTGTAGGGGGAAAGGGCGGTGTTGTGACAGAGTATGCACCGCCGTGCGGAGTATGCAGGCAGGTCATGATGGAATTCTGCGATCCGGAGACATTTCAGATCATTCTTGCAGTAGATGCAAAGCATTATGATATCTATACCTTGAAAGAAATGTTGCCAAAAGGTTTCGGACCATCCAATCTTACAGAATGAGAAAGGACTTAGACTCTAAAAGAAGATTTTTGAAGAAAAGGAAAAAGAGAAGGAATGAAAAATGACACAGGAAACCTTGAAAGAATTACCAAAGATTGAGCTTCACTGTCATCTGGACGGTTCTCTTAGCAGACCATTTATTGAAAAAAGGCTTGGAAGAACTGTAAGACCTGAAGAACTCAGTGTTTCAGAAAACTGTACAAGTCTGAATGAATATCTGGAAAAATTTGACCTTCCCGGCAGATGTATTATGGATGAAGAGGGACTTTCCGGAGCTGCGTATGATCTGCTCTCCCAGATGAACGAAGAAAATGTCTGTTATGCGGAGATCCGTTTTGCTCCACTTCTGTCAGAGACAAAAAAGATGGACAGCCGGAAGGTGATCGAAGCAGTAATCAGCGGAATGGAGCAGGGGAAAAAAGATTTTGGAATCGAGTATGGTGTGATCGTCTGTGCAATGCGGCATCACAGCACTGAGGATAATATGCGGATGATCAAGACGGCAAGAGAATATCTGGGATCCGGAGTTTGTGCAGCAGATCTTGCAGGAGCAGAAGCATTGTATCCGATGTCTGAATTTATGGATATTTTTACAGAGACAAAGAAGATGGGAATGCCATTTACACTCCATGCCGGAGAATGTGGAAATCCACAGAATGTCATAGATTCGATAAACGTGGGAGCTGGAAGGATCGGGCATGGGATCGCGATGCGTGGCAACCAGGAGATCCGGAAAATGGTCAAAAAAGCAGGTATTGGTATCGAGATGTGTCCGATCAGCAATTTACAGACCAAATCTGTAAACAGCATGGCGGAATATCCGATGCGGGAATTTCTGGATGCAGGGTTAAAAGTATCGGTCAACACAGATAACCGAACGGTAAGTAACACCAGCCTTACGAAAGAACTGGAATTTATTCAGAAAAATTATGGAATCCGGGACGAAGAAATCCTTCTGATGATGAAAAATGCAATTGATACTGCATTTGCCGATGATTCTATAAAAGATAAAATTTGCAAAATGCTGAAATAAAGAAACTACAAACAGAGAGGATTGACTCTGAAGAATAATAGAAAAGAGGAATTCTGTATGAGCAATGAAATTTATGAAAAGCTGGAAATATGCCGGAAAAGCATTCTCCAAAAAACGAATTTTAAACCGGAAGTGGCAGTGATTCTGGGCTCCGGTCTTGGCGAGTACGTATCAAAAATCAAGATGGAACAGATCATTCCATATACAGAAATTGAAGGTTTTCCAGTGTCGACAGTTGTGGGACATAAAGGACAATTTGTATTTGGTTATGTAAAAGAAGTTCCGGTTGTGATTATGCAGGGACGTGTGCATTATTATGAAGGGTATCCGGTAACAGATGTGGTGCTTCCGGTGCGGCTGATGGGAATGTTAGGCGCAAAGAAGCTGATTCTTACCAATGCATCAGGCGGAATCAATACCGGATTCCATCCGGGCGATCTCATGCTCATCACAGACCAGATTATGAGTGGAATTCCTAATCCACTGATCGGTGCCAATGTCGAAGAACTTGGAACCCGTTTTCCGGATATGAGTGAAGCCTATAGTGAACGGATGCAGCAGATCATAAAGAAAGAAGCCCAAAAACTCGGCATTCCTCTGAAAGAAGGTGTATACCTTCAGCTTACCGGTCCATCTTATGAAACTCCGGCAGAAATCCGTATGTACCGCACCTGTGGGGCTGATGCCGTAGGCATGAGCACCGCCTGCGAGACGATCGCTGCCCGCCACATGGGAATCGAAGTCTGTGGCATCTCCTGTATCACCAACCTCGCCGCCGGCATGACATCACAACATCTGAACCACCAGGAAGTCCAACAAACCGCCGACCGGGTGGCTGAGCAATTCCAGGAATTACTGACAGCAATCATTACCCACGTGTAAGAAACGGAACATATATCTGAATTTACCCAGAACCAGGTCCAAGGTTCCGGATTTTCCGGAACCCGCCGACCGTCCTCTTGCAATTCCGAGTTGAGGCATTGGGTAAGAATTTTGCCAACGAGGTAGAAAGACAAAGAGCATAAAATACTGCATACAGTATTTTATGCTCTTTGTCTCATCACTATTTTCAAAATTTTACTCAACCTCAAACGGAATCTCGTACTTCGCAAAAATCCGCTGCGCCATCTTGTCCCATGCCTGCTCCAGTGATTTGTCCAACGTGAACAGGTTCATAGATGTTCCTGTCGTACAGCTAAGTTTTGTCCCGTCATATTTAAAATTCAGGTACAGTCCCTGCACATCTGCCGGAGCAAATGAAAGATGTTCCTGTTCGAGAAGCCGTGCAATATTCGGTGCTGACATAGAAAGAACAAAATGAAATCCCAGCGGAGTACGCTTTCCTTTGATCAGAGAAAGACAAAACTCGCGAAGTTCCTTCCAGAGAGCATATTCCCGGTCATCCAGAGCTTCTTTTTCTTCAGCACTGAAGAAATCTTTTTTCAGTCGTCCGTTAAATTGAAAGGTATTAAAAGTTGTGATATCTCCTTCAATAAATAAAAAGGAATCAAATGCAGGATGCAGTAAAAGTGCGTTCATGCATTTTTTTGTATCCAGAGAAAAAATAAGCATAGACTTCCTCCCGTCATCAGTGTAATAGTATCAGTATAGCATAAATCTTGAGATATGCATAAGAATTTGATACAATACGGGAAAGAAAAAGGATGGATAACAAGATGAAAATAGAATTAAACCGGGATCAGATCAAATACATTGCAGTGTTTACTATGCTGCTCAATCACGTTGCAAATATATTTCTGCAACCAGGAACCTTTGCCTGCGAAGCACTAAAGGATATCGGTTATTTTACAGCACCGGTCATGTGCTGGTTTCTGGTTGAAGGATACCGTTATACAAGGTCAGTAAAAAAATATGCCGGAAGACTGCTGATCTTTGCTGTCATTTCACAGCTTCCGTATTATCTGGCATTTGCGCGGAATCATCTGGCACCGTGGTATACTTTAAATATGATATTTACACTTTTTCTGTGCCTGTGTCTGATGATCGCAGAGGAAAAAATATCAGATCCGGGAAAGAAAAGTCTGGTTGTATTGGGAATTATAGCAGTAAGCAGTATCTGTGACTGGGCAATTCTGGCTCCATTGTATACGCTTTGGTTTTACCGGGCAGGAGAGGATCCAAAGCGCCGGAAAAAGGCTTTTTTTATTGCAGCACTTGTTCTGGGGATTACGGTGACAGCAGAACTTCCGGGAGTTGCAGGAATCGCAGCTGGAGCAGGGGCAATGATTGCAGTACTGGCAGCGGGAGGCTGTGTTTTGGTATTTTATAACGGAAAAAAATCACAGAAACATTTTCTTGTGAAAAAGTATTTTTTTTACGTGTTTTACCCTGCACATTTGGTGATTTTGGCATTATTAAAGATTTGACTTTTATAATAGAAGAAAGTAAAATGAATAGGTTAGAGTATTTATCACATGATTCAATGAAAATGAAACTCATATTTTAATAAAAGATAGGATGCATAGCATGAAGAAAAGAACGATGGAGAAAGAAAATCAGGCAGAAGAAAGAAGAAAAAAAATTCTGATGGAAATTGCAGGAACGGTTGTTGTACTGACTGTAATCGTAAGTATTGGTCTTTCGCATCTTGGAACAGATAAGGTGAATACATCAGCAGGAGTAAAAGCAATCAAGAAGCTTGAAAAAGCAGATGTATCTGAGGTGGAGACCAAAATTTCAAATATTGAGAAAGAAGAAAAACAGGCGACAGAGGACTGGCAGAACCGTCCGTTGTCCGAAAAATTTGCGCATGCGGTGATTCTCGGAGATTCGATCACAACCGGTTTTACCGTATATGATGTGCTTGATACTTCTAAGGTTGTAGCGGAAAAAGGAATGCACCTTGATCAGACCGGTGATCTGATCAGGACAGCAGCAGAGTTAAAGCCGGAAGTCCTCTTTCTGGCACTTGGACTGAATGACATTTCCGGAACAGATGGAGATACAGATGCATTTATTGAAAAATACAAAGCGGTACTTGCAAATGTGCGTGAGCAGATGCCCGATGCAGTGCTCTATATCAACTGTGTTCTTCCTGTTTCCGCTCAAAAAGAAGAAGAAGAGCCGGTTTATGCCAAGATTCCGGATTATAATACCGCACTTAAAGCAATGTGTGATGAAGAAGGAATTACATTTATCGATAATACAGAGATCGTAAAAGATGAGTATTATGAGCAGGATGGCGAGCATATGAAGGCGGAGTATTATCCAATCTGGGCAGAACATATGGCGGAGGTGGCCGGAATATGACAAAGAAAAAAGGGGAATTTACAGTTCTGCGTAATATCAGAGCTGGGATGGTAATTATTTTGCTTATCTATATCGGTCTGATCTTTCAGTCTAAGGGAGACAGCGATACACCGTTTGCAGATGTACAGAAAGCGGTTGTGGATGCGGCAGATGACAAGAACATGACACTTGCCGGAACCCAGGAGATCAAGAGATTCTATGGGATCAATCCAAAGGATTATGAAGATATAACACTGTATTATACGAATGAAACAATGGGAGTCAACGAGCTCCTTCTGGTGAAAACAAAGGACGAGAATGAGGCAGAGGCAGTTGAGAAAGCCGCAGAACAGCGAAAAAAGACACAGCTCGATAATTTTGAAGGATATGGGGCCGAGCAGGTAAAGCTTCTGGATGCTTCGATCATTAAGACGAAAGGTACATACGTGCTTTTTGTTATTTCACCAAAAGCTGAAACTGTAGAAAAGGCGTTTACAAAGAGCCTGAAGTAGATAAAAGGAAACGAAAAAGTTATGTTATTTAGTAGTCTGGTATTTTTGTTTACATTTTTGCCAATTACACTGTTGGTATATTATTTGGTGCCGCGTAAGGTAAAAAATGTGGTACTTTTGATCGCTTCCCTCATATTTTATGCGTGGGGAGAGCCGGTCTATATCTTCCTGATGCTGATTTCCATTCTGTTCAATTATTTTTGCGGAATGGACATTGCATTAAAAGCAGGAAGAAAATTGCAGGTGCGCAGTCTGATCTTTACGATCGTTGTAAACCTGTTTATTCTTGGATTTTTCAAATATTACGGATTTATCGTGACAAATTTAAATGCGATCCTTCCGTTCTATATTCCATATAGAAAACTGGAGCTCCCAATCGGAATTTCTTTCTATACTTTCCAGACATTGTCTTACATCATTGATGTATATAGGGGAAATGTAGACGTACAGGTAAATCTGATTGATTTCGGAACCTATGTTACAATGTTCCCACAGCTGATTGCAGGTCCGATCGTACAGTATGCAGATGTGGAGAGACAACTGCGTGAAAGAAAGGAATCACTGACGAAGTTTGGATACGGTGCCTGGTTCTTTGTGATGGGACTGGCAAAGAAGGTGCTTTTGGCGAATACGATTGGTTCGATTTATGAAAATATCGCGGCGATGGATGGAATGTCAGTAGTGACTGCATGGCTTGGATGTCTTGCCTACACTTTCCAGATTTATTTCGATTTCAGCGGTTATTCGGACATGGCAGTCGGACTTGGAAAGATGTTCGGATTTGAGTTTATGCAGAACTTCAATTATCCGTATATTTCCAAAAGTGTTACCGAGTTCTGGAGAAGATGGCATATTTCGCTGGGATCATGGTTCCGCGAGTATGTGTATATTCCGCTTGGAGGAAACAGGGTAACGGTTCCGCGGCATTTACTGAATCTTCTGATCGTATGGTTCCTGACCGGTCTCTGGCACGGGGCAAGCTGGAACTTTGTAGTATGGGGGCTCTTCTACGGAGTGATCCTCATTACTGAAAAATATTTTACAGGAAAAATACTTGCAAAGCTGCCGGAGGCAGTCCAGACACTTTACACAATGATTCTGGTCATGCTCGGCTGGGTACTGTTCTTCAGCCCGACACTCGGAAGTGCACTTACCTGGATCGGCAATATGTTCGGACAGGGTGCAACCGGATTTATGGACAGCCAGGCATTGTACCTGATCATGCGAAACTGGCTCTTCTGGGTGGCAGGGATCATAGGAAGTACACCGTTTATGCATCTGCTCGGAAAGCGGCTGGTATTTAATGAGGAAAGACCGCATACGGTTCTGGCAGGCTGCCTGATGACAGGACTGTTTGTGCTGTGTGTGGCATATCTGGTGACAGAAAGTTACAATCCATTTTTATATTTTAGATTTTAAGGAAAGACAATGGTAGAAGGAAAGAATAATAAACAAAAAAACAGAACAAAGTATTTTCTGCCAGGAGGAAAAAAACAGATCCAGGCAGTATGTGCGTTTTTATTTCTGGGAGGTCTTATTCTCAGCTGCGGAGTAAACCTTATGCATAAAGACAGGCAGATGTCAGAAAAAGAAATGCGTATGCTGGCGCAGAAACCGGAAATTTCTCTTTCCGGAATTGCTTCCGGAAGGTTTATGGAGCAGTACGAGGAGTATGTATCGGATCAGTTTGCAGGAAGAGATACCTGGGTAAGAATCAAGACATTTGCGGACAGTGTGGCGGGGAGGACAGAAGAAGGTGGTGTTTTCAAAGGAAAGGATCATTATCTGATGGAAGATGTTGCTGTGGCAGATGAAAGTGATCTGAAAGAGAATCTGGATGCAATGAAGAATTTTAAAGAGCGTTATCCGGATATCCAGATGCATATGATGCTGGTCCCGAATGCGGCAAATGTTATGGAGGATAAGCTTCCGGCATTTGCGGTGACTGCCAGTCAGAGCAGACAGATCAGCCGTGTAAAGGCAGAACTTGGAGATTCTTATGACTGGATCGATGCAGAAAAAGTACTGGATGCTCACAAGGATGAAGCAATTTATTATCACACGGATCATCACTGGACTTCTCTTGGTGCATGGTATGCATTCCAGGGAGCAAAGACGCAGCTTGGACTGGACAAGAGTGAAGAAATTAAGATGAAAGCCTATGCGGTATCGGATTCTTTTAACGGAACGTTATCCGCAAAGAGTGGATATGAGACAGATTATAAGGAACCAATCTATATTTATCTGCCAAAGAGTGCGGATGCACCACAGGTTGCAGTCAATTATGTGGAAGAACAGAAAAAGAGTGCTTCTATGTATGATTCATCCAAACTGGATGAGAGAGATCAATATTCCGTATTCTTCGGTGGAAATCATGCAATGATCGATATCCAGTCAACACAGACAGAAAAACGCAGACTTCTGGTGTTCAAAGATTCATATGCAAACTGTTTTCTTCCGCTTCTGGCTCCGTATTACCGGGAAATCGTTGTGATCGACCCTCGTTATTATACCGGTAAATTAAGTTCTGTGATGTCAGATAAACAGTTTGATGATGTGCTGTTCCTGTATAATGCCAATACATTCTTTGAAGACCGGATGCTGGCGGGGGGACTGGATGAGAATTAACAGGAGAAAAACATGGCAAATAAAATAGAAAAGCAGTTTCTGGACACGGAAAATAAAGGACCGGTCCGGCTGAACAAATATTTAAGTGAAGCTGGTGTATGTTCCAGAAGGGAAGCGGACAAACTGATAGCAGCCGGACAGGTGACGGTTGACGGTGTGCGTGCAGAGACCGGAATGAAGGTAGAGCCGTGGCAGGTTGTCCGGATTGGGAAAAAGCAGGTATCCAGACAGGAAGAGATGATCGTGCTTGCGGTCAATAAGCCGCGTGGAATTGTCTGTACTGAGGAAAGACGGGAGAGAGACAGTATTGTACGTTTTCTTAACTATCCGGTACGGATTACTTATGTAGGACGTCTGGATAAGGATTCGGAAGGGCTGCTTCTGATGACGAACAACGGCGACATTATCAACCGGATGATGCGTGCGGCAAATAAACATGAAAAAGAATATAAAGTTACAGTTGATAAGCCCGTGACAGATGAATTTCTCAATGAGATGGCAGGCGGTGTCCCGATCCTGGATACTGTCACAAGACCATGCCAGGTAGAAAAGCTTGGAAAATATAAATTTAAGATCATTCTGACACAGGGACTCAACCGGCAGATCCGCCGGATGTGTGAGGCACTTGGCTACGAGGTAAAGGAGCTACGGAGAGTGCGGATCATGAATATCGAACTTGGTAATTTAAAGCCGGGAGAATACCGGAAGGTTACGGATCAGGAACTGAATGAACTCTATGAGCTGATCAGGGATTCAAAGTCAGAGCCGACACCGTGGAACAATAATTAAAAGTGTGGATTTGGATATGGATAAGATGAAAAGGATGCAGGAGCTGGTAGAGCTTCTGAATAAAGCCGGAAAAGCTTATTATCAGGATGCGCAGGAAATTATGAGCAATTATGAGTATGATGCGCTGTATGATGAACTGAAAGGTCTGGAAGAAGAGCTGGGAACCGTTATGGCTTCCAGTCCGACGGTGAATGTAGGATATGAAGTATTAAGTGAGCTTCCGAAAGAACGTCATGAGTCACCGATGCTTTCTCTTGACAAAACAAAAGAAGTGGCAAGGCTGAAGGAATTTGTCGGAGACCAGATGGCTGTGATCTCATGGAAGATGGATGGTCTGACGATCGTTCTGACCTATCGTGACGGCGAACTTTTTAAGGCAGTTACAAGAGGAAATGGGGAAGTCGGTGAGGTCATTACCAACAATGCGAAAGTATTTAAAAACGTGCCGCTTCATATTCCGTATAAAGGAGAACTGATCCTGCGAGGGGAAGCGGTGATCGGTTACAAAGATTTTGAGCGGATCAATGAAGAAATTGATGACGTGGATGCAAAATATAAAAATCCACGGAATCTGTGCAGTGGTTCTGTCCGCCAGCTGAACAACAAGATCACGGCACAGAGAAATGTAAAATTCTATGCATTTACCCTGGTACGTGCAGAAAATGTGGATTTCCACAATTCCAGAAAAGAACAGCTTGACTGGCTGGAACATCAGGGATTTGATGTGGTGGAGCATTATCTGGTGACAAGGGAAGAACTGGATGAGAAGGTTGCATTTTTTGCAGAAAAGATCGTAGAAAATGATTTTCCGTCAGATGGTCTGGTTCTTGTATATGATGACATTGCGTATGGGCAGTCGCTTGGGAGAACGGCAAAATTCCCACGAGATTCTTTTGCTTTCAAATGGGCAGATGAGATCCGCGAGACACACCTTCTGGAGATTGAATGGAGTCCATCAAGAACAGGGCTTATTAATCCGGTAGCGATCTTTGAACCGGTAGAGCTGGAAGGAACAACGGTAAGCCGTGCAAGTGTACACAATTTAAGTATTATGGAGGAGCTGCATCTGGGAATCGGGGATACGATCGAAGTCTATAAGGCGAATATGATCATTCCACAGATTGCAAAGAATCTGACCGGCAGTGATAATATTGAGATCCCGAAAGTCTGTCCGGTTTGTGGTGGAGCTACGGAGATCCGTCAGATGAATGATGCAAAGTCGTTGTATTGCACAAATCCGATGTGTCAGGCAAAAAGAATCAAATCCTTTGCATTGTTTGTCAGCAGGGATGCACTCAATATTGACGGGCTTTCTGAGGCGACACTGGAGAAATTTATTGCGAGAGGATTCATTCACAAATACAGAGATATCTTCCATCTGGATTCCTATCAGGAAGAAATTCAGACGATGGAAGGCTTTGGAGAAAAATCCTATGCGAACCTGATCGCAAGCGTGGATAAGGCGAGAAGCACAACACTTGCTAAAGTGGTATATGGACTTGGGATTGCAGGAATCGGTCTCGCAAATGCAAAACTGATCTGCCGCCATTTTAAAAATGATGTGGAAAAAATGACAGGAGCATCTGAAGAAGAACTGAGTGATATCCAGGGGGTAGGTCCGGTGCTTGCGGCGGCATTTGTAAAATATTTTATATCAGAGGAAAGAAAAAAGGAATTTAAGCTCCTTCTCGGAGAACTGGAGATCCAGCCGGAAGAGATGGCAGAAGAACAGAAGTTTGCAGGTATGAGTTTCGTTGTCACTGGCAGCGTGAATCATTTTGCAAACCGGAATGAGGTAAAAGAACTGGTTGAGAAGATGGGTGGAAAAGTGACCGGATCTGTAACGAAGAAGACAAATTATCTGATCAACAATGATGTAGAGTCTGCTTCTTCCAAGAACAGAAAGGCGAAAGAACTTGGAGTGCCGATCATTTCAGAGGAAGAGTTTATAGAACTTGCTCTAAATAAATAATTTTAGTACGAACAAGATAATTTTAGTACGAACAAAATGATTTTTGTGATTGATATAATTTGTAATATATAGCGAACATAAAAATATTTAAAGTTAAAAATCCCATAAAATAGAGGTAAAGCGCGTTTTGTCACGTTTGCCTCTATTTTTTTATAATTTTAGTGCGGACAAAACAGATGAAATAGTGTATAATATAACAAACAGAAAGGACAAGCGCTATGAATGATTTAAAAATATTGATTGGAAATATTATTAAGAATGTTCGGACAAATGACACACATCGAGTTATTTATATCGGTAATGGCTATATAGGGCTCTGTAAAATCAATACTAACAAAATCGAAATCGATTATCCCACGGCAAAAGGGCTAGGGTTAAATATACGCAATAATCTATTTGAAATCATAACGGATGAACCGGATATATTTGACGAGAGCATAATACCGGTGGCTTATAAACCAATATACAATGAACGTAAAGAACTTGTAAAAGCTGTTACGTCTGAATATGGTCCTTCCTTTATGGGGCTTATAGGGAAAAAGAAAAAACCGATCATTATATCATTTATTCAAAATTCACATATGGGTAAAACTCAAATTTGGGATGTTATCCGTAAATATCTCCAAAGTGGTTTTCAAAATAGTTCACTCATGGATCAGCGCTACTTTCGTAAAGTTTCTAATGAATACACATATAAAAACAAACCCGGACGTAAGCCAAAAGATGCTACAATCAATAAAGGAAAACGTATAACAGCCGAAGATACTAAGAATTTTAAAAAATATTTAAAACGCTTTATGTCGCACGAAGTGAAGAGCATACAGAATGCATATGATGATATGTGTGGCGACTGCTATATGGAATATGTAAATGATAATGGAGTGTATATTGAAAGGCTTCGAAAGGACAGACCTACATATACTCAGTTTTATTACTACATTAGAAAAAATACTACCGAACAGGAGAGAAAAGAGGCTAAGAAAACTATCGGTGTGGTACGTAATGATAGCAGAGTACATATCGGTACGGTTATGGACGGCATCAGAGGTCCTGCGCATAAAGTCGAAATGGATGCTCAGGAAATGGATGTATCTATTGTGTCTGAAGAATATCCTGAGATATGTGTAGGTAGGCCGATCTTGTATATCATGATTGATGTGTTTAGCCAACTCATCCTTGCTTTTTCCATCGCTTTGGATAATAACAGTATCGTCGGATGTACTAATTGTTTCTTTAATCTGATTGAAGATAAGGAAGAATTGTTACGCAAGTACTGCCAGACCAGCATTGATTTCAAAGAAGAATATTCCATAAATGACATATGGCCAACAGGTATCCGTCCAGCTGTTATCAAGATGGATAGAGGATCGGATTTTATCAGCGATGAGGTCACAAGAATTGCTGGTGAGCTTGATATTGACCTTGAACATGTGACCCCAAGAAGCGGTTCATTGAAACCTTTGGTTGAGAATTTCTTTAAAAATATAAATAGACAGCTTGTGGATCTTCTTGAAACAAAAGGTCTGATTCGCAAAGTTTATGACTCAAAGCACCATGAACAATCATGTCTTGATATCAATGACGTTAGGGCACTGGTACTGAATCATATTTTCTACCATAATACGCATGTGCTTGAACAGTATCAGCCAAGTCCTGATATGAAACGTCAAAAGTTAATCCTTACACCAGCGAACATCTGGAAATATGGCTGTGAAAACTTTTCGAACCCTATGAGACTTCCTTCACGGGATGAATTTATCTATAAGATTCTGACACCTGAAAAAGCAACCGTATCCAAACTTGGGATTAAATACCAGGGAATGAGATATTTTAATTCAGACGATGAAACTCTGAATGAGCTGATGTTCCATCAACAGCTTAAAGAAAAACGCATGGATATACGGACTGATCCGCGTGATATGGGACATATCTACTATCTTCAGAATGGCAAACTGGAAACGGCCGCCTTAGATCCATTTGATGTTAGATACCGCGGATATTATGGCATGAGTAAAAAGCATTTTCTTACTCTTGAAAAAGAATATGAACAGACAAAGGCAATATCAAAAGAACATAACAGAGAAAGCAGAGTCAGCTTACGCAAAAGAAATAAGGCTATTATCGAAGAAAAAGCTACAAACAACACAATAAAATCTGACACCGCAAATCTTGCCGAAAATCGCGAACTTGAAAAGGCCCGTGTGTCTAAGGAACTCAGTGTAGCAAACAGATTTGACCTTGCTAAGGAAAAAATAGCAGTGCCAGAAATGAAAAAAACAGAAATTACAGATGAAAAACAACAGCAGACAGTCAATCGTCCTCAATCCAAAGAAGATATGATGGCGCAAATGCGTGCAAACTCCAAAGCTATGTTTGATGATGATGATGATATATAGGAGGTACGCTTATGTCTTTTAAGTATAAGTATGAATCTGGACTAAAAAAAGGCGAACGCCAATATGACCGGTATTATGACCTAAAAACAGAAAAAAAGGTAACTGCCAAATATATTAAAAGCTATCAGTATCAAGGCAATCCGTATATCGAAGCTTTACCAAAAGGCAGGAGTATAGAAGAAGTGCTCTGCTTTTATAACAGAGTTATAGACGTACCGAATGAAGAAGAATTATCTTCTATGGATGAATATGAACGCTGCGATACCGTTGAGGCACTTGATGACTTCCGCATAGCGTTGCCTTTTCATGCTATGGTTGAACTTGAGTTTCACAGAGCGCTGGTACGCTCTTATAAAAAGCGTGAAATTATGGAAGACCCTGATGTAAATCTGAAGTATACCATGGAAAATAAAGATATGGTAAGCCATAATTGTATTGTGAGCCGAAATTTTAGTGATCCGGCGCTTGGGTTTACGCTTCTTGGAACAAGTGGATGCGGAAAATCTACAGGAATCAACATGTTACTTGAGAACTATCCTCAGGTTATTATTCATGAACCAGATACATGGCAGAGAGCTGTTCAGATTGTATATCTGCATATCCATTGCCCGCAGAACAGTAATTTTAATCTTTTGTACAGGACTATTGGACGAGCTTTTGACAGAGCTCTTGGAAACCTGAATCCTATATATGAAACACTACTCACTGCGGGTAGAGATCTTGGTACTAAGTATGCTACTTTGCGTAATCTGGTGGAAAGGTTTGCAGTCGGAATGATCATACTGGATGAGATTGAGCTTCTGGATACCAAGTCAACAAAAGAAACATCGTTTGAAATGTTTATGCAGTTATCGAACGAAACCGGAGTTGCTGTATCAGTCATAGGAACTATGGATGCATATACTGATATTTTCTCAAAACGTCGCACTGCAAGAAGGACAGGCGTACTTATAGAGGCTGCTAAATACTGCACAAAAAAGAAGCAGTTTGAAAAAATCGTCAATAACCTTACAATGTTTCAGTGGAGACCAGACCCGGTATATTATGACGATGCGTTGGTAAATGCTCTTTTTGAAGCCACTGATGGAGTGATTTCAGATCTTATTGAAATATATAAACAGATACAGAAAGATTATCTGAGGACCAAAAGGGAAAATGTTACACCGGATTATATTGTCTCGATAGCTGATAAGTATTATAAAGGGCTTCGCGAAATTAGCCTTATGGAAAAGAATCCTATAAGGCGTAATGATACCCTTACGGAAGAAGAAATCCGCAGGCTTAACAGTTTCAACGAGAATGTTGAACAGCAGGAACTTGAGCAGCGTTATGATGAACTGATGTCTAATCCGACTTTCAAGACATACGAACTTTTGCAGGAGAATGTGATTAGAAGCATACAGGAACAGACAAAAGACTATTCCCGCACGAAAATAGAAACAGCATTTGTAGCTGCTATGGAGGGGGAAAATGTTGTAGAGGTCAGACTTGTGGATATTGTTACGAAGACACTGCTAAAGCTTCAGGCTACTAAACAGATGGTTAAGGCCTTACCTAAAGCAGATATTGAGAAATCACGGGCAGAACTGTTGGAAAATAATAGGAAAGAAAAAGTTAGCAAACATACGATATAGGAGATGCTGCTATGTCATATATCATCAATATTCCGCCGATTGAAAATGATGAGCTTATGAGTTCATATTTCAGACGCATGGCCACGGCTAATGGGTTTAGCAATCCTGTTTTGTTTATGCAAGCATATATTTGGCCTAATAGCATAATGAACCCAAAACAGAAGAGGAGTATCCGTGATGACGGATTTAATACTTTGGTAAATTTTGATAGATGTTTCGGAGATGGTGCCAGTGCTATCAGGTTTTTTATGGAAACATCATTGTTTCCAGGCATTCGCCCTGTAATCAGCAATGCTGATGCTATCATATTATATGTGTTTCGCGACAATACGGACGATATTGAGATTGTCCCTAAAAGATTTGTACAGAATGTAAAATACTGCCCTGTTTGTGTAAAAAATGATATCAAAAATAAAGGTTTTACCTGGCTTAGAAGGAGTCATAATATGCCAGGTGTTAACGCATGCTATAAACACCATTGTCACTTGCATGTAGCAAAAAATGGGCAAATGGCAAATACCACTCAGTCTACTGCTTCGGATATTGATTTAGAATATGCGAAATTTGCGCACAGTATGCTGGAAACAGCAATAGATTGTAACAATAAACAGACGATTAATGCTATTAAGAATAGGATTACAGAGCTTGGATACAATATCACTACTGGTGGATACACGAATTATTATATGTTTTTATGTAATAGCGAGCTGAAAGATTTTATACCTACAAATACAGAATATATATTAAAAGTTGGTAAAAAAACTATAGTAAACAACAAGACATGTGAAACCATGCTTAAGTTGTTATTTGTGCTATTTAAAACACCTAATAATTTCAAACAATATATTAAATACAGTGAACCGTTTATTTTCAAGGGATACAATATCCTCGAATATAATGACGGTTTGTTTAAATTGCAGTATAAATGTAGCGAGCAATTTGTTGTGACACAGGAACTATTTGATAAAGGGTGGAAATGTCTCTGTTATAAAAAAGCTGATAGGAATAGCAATATTGCCATGCATGTTGCGGAAGCGTGCCAGAATCAGTATGAAATTATTAATATTTCCGGCACTATGGTCACGCTCCGACATAAAAAATGTGGACAGCAGCATGACTTTAGTATAGTAAAATTTGTTTTGGGAAATACTAGATGTGCATGCGAAAGAAGAAAAGAAATTGATGATGCCAAAAAGGACATTGAAGCCATAAAAGGTTTTAAACTTATTGAATTTAAAGGTGTTAACCAACATGTCAAAATCAAGCATCAAGTATGTAAAAAAATATTTGATGTCGATTACTACAGTTTCATATCTGCCCCCTATTGTCGTGCATGCTTGCAAAATAAAATCGGTGTAGATGTCAAAATTACTCCGCGTTCGACCGATAAATCATCAGAAGCATCTTTTATACAGGATCTATCAGAAATAGTGGGTGATGAATATACCTTTTTGGGGCCATATAACGGAGATGGGGAATATACATACATTCGACATAATCGGTGCGGAATCATTGAAAGATATATACCATCACATTTTCGGCAGGGAATAAGATGCAAACATTGTGCGGTGAAAACGTCATATGAAGGATTTATGCAATATGTACATGATTTGACAAATGGTGAATACGAAATTGTAGATCGAGGCGTAAACCAATATCTTATCATAAAAAACACCATAACAGGTGCTGAATACTCTTTATTAAAACCTGTTATTATGCAGGAACTCAATAGGGTACAACCTTCTCGCATACTGCCGCTACAACATAGAAGATCTGTTGACATTGCAGAATATTCACTGCAGGAAAATAAGAAACTACATATGGTCAATTATGCGCTTGTATATAACACCGATATTACATGGAAATATATACAGAACCATTTTGCACAAACGGATTTCTTCAGTAACAATGATATAGATATAGATAACGCTGGACTGTGGATATTGGCCAAAAGCGGAAAGATAAAAAAAGTTATGACCGGGCTGTATACATTTCCAGAAAATAATGTAACCGCAATAGATGTGATTAAATATAAATGTTACGAAAAGTATGGAAAACGTTTCGGTTATTGGTTTGGGCAAAGTTTTGCATACCAGCTAGGATTAATTGATAAACCGAAAACAGTATATATTACATCCAATAGGATGCATACATCAGAAAGATTTAGTTTTACAGTATTAGGACAGCCTGTAGTGTTGCGAAAACCTATAACAAAAATAACGAATGATAATTATAAAATATTGGCTGTAATTGATTATTTGACTACATATAAAAATGGTTTTCGTGGCATGAAGCATATCAACAAAGAGCGTGAAATAACGGCTTTGCGCAACTATATTGGGGACATTACCCGTGAACAATTTGCTGTATATGCCGATCAGTGTACCGACAAGGAAAAACTGAATTCATGGCTGGATCTGATTTATGAACATGGTTTATTCGCCCGTATACAAAGCAAATTTAGTGAAAATGAATTGTTTCATCCTGATGATCTTAATACAACGGATGCAGAAATGTTAACCTTGGTAAAAGCAGGTAAGCTGAAAAAGATATATAAACGCTTATATACCTTTCCTGGCAATGATGTCACCATTAGCGATATTGCTGAGTATAAATATATCAAACATCACGATACATTGTTGGGATATTGGTACGGTGAAAGTTTTATGTATTTTCTTGGTGTTTGCGAAAAGCCTGAAAAAATACAGATTACTTCATCTGCATTTTCTGGCAGTCCATATCATTATCGTGAAGCAGAGGAAAGATATATCGAAGAATATGGGATTAGACTCAGGAAGCCTTTAGCTGAGATTACGAATGAAAATTATAAGATCCTATGTGTTGTAGATTTTATTTCCGAATATGGAATAGGAAATATGAATAAAACCTATTTTTATCCTTATGAGCACATCAATTTAGAAGCGTTATTACCGGCATTACGAGAATATTTGTCTGACATAGATAAATCTGCATTTGATAAATATTTGGATTTAGTTAAGAACGTGACCACATTTAGATTGTGCATTGACTTAATATATGCATATCCGGAATTGGAAGAAAAAATATTTAATTTTAAGGAAAATGCTATATTCAACGCAGCTGATGTTGGATATTCTGATGAATTGCTTTGGGCTTATACACGTACTGGAAAGATCAGAAATGTTTATAAGGGCTTATTTGCAAAAGCAGATGCTGATGTTATGGATGAGGATATTATTAACTACCAGTATCGTATTCGTAATGATATAAGAATAGGTTATTGGTTTGGTAAAAGTTTTGCTTATCATCTCGGACTTATTGAAAAGCCGGATGAATATAATATTGTTTCAAATACTGCGGCAGATTTGTGTGGTGAAAACAGTTCACATGGCAAAAGAAAACGCTCTGATCGGGAAATGTTTGGGCATAAGATCACACTACGTAGTCCAATAGCTCCTATCACTGAAGAGAATTACAAAGTTTTATGTGTGATTGACTATAGCACTATATATAGAAGGGCTTTTTATTATTCCGAGCATGTAGATTCAGAGAAAGATGTGACTGCTCTTCGTGAATATTTGCAGGGAATTCCAAGAATAGCTTTTAAACAATATGAAGATTTATGTGAAAGCAAGAAACTGTTAAATGAATGGCTTGATAGAATATATGGAGAAATATGAAAAACAGAGTGTCAGAAAAAACGAAACAGAACCAGGGACGCGGGAAAGGCGAGGGCGCATCTTATAAACCGTATATTAAAACACGCGAAGTGCCAAGTATCGGAACAGGAAGAATCCTTAAAGACAAAATAACCGGACGCCAGATGCATCTGTTGTCTCAGGCGGAAGTCTATACCTATTATTTGCTCAGGTGGGATGATTCTGTTATTGACATTAGAGAGCAATATCCGCTTGAATTGGAGGATACGTTAAAAATAGCGGATCATCTTGGTTATAAACATCCTCATGATAGAAAAACATCTATGACTACCGATTTTCTTGTAACATATCGAGAGGAAGATGGGAGGAAGACTTATAAAGCCTATTCTGTTAAAGCCAGTAGAAAAATTTTGCAAAATAATCGTACAGTTGAGATTCAGCGTATTGAAATGGCATATTGGAATCTACATGGCATCCCATTTGAAATAGTTTTTAAGGAAGACATGAACCGCATAAAAGTTGGTAATATTGAAGCTGTAATGGATTATTGGGATATTAAGGCTGTGATGTCAGATACTGATATGGTCAAATATTTGATAGCACATAAGAAATTATCTGTGGATATAGGCTCTAAACCACTTGATTTTCCAGAGTTGGCGCGTACAAGATTATTAGAATATAAAAAAGAAAATAATTTATATGAAAATTATTGATAATTATTGAATATATGTTTGCTTTATAGATTCTGTCCGAATGATATGACATATGAAAAAGATGAACGTATATTTAAGGTGATGTTTTTAATTTTTTTAGATGAAAAACGTATAGACGATTCATCAATAATTGTGTATTATTAGTATAAAATGTCTTGAAATATGGAAGATGAGATAAACACAACAAAATTTGTTCGCTATATATTAAAATAAAAAACAAGGTACAACAAAATTTATTCAAGATAAAAATATAAAAAATGCTTGATATTTAATAATTAGCACTGAAAACTGTTCAATATAAAATTATAAAATATCA
>OLSG01001041.1_pt1 | contig 31167 bp, 17 predicted proteins | sample 1673041 | NCBI WGS metagenome assembly OLSG01 (sample SAMEA3136749, study PRJEB25190) | human gut metagenome | reverse complement strand
TGCAAACACTATTTTAAAATGTGCGGCATTTCAGTTCTTTACACCTGCCAGGAAACCAACGGTAAATTTTTATTTCTTGCGAAAAATCGTTCTGAAGATCAATCTCACCAGCGGTCCGCAGTAGAACATCTGCCAGCAGATTGCCATCGGGAAGTTCATGGCCCAGGTCTGGATCCAGGTGCCGAATGTGTGCTGGTCTTTAAAGAGAATAGTGGCAACCAGGCTCATGATCGGACACATAATGCAGCAGATGCAGATAGAAATGGCATAGGTGATGAACTGTGGACGATCGGTAGGTTTCATTACGGTGAATGCGAGTTTCTGAGCAATTTTTCCGACAATAAAAAATTCCAGAACGAAGGCAACCGGAACCATAATGATCATTTCATGGGTAGCCAGCAGAAAGGTCTGACCGGATACACCACCGGTATTCAGGGCTACATTGTATACGATCATTCCGTAGACCATAATGGTAGCCATGATAATTGTGTAAATTGCGTCTTCAAATTTAGTTTTTGGCATAAAAATATCCTCCTTTTGATAATGAGCTACGTGTTGTTCGTTATCATCCGGAGGATGTGCGTTTCCAATATAAATAACCGTTTTTATTTCGATTTGCTATTCTATCAGAAAAATACCAATTATGCAAGTGAAAAATATAATCACATCTTAGATTAAAAGGTCTCTCTTTATTGAAAAATGAGAAATAAGTGATCTGGAACAGGAAAAATCGGAAGTAGAGAAGGTATTAAAGGATATCGAAGCAATTCCGAGTTTAGAAAAATTTATAGAGGATCATTCGGAATAAAAAGCAGAATGTAAATTTGATAAAATATTTTTCACAATAAAACAAAGGCGATCAACTGTTACATCAGATGGTCGCTTTTGTTTTTGGCAAAATGTGCGAAAAAGAAAGCTTGTGCAGTCTGTAAATTCTCGTTATACTGAGTGTGATGATAGAAAAAGGAAACTTGTGAAAGGATTTTAGTTTTAAAGGGAAATGTAAGGTAAAAGGAGGGGTACGATGGGTATTTTTTTTAATCCCGGAAATGGGAGTTTTACCAAAGATAGAAATTATGAAATATATGTGGATAAAACAGAATTACTAAAATACTTGAACAGAGCCATTGGAACACCTGGAAATTGTATTGCTGTCAGCCATGCCAGACGCTTTGGAAAGTCACATGCTGCGGGGATGATTGACGCTTATTATAGTCTTGGTAGTGATTCTGCAAAATTGTTTAAAGGTACAAAGATTGCATCAGATCCAGATTATGAAAAATACAGAAATAAGTACAATGTAATCCATTTGGATATTTCGTCCTTTTGGGATTTTCATAAAAAGGATATTGTAGAAAAGATAATAGAAGATATTTTTAAAGAATTGAAAATGGATTACCCGGAGGAATTTAATGAACGGGATCGTATCAGTTATGTACTCATAAAAATATACGAAAAAACAGGGATTCCTTTTGTGATTATCATTGATGAATGGGATTGTGTGGTACGAAACAGTACGGATCAGGATTTGATCCATCAATATTTACAGTTTCTCCATTCTTTGTTTAAGTCAGAAGAATCAAAATCTTTTTTGGCACTTGGATACATCACAGGTATCATGCCAATTAAGAAAATAAAGGATGAATCGGCTTTAAACAACTTTGAAGAATATACTATGCTAAAATCCAGACCGATTACGAAATACTATGGCTTTACCGAAGAAGAAGTTAAGGATTTATGTAAAAGATATGATATGGATTTTGAAACTACAAAAGAATGGTACAATGGATATCTGATCGATGGAATGCACATGTATAATCCAAATTCCGTATCACAGGCGATGAAATATCATGATTTTGATTCCTATTGGCGAAATACCTCTGCTTTTGGCACAATTAATAACTTTATTATGATGAATTATTCAGGATTGAAAGAGGATGTCCTTACAATGCTATCCGGAGGAAAAGTCATGGTGGATACGGAATGTTTCCAAAATGATCTGGCAGAAATTCATTCAAAAGATGATGCGTTAACTGCTCTCATTCATCTTGGATATCTTGGATATGATGCAGATATTTTAAGTGCCTATATTCCAAATTATGAAGTGGCTAAGGCGTTTCAATCCGCGTTAAAAACAGGAGAATGGAAAGATGTTGCTGCGTCGATTTCCAAATGTGATACATTACTTATGGCAACGATTAGTGGTAACACTGAGAAAGTAGCTGAACTTATCGAGCTTGCACATGATACGTATACTTCTATATTAAAGTACAACGATGAGAACTCTTTAAGCTGTGTGCTTACAATGGCGTATTTTACTGCACCGGCATATTATACTATTATTCGGGAAATGCCGGCCGGAAAAGGATTTGCTGATTTTGTTTTTTTGCCAAGGGCAAATGCTGGGAATCGCCCGGCAATGATTGTGGAATTAAAATATAACCAATCAGCAGATACTGCAATCAGGCAGATAAAAGAGAAACGATACCAAGGTGCGTTAGTGGGATATGAAGGCAAGATTCTCTTAGTTGGGATTAGCTATGATAGTGAAAAGCATCATACTTGCAGCATCGAAGAATGGTAATTTTGTTATACTGAGTGTGATGATAGGAAAAAGGGAAACTTGTGAAATTGTTTTGATTTCACAGGAAATGAAAAGTAAAAAAGGAGGTTCACATGAAAAAAAGAATTTTATGTACGCTGCTGAGTGCAGCAATGCTGCTTACGAGTTCGCCGGTTGTTTTTGCGGCGGAGACGCAGCCTGTGAAGGAGCAGCAGACGAAGGAGACGCTTCCGTTTACGATTAAGGAGGCAAACAATGATATTAAAGATGAAAGTGTAAAAGGCTGGCATGTTCAGATCACGGATACGGAAAATGCAAAGGTTGTTGCAGATTATCCGGGACTGGTTGTTGTGCGTGCAAAGAAGACACAGTACGATGACAATGTTTATCTGATCGGAAAGAGTGGAGTTGTTCAGACTTTTGTGGTTTCGGGCACGGATGCAGACTGGGATGAAAAGGAACATGTTTATGACGATTGGGAGAAAACGACGTCGCATAGTTCTGTGGATGCGATATGGAGCTTTTCGGATGAGGGAGATCTTTTATATTATATTAAGAAGCCACAGACGCAGACTCCGAAGTATGATGTTTACAATGCGACAACGGGGGAATATTTTGAGTATGATCTGGATGAGAAACCAACGTATTATGGTGATGGAAAAGGATATTCGGCAGGTGTTTATCGAATTGTAAAAGACGGAAAAACAGGAATGCTGAAGAATGATGGAAGCATTCTGTATGAGGCAGTGTACGATGAAGTTGACAGGGCTGCATATAATCAACATTTTTCTGATGGAATGGAAGAATTAGATGATCTGCTTTATATGGTTACGCAGGAAACTTCGGATGAGGAATTATATGGTTTTATAGATTCCAAAGGACTTTGGGATGGTGTGTGCAGATATGAATCAACATGGGATCTGAGTGGCTACAGAAAAAAGGTAAAAGATAAAGACGGTGGCTATATGATACTGGATCTGAAAACAGGCGAGAAATTTGCAGACCAGATCAGTTCCGGCGGTGATATGAAAGCTCTGGGTGATGGATGTTTTCGTATCGTACCGGATAATCTGGAAACGAACATGGATATCCTGTATCTGACAAAAAGTGGAAATCTGATCACAAGAGCACAGCTTTACAACAGCGATTTCTGTGATGATCAGGATTGTGAGATTTTTATGGAAGAATTTTACGGTTCTGCTATTGCGGAACATGGAAGCTATCTGGTAGCCTATGATGCAGATGGGAAGAAGCACTTTAAAGACTACATAGATCAATCCGGAAAAACAGACAATATGTATGTTTCATACAGCAGATATGAAGATGGATATGCGATTAAGCTTGAGTGTGCGGACGGTAACCCGGACTACAGTTCAACGATGAGGGAGTCAACGGTATTATGCAGTCTGATTGATGCAAAAGGGAAAAAGATTTATTCATTTGACAACAATACCGAGGTTGAGATAAAAGAAGTGCGGGATGGTTTGATTTATCTCCAATATAATCCATATGGAACAAATGAGATCAATGTGCTTATTTATGATACAGCGGAGAACAAAGTAGTTTTGAATGAAAAGAATCTGGACTGTTCTGCAAGTATTCCGAGGGATGACAGCAGCCATGTGGTTCTTCTGGAAAAGGATGGTAAGACGGCACTGTTTAATATGCTGGACAAAACATTTTCCGGATGGGATAAACCGGAAATGGATCCGGATGAAAGCCTGGGCTGGGATGACATTAAAGAAAGTATTGTTGGTTCGGATATTGTATTTTTGATAAACGGTGTATTCTATAATGGTTCTTTTCAAAAGATCGCACAGATGAATGAGTTTTACAGAAGAAGTAATGTATCGGTTACAAAAAATGGAAATTTTGCTTTCTGGATCAGTGATTCTGTGAACTATGACCAGTATCTGGTTTACAGTCGTAAGGGAGTTTTGCTGAAAAAATATGTGGATGGTTCAGGTTATGGTTCGGATGGGTTGATTCGGGTTCGAACAGGAGAATCCGGCGATTGGGGTTACTGTGATAAAGACGGAAACCTGCAGATTGCGGAGCAGTTTAATCTTGCCGGAAATATGCATAACGGAATTGCAAAAGTGGGAAGCTGGTACAGCAACTGTAAAATTATTGATCAAACCGGAAAAGAGCTGTTGTCAGGGAATTACGATTTCGAATGGACCTATGTGGAGTCTGGTTTTGTGATGATGAAAGAGGACGATGGCTGTTATCTGTATGATTTTTCAGAATCATCTGAGGATAATGCACAAAATCCATACAGTCTGGATGATCTGTTTGGAAAATATCACCACTATCTGAGAGATAACCAGGCATACAAAACGATGCACAGAACGCTGTATGATGCGGCTGCGGATGTTCTGGCGGCACGTACGGATAATGATGAGCTGTTTTCTGTTATTAAGACATTGTCCGGTGATGTGATCGTGCGTCCGACGAAACAGATTCTGGAAGCAATTACCGGAAAACGATGGGAAGAGGATAAGTTAGAAGAGGAAGTGGCGATTGAACTGATCCGTCAGATTGATGAACAGGATGATACATTAAAAAATGTAGTGGATAACGTTTGCGGTAAAGTAAAAGATGTTTCTAAATTTTATAAGCTCGTTACAGCGGCAAAGAAGCCAATGGATACCAGCGTACAGTGGGAACTGGCCAAACTGGCAAAAGGAGACGCACTTACCACCGAGCAGGCAAAAGCTATTTTTGAACAGGTAAAAGGAAACTGGTCAAAAATTGACGGTATTTTTAAAAAAGTCGGAATTGTAACTTCGGCAGTTCAGGTTGGCACAACAATCTGTATTATGGCGAATCTGGAAATGGAAACGGTCAATCAGCTTCTGAACAGCGTAATGCCGGATTCCGCAGCTTATAAAGGATTGAAGAAATTACAGGGAAAATTGCAGAAATACTGGGGATCATCGGAAGTAGCGATTCAGGAATTTATTGTAGATAAGTACTTTGAAGAAATTGCGGAAGCCCTTGTGAAAAAGGGAGTTACAGACATGGCAAAGTTGTTTGATCCGCTTTCCGGCATTGATGTCGGCGGTGCACTTACAGTCGGAAAACTGTTCTATTCACGTATCAGCAAACAAATAAAGCTTGCAGACTATGATGAGCTGGTGCAGATTGCTTATAGTATGTCGCTCTGTAATTCATTGAGTGCCGGACTGAATGATAAGTATTCTGAGATCGCACAAAATTATCAGAAGACCGGAAAAACAGCAGGTGAAGAACTTCGCAAAGAATATCAGTTTGCGTATGAAGCATATGAAGCTTCGCTTCTTCTGATGGCAAATAAGTGCAGTGAGCTTGCGGAAAAATCAGGGGAAAATGCAGCTGTAAAATATAAGAAAAAATGGCTGGATCAGTGTATCAGACTGTATTCACAGAAAATGCGGTATGACAATTTTATCGCAACCTGCAGAAGAAATATGAACCGAACAGAAGCGGCGAAATTCGAGTATCGCACCGATGAAAACAATCACGTATGGATCGTGAGCTTAAATGGAAAAAAGACAAAAGATGCTTCCAGACGTATGACAAGGGCACTGAGTGATACACAGGATCTGCTCTGCATTCCGGAGACGATCAATGGACGTACCGTTGTGGGTATCGATCCGCAGGCATTCCGGAATGAGGATAAAATCAACGCTGTATTCCTGCCGGATACGGTGACGGAAATCGGCAGTCAGGCATTTGAAAACTGCAGTTCACTTGATATGGTTGTATCAGGAAATGGGCTGGAAACAATCGGTTCAGATGCATTTGCAGGCTGTGATTCTTTGACAGGTGTAGAGGTGCCGGACAGTGTTACAGAGATTGGAGATTCCGCATTTGGAGATAATGCAAATCTGACATTATGGTGCAGTGAAAACGGTACGGCATGGCAGTATGCAGAAACAAATGGCATCATGGCAGAGGAACGTATCCGCAGGGCAGTTTCTGTGGAAGTGACAGCACCGGCAGATAAACAGCAGTATGGCTCTTCAGAGAAAGAAATCGATACGACCGGACTTACGCTGAATATTACCTGGGATGATGGAACAAGTGAAGAAGTTACATCTGGCTATTATGCTTATTTTAAAGAAAAAACAACTGAAAGTGCGACGGTTGCAGTACAGTATGACTCTGCAGAAACAACCTATGAAGCAGGAATCACACCGGAAGAAAAAGACTATACAGTATATTACAAAGATGAAGCGGGAGATGATCTGGCAGAAGCATCAACAGTCCGTGCTTTGTTTGGAAGTTCCCAGACGCTGGATGCACCGGATGTGAGCGGTTATACACCGGAAAAAGCACAGATGACGGTAACGGCAGGTGACGAAGATTCCTGGACATTTATCTACAAAAAGAAGAACACAAAGAAAAATATCGAAGATGGAAGAATGTATGTATTCGGTGATCTTCGTTATACTGGAAATGCGGTGATTCCGAGAGTTTCAGTAGAAGATGCAGATGGAAAAATTTTGAAAGAAGGTGTGGATTACGAAGTTTTTCTGGATGATAATGTAGAAATTGGCGAAGCCTGGGCCGGTGTTCATGGAATTGGTGATTATGAAGGATTATTGAGTAGTACATTTTATATTGTAAATCCGGGCAGCCAAGATCAGGAACCAGATCCGAGTCCAAATCCAAGACCGGGTACAGATTCTTCAAAGAGTATACTGATTGGCAGCATTAAGATCAGCGGAATTTCAAATAAGATTGCAGCAGGAAAGAAAATTGCACTGAAGGCAAATATTTCGCCGGCAAATGCGACAAACAAAACACTGGTATGGACTTCCAGCAATCCGAAAGCTGCCACCGTAAATGCAAATGGTATTGTCACAATGAAAAAAGGCAGCGGCGGAAAGAAAGTAACGATCACTGCGAAGGCAGCAGATGGAAGCGGCAAAAAGGCAGTTTATACAATCACCGGTATGAAAGGTGTTGTGAAAAAAGTTACGATTTCCGGAAAGAAAACCGTCAAAGCAGGAAAGAGCATTAAGTTGAAAGCGAAAGTAAAAGCCACAAAAAAGGCCAATACCAGACTTTTTTGGAAAAGCAGCAATCAAAAATTTGCTACGGTGAAAAACGGAAAAGTAAAGGCAAAGAAAAATGCAAAAGGAAAGAAAGTGAAGATCACCGCAATGGCAACGGATGGAAGCGGAAAGAAGAAATCTGTAACGATTAAGATCCGGTAGGCTGCACATTATAATCAAATTCGAATAGAAGTATAAAGAGAAGATGCAGGAGATTATGAAAACGAAATTTCATAATCTTCTGTATTTTTATGATGCCAGGATTGTGGGAGTGCAACGCACGGAACAATCCGTAGGCATCATAGTTGGGGACTTTTGACATCCACATCATTTTTATGTAAGTGGATGAAATGGATTATAAAAATTTGCAATCCCTGCTTCTTTCGTGGTATTATGGGGACAAAAAAAGGAAAGGCTGATATAGATATGGAATACATGAAATTTGATGATGCATATGTTGTTCGTCTGGACCGTGGCGAGGAGATCGTAGAGTCTCTGACAAAGATTTGCGACAGGGAAAAGATCACACTGGCAACGATCGAGGGTATCGGTGCGGCAGACCATGCGGTGATCGGTCTGTATAATGTCGGGGAACAGGTTTACCATAAAACGGAACTGAACGGACCGATGGAGATCACGGATCTGACGGGAAATGTTTCCACGATGGATGGTAAAACTTATCTTCATATTCACATTAATCTCTGCGATGAGAAGATGAATGTCAAAGGCGGTCATCTCAATGAGTGTCGGATTTCGGCGACGGCTGAAATCACAATCCGCACAGTCAATGGAAAAGTGGAACGTTTTTATGATAAGGACGGTGTTGGATTGAATCTGTATCAGTTTCCGGGAAATGAAGGATACAAAAAACTGTTAAAGAATCTGATTGATGTGATCAAGGAAGACCATGCGAAACTGGGATTTCGAAAAGAAAAAATTCGCCTGTATTATCCGCTCAGCTCTTTGAATCATTTTTTTGGTACGAGTGATGATGCAGATCAGATGCAGGAGCGTCTGAACCACCTTCCGGTGGTGATCACAGAGAAGCTGGGAGAGGTTGCTGCGACACACAAAGCGGAGCGATTTTGCTTCCACATTCCGGAGGAAGGCAGCGAGTACGTCCATAATAATATGAAGGAAAATGAATTTATTAAAAGCCTGATCGAGTTGCTTCAGAAACATGGATGCAAGATGGATGATATTCTGAATTTGTTTCATAAGTATTCTGATAATATTATTACAGAAAATATGGACAATGGAGAATTTGATATTCTGATCCGTTTTGAAGATAAACCGGACGATCCATATTATTATTGTTTTAAAGATGAAGGATGCCATATTATTTATCATCGATTCTTGAAAGAGGATTATGAAGATTTTGGTTTCTGAGTAGACAGAGAGGACAGAAAATGTTGGAAATTCGCAGAGGAACAAAAGAAGATATTGCACAGGTTGCAGCAATTTATGATCATATTTTAACGGAGGAAGAGGAAGGCAGAGCGGTGATCGGCTGGATACGCGGCGTTTATCCGACGGAAAATACCGCAAAAGAAGCGGTGAAAAATGACGATCTGTTTGTTATGACGGATGCCGGAAGGATTGTGGCAGCAGCGAGGATCAACCAGGTTCAGGTGTCGGAGTATGCTGATGCAAACTGGAAATATCAGGATATTTTGCCGGAACAGGTTATGGTTCTGCATACGTTGGTCGTAGATCCGGGGCAGTCCGGAAAAGGATATGGAAGTGCGTTTGTGAAGTTTTATGAGGATTATGCAAAGGAACATAACTGTCCGTATCTGCGTATGGATACGAATGCGAAAAACCAGGCTGCGAGAAAGTTGTATGCACGGCTTGGATACTGGGAGGCGGATATTGTGCCTTGCGTGTTTAACGGCATTCCGGGCGTGCAGCTTGTGTGTCTTGAGAAGACAGTATAAAGCGGGGTGTGTTTTTGTGGAAATACAGGAAATTCTGGAAAAAGTAAAAAACGGGGCGATGTCTGTGGAAGAAGCGGAAGGATTTCTCCGCAGGGAGCCGTTTGAAGAGATGGGCTATGCGAAACTGGATATGCATCGCAAGGTGCGATCCGGTTTTGCGGAAGTGATCTACTGTGCCGGAAAAGCAGATGAACATCTGCTTCATATTTTTGAGCATTTATACAAGGCAGATGGACAGGTTTTCGGAACGCGGGCAACACAGCATCAGTACGAAATATTGCGTGAAAAATATCCGCAGGTAGAATATGATCCGATTTCCCATATCATAAAAATTGAAAAAAAGGATAAAGAGCATATCGGAAATATCGCAGTCTGCACTGCGGGAACGGCAGATATTGCCGTAGCGGAAGAGGCTGCACAGACGGCAGAATATTTTGGAACGAAAGTGACGAGGGTTTATGACGTGGGCGTGAGCGGCATCCACAGACTGCTTAGAAATCTGGAGGCAATTCAGAGTGCAAACTGTGTTGTTGCCGTTGCGGGTATGGAAGGTGCACTGGCAAGCGTACTTGGCGGGCTGGTGGACAAGCCGGTGATCGCTGTGCCGACTTCCGTCGGTTATGGTGCAAATCTTGGCGGACTTTCTGCACTTCTGACGATGATAAATTCCTGTGCAAACGGAATTGCGGTGGTAAATATTGATAATGGTTACGGAGCAGGTTATATGGCAACGCAGATCAACAGACTGGGGGTGAAGGCGAATGGGTAAAACGTTATATCTGGAGTGTGAAAGCGGTATCAGCGGAGATATGACGGTGGCAGCACTTCTGGATCTTGGAGCAGATCAGCAGGTTCTGAAAAAAGCTCTTGCAAGCCTTTCGGTACAGGGATTTGATATCCGCATTTCCAGGGTAAAAAAATCCGGTCTGGATGCGTGCGACTTTGATGTGGTTCTTGATAAGGAACATGAAAATCATGATCATGATATGGAATATCTGCATGGTCATACTTATGCACATAATCATGCTACGGAGCATATGCATGGGCATGATGTGCATAACCATGATGCAGAGTATATACATGAGCACAGAAGTTTTGTGGATATTCTGCAGATTATTGAGAGCAGCAGCCTGACGGAACGTGCGAAAAAAACAGCGACGGATATTTTTTCGGTTCTGGCGGATGCAGAAGCAAAAGCACATGGCGTGCCAAGAAATCAGGTGTATTTTCATGAAGTCGGTGCTGTAGATTCAATCGTAGATATTCTCTCGGTGGCGGTCTGCCTGGATAATCTGGATATCGATCAGGTAATTGTGACAGAACTTTGCGAAGGAAGAGGTACGGTCCGCTGTCAGCACGGCATTCTGCCGATCCCGGTTCCGGCGGTGACAAATATCGTACAGGCCAATCATCTGAAACTGAAACTTACGCAGATAGAAGGTGAGCTGGTTACGCCGACTGGTGCAGCGATCGTGGCGGCGATCCGTACTTCTGATAAACTTCCGGAGTCATTTTTCATCGAAAAAACAGGTCTTGGTGCAGGAAAACGAGAATATGCCTGTGCCGGTATTCTGCGTGCAATGATTCTGGAAAGCGAGAATGAAAAGAGCTGGATGGAAAAAGAAGAGATCTGTAAACTGGAGACAAATATTGATGACTGCAGCGGCGAGGCACTCGGATTTCTGATGGAGCGTCTGATGCAGGTGGGGGCGAAGGATGTTCATTATACGCCGGTTTATATGAAAAAAAATCGCCCGGCATATCAGGTAAATGTAATCTGCAAAAAAGAAGATGCGGAAAAGCTGGAGAAACTTATTTTTCAGGAAACGACAACGATTGGCATCCGCAGAATGTACATGGAACGAAGTATCTTAAAAAGAGAAGCGGCAGAGATCGACACGCCGTTTGGGAAAATGAAAGTAAAAGTATGTGATCTGCCGGATGGAAAAAGGATTTATCCGGAATACGAAGAAGTCGCAAGAATCTGCCGGGAAACCGGACTGTCTTATTATGAAGTTAGCGGGATATTCCTTGACACTTTATATACCGAACGGTATAATGAAGAAAGCAACCGTAAACAGGAGTAAAGGACAGGATTTATGGACAATAGAGAACGTATTTTGCAGTGTGCACTGGAGCTGTTTTATGCCAAGGGTTACGATGCCGTTGGCGTACAGGAGATTGCTCAGAAAGCGGGGATTACAAAACCTACGTTGTACTACTATTTTGGCAGCAAATATGGTCTTCTGGAGACTTTGCTGACGAAACATTTTACTGTTCTGAATGAAGAACTGGAGCGGGCATCTTTTTATGAAGGGGATGTCGGAGCGACGCTTTACAATATTGCTTCTGCATTTTTAGATTATGCGATGAGAAATTATAAAGTCTATGCACTTCTGATGGCGATGTTTTATTCTGCGAAGGAGAATGAAGCGTACCGGGCGGTAAAGCCGCTTGTGAAAAGGTTCTATTCGCAGATCGTACATTTCTTTGATGCGGCGGAGCATGAGCTTGGAAATATGAACGGAAGGCAAGAGCAGTTTGCGATTGGATTTATCGGTCTGATCAATCATTATATTCTGCTGGCATGCGACCGGGAAGGCAGACCGCAGCAGATTTCAGAGGAGAAAAAGCGGGCACTTGTAAAGCAGTTTATGTACGGTATTTACAGTTAAGATGGAGGTATTTGCAAATGGGAAAGTGGTATAACGAAGCAGTTTTTTATCATATGTATCCGCTGGGTATGACGGGGGCACCAAAGGAAAACAAAGAACCGGAGACCGTGCATCGCTTGCGGGAGCTGTTTCCGTGGATCGACCATTTAAAGGAGATCGGAGTTACAGCGATCTATATCGGACCGCTGTTTGAATCTTCTACACATGGTTATGATACAAAAGATTACAAAAAAGTAGACAGAAGACTTGGGGATAATGAAGATTTCAAAGAATTTGTCAGACTGGCACATGAAAATGGGATCCGCGTGGTTGTGGACGGTGTTTTCAATCATACCGGAAGAGAGTTTTTTGCATTTCAGGATATCCAGAAAAACAGAGAACATTCTCCGTACTGCAGTTGGTATAAAGGAGTGAATTTTGGCTGGAATTCTCCGTATAACGATGGATTTGGTTATGAAGCATGGAGAAACTGTTTTGAGCTGGTCAATTTAAATCTTTACGAGCAGGCAGTCCGTGATTATCTGTTTGATGTGATTCATTTCTGGATCACGGAGTTTGACATTGACGGTATCCGTCTGGACTGTGCTGACTGTCTGACGTTTGATTTTATGAAAGAAATGCGTTACCGCACCGGTCAGTGGAAAGAGGATTTCTGGCTGATGGGTGAAGTGATCCACGGCGATTATGCGAGATGGGTAAATGACGAAATGCTTCATTCCACAACGAATTATGAGCTTCACAAAGGTCTGTATTCGGGACACAATGATCATAATTATTTTGAGATCGCCCATACGATCCGCCGTCAGTTTGATGACAACGGCGGTATTTACAGAGGAAGTACTTTGTATTCTTTTGTAGATAACCACGATGTGGACCGTCTGATGAGCAAGTTAAACAACAAAGACCATATCCGCGAGGTTTATACACTGCTCTACACGCTGCCGGGCATTCCATCTATTTATTATGGCTCCGAGTGGGGCATTGAAGGAAGAAAGCAGGGTGCCTCAGATGATGCCATGCGTCCGCAGCTTGACCTTGAAAAAATGCAGAAAGAGAATCCGCATCCAGAGCTGACAGCACATATTGCGGCACTTGGAAAGATGAGAAAAGAAAATCCGGTTTTGGCAGATGGAAAATACAGAGAGCTGGTACTGACAAACAGACAGTATGCTTATGCAAGAATCAAAGATCAGGATGCCATCGTTGTGGCAGCGAATAACGATGAGAATCCGGCGGATATGAGCATCCCGATTCCAGTGGACGGAACTTATGAAAATGCGTTCACAAAAGAAGCAGTGCCGGTGGTGGATGGCAGACTCCAGGTTCATCTGGATGCATGTGAAAGTAAAGTATTCAGAAAAAAATGATGCCAGTTCAAAAGGATTAGTATGACATTTGTGATTCTGATATCAATTTATGGTTGAAATGTATAGAAAAAGTCGGAGGTAGTTATGGCAGAAAGAAAGGTAAGAAAGACAGCCGGGAAAACGGCAGCAAATACAACAAAGAGAACAGCAACAAAAACAACAGCAAAAACAGCAGCGAAAAGAACAACGAGAACAAAGGCTGCAGCAAAGGAAGATTTCCGTATCGGAGAACTGGATCAGTATCTGTTCAGTGTGGGAACGCATTATGATATTTATAAAAAAATGGGTGCACATGAAGCAGTGATGAATGGCAAAAAAGGTGTTTATTTTGCAGTCTGGGCACCGAATGCAGCTACTGTCAGCGTGATCGGTGAATTTAACGGCTGGAGAGAAGAGGCAAATCCGATGACACGCCTTGAGCCGTCCGGTATCTATGAAGGTTTTGTAGTCGGAGCAAAAGTGGGTATGCTCTATAAATTCTTCATCAAAACAAAAGATGGCAGAGGACTTTACAAAGCCGATCCATTTGCAAATTATGCAGAGCAGCGTCCGGGAACCGCATCCAGGATCACAGATATCACGAAACTCAGATGGAGTGATGCGGCGTGGATGGAAGCAAGAAAGCAGAGAGATAATGACAGCCTTCCGGTTTCTATTTATGAAGTACATCCGGGTTCCTGGAAGAAACATCCGCATGGAGAGGACGAGGATGGATTCTATAATTACAGAGAGTTTGCAAAATCACTTGCAGAATATGTGAAGGAAATGGGTTATACGCATGTAGAGCTGATGGGGATTGCGGAGCATCCGTTTGATGGCTCCTGGGGTTATCAGGTAACCGGATATTATGCACCGACTTCCAGATATGGTACGCCGGAAGATTTTGCTTATATGGTAAATTATCTGCATAAACAGAAAATCGGTGTTATCCTTGACTGGGTACCGGCACATTTTCCGCGAGATGCACACGGACTGGAAGAATTTGACGGTGGATGTGTTTACGAGTATGCGGATCCAAAAAAGGGCGAGCATCCGGAATGGGGAACAAAAGTCTTTGATTTTGGCAAGAGTGAAGTCAAGAATTTCCTGATCGCCAATGCACTTTACTGGGTTGAGCATTTCCATATCGACGGACTGCGTGTTGATGCGGTGGCATCCATTCTTTATCTGGATTATGGAAGAGAAAACGGTCAGTGGACCCCGAATATTTACGGCGGAAATAAAAATCTGGAAGCGATCGAGTTTTTCAAACATCTGAACAGCGTTGTGCTGGGCAGAAATCATGGAGCAATGATGATCGCAGAGGAATCCACAGCATGGCCGAAAGTTACCGGAAAACCGGAAGAGGACGGACTTGGATTCTCCCATAAATGGAACATGGGATGGATGAACGATTTCCTGGAATATATGAAATTAGATCCGTATTTCCGCAAATGGAATCATAATAAAATGACGTTCTCCATGACGTATGCTTATGCAGAAAAATACATACTGGTACTCTCACATGACGAAGTAGTTCATCTGAAATGTTCGATGATCAATAAGATGCCGGGACTCTACGATGATAAGTTTGCAAACTTACGTGCCGGCTATGCATACATGCTTGGTCATCCGGGCAAAAAACTGTTGTTTATGGGACAGGAGTTTGCACAGCTTCAGGAGTGGAGCGAAGCAAGAGAACTTGACTGGTATCTGCTTGCAGAAGACAAACATCAGCAGATGCAGAATTACGTCAAAGCACTGCTTCATCTCTATAAAAAGACACCGGCACTTTATGATGCAGATCAGGATCCATGCGGATTTGAATGGATCAATGCAGATGATGCCGACCGAAGCATTTTCAGCTTTGTGCGTCATTCCAAAGACGGTAAGAGCAATCTGCTCTTTGTGATCAATTTTACACCGGTAGCAAGACCGGATTATCGCGTCGGTGTACCAAAAAGAAAACAGTATCGCCTCGTGCTGGATGGAGATGCAGCAGAATTTGGCGGAAATACAACGGAGCGTCCGGTTGTATACAAGGCAGTGAAGAGTGAATGTGACGGAAGAGAATACTCTTTTGCATACGATCTGCCGGCATACGGAATTGCAATCTTTAAATTCTGATCTGAAAAAATAAGAAGGTGCCAGAGAATTGTGGAAGTAAAAAGTACAAAGCAATTTGTCTGGCATCTTTTCATATCATAAGAATATCGGAGTAAAGTATAATACTTTTTATATTCAGGACTTTCTTGCTGCAATCTGTACTGAATTGTCAGTAGAGTTCATACAATTTAGAAAAAGGACAGGGTGCTTTTATGAAGTATATTTCTCGTTTTCTGGTACGGATAATTATTGGGATGGCATGTGTTTTTTTCTTAAATCAGGTTTTTGACAATGCAGGAGTGGATCTTAAGGTTGGCTGCAATGTGATTAGCGTGACAACAACCGGAGTTCTGGGCGTTCCGGGGGTGCTTTTATTGTATGGAATTGAGGGGTGTCAGTTTTTGTAAAAAGGTTTTGTAAAAATCTCACAAAGTTAAAAAATATAGTTACTTACTATAGACATCCAAATACAAAAGATATATAATACATTCATCGGTTGGGAGATCGAATCCCACCATTGATACAAACTTGTTGCTTGCCGTCTGTCGAGGCGGGAGCCAGTTCACATTTGATGTATCATAGATGTGAATTTCTAAAATCATTTAATCAGACCGGTTCGGTCAAATATTTCAACATCATTTAATGATTCCAGGGTCAAAAGGTCTAAATCCACATGAGCTTGCTCATAGGTGGATGAAAGACCTTGGGACCCGCCCCGATATGAGCATAAAAGTGGGATGATAATCCCACGATATGCGAATACTGGGGTGCTATGTGCCAGTGGCACATGTTTAGCACCGACCGAAGCGGAGCGTAGAAAGGATTGTGGGAGTGCAACGCACGGAACAATCCGTAGGCATCATAGTTGGGGACTTTTGACACCCACATCATCATATATAAATTCTACAAAGAAACGAGGTAATTTTGCATGAAGAAAAGAATCGTAATCGCTCTCGGACACCGTGCCCTCGGCACCACACTTCCGGAGCAGAAAAAGGCTGTCAAAACATCCGCAGCTGTGCTGGCTGATATGGTGGAAGAAGGCTATCAGCTGGTGATCACACACAGCAATGCACCGCAGGTCGGCATGATCCACACTGCAATGAACGAATTCGGCAAAACGCATCCGGACTACACAGTCGCTCCGATGTCCGTATGCTCCGCCATGAGCCAGGGCTACATCGGCTACGACCTGCAGAATGCGGTCCGTGCCGAGCTTTTAAAACGAGGTATCTTCAAAACCGTATCTACGATCCTGACACAGGTGATCGTTGATCCTTATGACGATGCATTCCATCATCCGGTCAAAGTGATCGGCCGCTACATGGATGCCAAAGAGGCAGAAGCAGAAGAACAGAAAGGCAACTATGTCAAAGAAGAGCCTGGCAAAGGTTACCGCCGTATCGTTGCTGCCCCGATGCCAAAGAGCATCGTAGAGATCGATGCGATCAAAACACTGGTTCAGAACGATCAGGTTGTTATTGCCTGCGGAGGCGGCGGTATCCCGGTTCTGCAGCAGGGCAATGAGCTCAAAGGTGCAAGTGCCATCATCGAAAAAGACTACGCCAGCGGAAAACTCGCAGAAGGCGTGGATGCAGATATCCTGATGATCCTCACAAACGACAAGATGGTTGACATTGACCGTGACACCGAGCATCCGAGATTTCTGGAACATATTACGGTAGAAGAAGCAAAAGAACATATCGCAGCCGATCAGTTCGGTGTAAATTCCATGCTTCCAAAGATCTGTGCTTCCGTTGATTTTATCACAGCCGGAAGAGGACGCTCTGCAATCATCACAAATCTGGAAAATGCCATCGATGCCCTGAAAGGCAAGACCGGAACCATTATCACAGAGTAAATTAAAATGCCAAAGAAATACACCGCACGTTTCCATGCGGTGTATTTCTTTTTGCTGTTGAACTCCAGCTAAGATGAAGTTTTTGTTGTCACACTATTTGATCTTTACGCTCTTTTTCTGGCCTTTGCCCTTCAGCAGGGATGTGTAGGCTTTCTTTTTGCTCTTCGGCACTTTAATGACTGCTTTTGCAGAGATGTTCTTCAGTGCTCCCTTGCCTACAGAAGTCAGTTTCTTGCTCTTGATCTGGATGCTCTTCAGTTTGCTGTCGCCTGAGAATGCATTCTTGCCAATCTTGGAAACGTTTGTTCCAATCGTCACTTTTTCCAGTTTCTTCATACCCTTGAATGCATTTGCTGCGATTGATGTTACGCTCACTTTTTCACCGCTTATTGTCACGGCTGCTGCTACTTTCAGGGTACGTGCTCTTCTGGGATCTACGCCGTATGCCTCTGCCAGTTTCTTCTGTGCATCGATCACACGGTATTTCACATTTCCGGATGTAACGGTATCTCCGACTTTCAGTGTTTCTTCCGGTTTTGGCTGTTCCTGATTCTGCTGTGCTTTGAGTCTCTCGATCTCAGCCTGAGCCTGTTTCAGTGCTGCTTCTGCTGCTTCTTTTTCTTCCTGCAGTTTCTTGTAAGCTGCATCGCTTTCTTCTTTCTGCTTCTTGGCAGCAGCTTCCAGCTCCAGGATACGTGCTCTGTAATCATTTACAGTTTTCTCAAGATCTGCTTTTTCCTTCTTCAGCGTGCTTACTTCTTCTTTTGCGGAAGCCAGTTCACCGTTCAGTTTTGTGATCTCAGCTTCTTTGGCTGCGATTTCAGATTCTTTGGCATCCACGCTGTCCTGAAGTTTTTTCAGATCATCCTGTGCCATTTTCAATTCGCTCTGCAGTTCTGTCACTTTTGCATTTGCTGTCTTCAGCTCTTCATCCTTCTGTGTCAGCTCGTTTTCTTTATTCTGAAGTTTCTTTAAAACTTCCTGATAATCTGCTGCATCCGGAACTTTCAGTCCCTGTACGGCTGCCTGCAGTGCTGCTGCCTGTGCATTGACCGCTTCCTGCGTTACTTTCTTGTCTGCATATACAGCCTCTGCATCCGCAAGTGCTTCCTGCAGTGCTTTGTAAGATTCTACGGTATAATCTGCTTCTTTTAATGCTTTTGCAATGTCAAGTGTCTGTTTCAGTTCACTCTTGTCTGCCGCATTCGGATCTGGTACATGAATCAGTTTTGCATCTGCCCAGTCGCCATTATCATGTGCATTATTTTCAACTTTATCCATGAACAGAACCAGATTTTTCTGGATGCCGGAAATATCAATGCTGATATGTTCTGCATCGCTATAGCTGTCTAATTTCGCAGAGCGATAAATCTCTGTTCCCTGGATATTTCCATCCGCATCTACTTCACCATCATAGATCACGAAATAAACACCATCACCGTTCTGTTTCTTTGCTGTCTTGAAATAGTCAATGCCGACATATGCCTGGAAATAAAGTTTTTCGTTTTCTTCTAACTGTGCTTTGTAAGAAGATACATCATACTCAACTGTTGCATCTGCGTTTGCACCAAGACCTTTACTAAAGTAGGTCTGTTCGCCATCGACACTCAAAGAGATCGCTCCAGAAGATGCTCCGTTGCAGTACTTATCTTTCATGACACTTTCCCATCCGGACTGTGCATATTTCCAGTCAATGTCAGAAAGGTAGGTCACTTCTCCGGTGATCGGACGCTCATTTACTTTAACGGTGATCGCTGTGCTTGTCAGATCTGTGGATGCTCCTGTGGTATCTTTTGCTGTCACATTTTCCAGTCCTACGCTGTAGCTGCCAGGCTGTGCATCTGCTTTTGCTTTCATGGTGATTGTTGCAAAATCACTTGTAGATGCCGGAATTCCGGCTTCGTTTTTCAGTGTATAAAGAATCTTGCCGTCTGCTTCTGTGCTTGTCAGCGTACCTTCAATGCCATCTTTCAATGCAACGGCCGGTGCTTCAAAGACATCTGCATCACAAGAAATACGGAAACTTACTTCACTTAACAGACTGTCTGAAGACAGGTTTGCAAGTTTTGCGTTCATTGTCAGGTTCTTGCCCTGTACCACAGCATCTTCGCCTTCGAGTACCAGGCGTGCACCAAGCTTTTCGGTACTTAATTTCACAGATGCTTCTGTGATCTCCATGTTGCCGGATGTTGTATAAGGTGTTGCATTTTCCATGTACACACGGACTTTTGTTGTGTAAACCGGTTTGAACTGCATCACTGCCGGTGCTCCGGATTCTTTCACGGTACTCTGTGCGGATACCGGTGCCCAGTCTGCACCGTCCCAGTACTGTGCTTCCAGCACTTTCGGGATTGCACAGTAGCGGCTCTCTTTGAAGTTCAGGGTGATCTGGTTGAGAACCTGGGCTTCTTCCCAGTCAAATTCTACATATTCATTCTTTCTGGATGCACTGTTTTCCGGAAGCAGTACCGATGCACCTCTGCTGTAAGCATTGGTCCAGCTTGTGCTGTCATTTCCATCCAGCATATTCTGCGGATAATTCTTATCAGATCCTGTGAAGGATGCCGTTGCACTTGCTTTGCCCGCTGCCAGTTCCACATCGGTTGCCGCATCATCACTTTCGGTGATCGCTGCCTGTGCGGTAAGCTTGCTGCCCTCGATCGTTCCTTCTGCTTTTCCGTCTTTTACTTCAGACCAGGTTACTTTTTTGAGCAGGCTGTAATCTCCTGCACTGCCTGTATAGTTTACTTTTACTACAGACGGAAGTGTCACACTCATACCGGTCGGTACCGTTACATTCACTGCATCAACCGATTTTTCGGTTCCGGTCACTTCTGCTGCCTTCGGTGCATCTCCGGTTCCGTTCTCTGTTACTTTCAGTGCGACCTGTGTTGTCTTTAAATTGTCAGAAGAAATGGTGAGCAGAGCATCGCCTGCTTCTTTTTCTGATTTCAGGATCACCAGTACTTTTCCGTTGTAAGCCATTCTTTCAGAATAGCTGCTCTTATCTACGTTATCGTATTTATAGAGTTCTGCACTTTCCTGTTTTCCGTTGTCCACGCCGACGATGGAAGCTTTTCCGCTGACTGCAAATTTCACCAGGTTATCTGCATCCGGTACCATATTTCCATTTTCATCGACTACGGTACATTCTACATAAGAAAGGCTGGTTCCGTCTGCTTTGAGAACGGTCTTATCTGCCACTGCCGAAATGGTATACGGTGTGGAAGATGTGCTTACACTGTCTGTTGCCACCATTTTGCCGTTTTTGTCATAGGCTTTTACTTCCAGTGTACCTGCCTGATACGGAACTTTCCAGGTCAGGTGCAGTTTTCCGGAATTTAACTCGCCGTCATCAAGAACTGCTCCGTTGCTGGTGTAACCGCCAGGGTTGGTGCTGTCACCCCAGGTCTTATCGTCCTGTGTTTTTTCTGATGTTTCATAATATTTCTTGCCGTAAGCTGTTTCTTTTTCATCGAAACTCTTCTTGCCGAGAGACTCGCCGTTTAAGAACAGCTCTGCACTTGGCTGGTTGGTATTTACCCATACTTCTACTTCTTCGCCGTCATGCCACTGATCCCAGTTGGTCGGAAGCAGATGTACCATCGGAGTGCTTGTCCACTGGCTCTGATATAAATAGAAGGAATCTTTTGCAAAACCTGCGGTGTCGATCGTACCGAAGGAAGATACACCTACCGGGTAAACACTGTACGGTGTCGGCTCGCCGAGGTAATCAAATCCGGTCCAGATAAACTGTCCGATAAAGCTCTTGCGGTCACGGTCTTTTTTCAGACCATATTCATTGGACATCGTCCAGGATGCAAAGTCGTTGTCATAGTTGGAACCGCCTCGTTTGCCCGGAGTCTGATTAATACCGGTGTTCGTAAACTGCGGATCTAAGTAAACACCTCTTGATGAAGTCTGAGAAGAAGACTCGGACTCAAAGAAAAAGGTCTTTGTTGCTTTTTCAAGCAGTGTACCATCGCCGATGGAATATTTTCCTATCAGCCCGTCCACGGATTTTGCTGTATTGTAGTTCAGTCCGTATCCGTCCAGTACCTGGTTTACATAACCCCATACATTGGTTACTGCCGGAACACTACGCTCCTGGTCACCGCCCATCAGCACGTAACGGGTGCCGTCTGCTGCATTGACATTGCCCATCAGACGGACTGCCTCGGTATATTCATTCATGCCTTTTGGATTTACGCCAAGCAGATCGTATTTGGAAACATCATACCAGGATGGTTTGCTGCCCACGCCGCGGACTTCATTACCGATCGACCATGCGATCACAGAAGGTTCATTCTTATCGCGGTTTACCATTTCCTGTACAACCCAGTCACTCCAGGTCAGTTTTGCACCATCGTAGTTTACGCCCGGTGTCGGAAGCTGTGTATAACCGTTCGGTTTCAGTCCTGCCCAGTCAGACGGTACTTCCTGGAAGAAGAAATTACCAAAATCATACGTTGCCTTTGCTCTTCCCCATCCGTCAAAAGCTTCCTCTACCACAAGGATACCTTTTCTTCTGCAGACTTCGATCGCCTGTTTGGATGGCGGGCAGTGAGAAGTACGGTATGCATTGACACCCATTGCCATCAGTTTGTCAAATTCACGGTCATAAGCATCGCTGTAGCTTGCTGCACCTAATGCACCGGAATCGTGATGCAGATCAACACCCTGGACTTTTGTATACTGTCCGTTTACATATAAACCACCGCTTGTCGGATCACTGGTCGTCTCTTTGACTTTTACCCAGCGGAATCCGTATTCGGTTTCTTCCGTATCGATCAGCTGATATCCATCAGAAGAACCGTTGATCTCCTGATAAAGATCTACTTTTACCTTATACAGATACGGTGTACCCAGGTTCCACGGATACCAGAGATTTACATTGGAAACCTCAACAGCATCTCTGTCTTTCAAAGACAGGGTAAATGCAGTACTTGGGTTGATCGCTGTTTTCTCTGTACTCTTCTTTGCTACTTCTTTGCCATCTGCATCCAGCACGGTTACTTCCATATAAACGTTGGAGTTTGTAGAATCAGAATAACCGGTTGCTTCTATATTCAGTGCACCTGTCTTGGATGCTGTATAATCGTCCTCCAGAGTCGGGGTTTTCAGTGTGATGCCGTTGCGGTTGAAATGTGCCTGATTGTCGATCAGCAGATGTACCGGGCGGATGATACCACTGCCTGTGTACCAGCGGCCGGACGGTGACATGTTCTGTACTTTCACAACCAGTACGTTCTCTTCGCCGTATTTTACTTTTTTCGTGATATCCAGTGCAAATCCGGTATAACCGCTCGGATAGCTGCCGATCTTCTCACCGTTTAAGTAAACAACGCTGTTCTGATATACGCCTTCAAAGTCAAGAGAAATTGTCTTGTTTCCGGACATGGATGCCGGCACGGTAAATCTCTTACGGTAATAGCCAAGTCCGCCTTCCAGATAAGCCTGTGCATCGGAAGAACTCTTTACTTTTTCACCTTCAATACTGAAATCATGCGGAACATCTACCGTTCTCCATTCGAGGTCATTGAAACTCGGATCAACAATCTCGTCTGTTGTGTAATCTCCGGCATCTTTGACACCTGCTGCTGCGAAACCGCCATCAGCGACTTTCGGTGTTCTCGTTGCCAGATAGAACTGCCAGTTTGCATCGAAATCAACGGATCCAAGAGAACCTTCCGGAACTTCCTGAACCAGACCGGATGCATCCAGAACCTCTACGTTCATCACTGCATCGTATGCGGTTCCTTCTACGGTAACTTTTCCATTTACCGTGAATGTCCTGCCTGCTGTTTGGGTATCTACCTTTGCAAGCTCATCGCTGTTCCATGTCACATCAAACAGTGCATTTGTTCCGTCTGTATACAGAACGGTTGCCTGTGTCGGTGCGGTAAAGGTACTTCCAACGGTCACTTTCTTTGTGATATCTGCAACTTTATCTACCGTCTTTGGTTCTGCTTCGGATTTGCGGTAAAGTTTTACGTTGTCCATATCAAGGTACTGACCGGTTACGGTACTGTCAATGCTGATCTCACAGGTTCCATCCTCACCTACTTCAAAGGTATCGGTTGTATAAGTCACCCATTCGTTCCATTTATTTGGTGTGACTGCAACCGATTTTCCGCCTGCTGTCAGTGTGGTGGTATGTGTTCCCGGATCATTTCCGCCGGTTGCATCGATGGATGCCTTATAAGTACCCGGCACCAGTCCGGTCACTGTCTGTGAACATTTGTAAGTTTTTGTTACCTTCGTGTTCTTCTTGCTGCACACCTCATACATGGTGGTTTGGTTGTTTGTCATCGCAGCACTTTGAAATAATTTCCAGTAATAATCCAGATCTTGAATGTCACCGGTAAACGTCCATGCCGTTTCCCCGGACTCAAAATCTCCGTTTGGAACAGTGACTTCTACAAACGTATCATCATCTGCTGCCATAACGACTGGTCCGATGTTTCCGACTGCTGTGGTAAACACCATGGCAAACGCCAGTAAAAAGGACCAGAATTTTCTGAGCTGTCTGTGTTCTTTCATTCCCTTTCCCCATCCTTTCTTTGTTTATAGATCCCGGTGCTGTACGCACCAGTTTTCGGGTTTTCATTTCTCTTACAGACTATCAGTTTTTTCTGATCCTTTCCATAACACATTCTATAGATTTTGTTTTCATTCTATAGATTTTATTCTATTTTCTATTGTTTTTTAGTAAACTGTTTATTCACCTAACAGGAAAAGGTTTTGCCCCCTTACGTTAACATCATCCCATGTTAATTTTTCACCCGGAAAACGTAACCACCAAAAATCAGGCATTCATTTTCCATCTGAATGCCTGATTTTCTGTGATTCTGCTTTAATCCTGAAACGCGATCTGATAATAATCAATCATTGCTTCCTGTGCTTTCGGAACTCGTACAACCACCACATATGTTTTCACGATTGCCGGATAGGACACGCCTGGTTTATCCATGTCTTTGCTTCTCTCGATCTGGATTTCACCGACCAGTTTTCCTTTTGCATCGAACTTTGTTACCATGCCCTTATACTTATAATTCATATATGGTGAAAGCAGCTGCGGAACAAGCACGATGCTCTTTTTCCTGAAATTCGTTCCGGCATACTGTTTTTTTAACATTTTTCTGAGTCCTTTTTCCTGCTTTTTCTTCAGCACCGTCTGGAACTTTTTAAATTCTTTTTTGGTACGAATCGTTTTCTTTTTGATTCGCCAGGAATCATTTTTCCACTGGTAAATGGTTCCGTTCGTTTTGCATACCATTTCTTTTTTTACAACATTTTCTGCCGCCGCTTTTTGATTTTTTCTGTCCTTTGCTGCTGCCGGAACCCCTGCCAGCAAGACCATAGCAAACAGCAAACACAGCAGTCTCATCTTTTTTCTTACGTTGTTTCGCATTTACTACACTTCCCTTCTTTTTATAATATTACATTTTTTATTTCTTTTTCACCTTCAGAACGGTATTGCAGACTACCTGAACTTTTCTCTTCTGCTCTTTACTGTATTTGTAAAGGTTTACCTGAACTTTTGCTCCGCCCCATTTTTTCAGGTTCAGCTTTTTCAATTTGAAGTATCCGTTCTTATCTGCCTTCACACATTTGGTTGTCTTTCCTGTTTTCAGATTTTTCAGTTCAACGTATGCTTCCGGGAATGCATAGCCGGATATCTCTTTTGTTTTTACGGAAATCTCGTTTTTCTTCTTTGGATTTGCCAGCTTGATCGTGCGTTTTAATTTCTGGAACTCCTTCTGATCTGCCAGCCATGCCTTTTTGTTTTTACCGCCTGTCAGAAATCTTTTCGGAAGTTTGGCTGCCAGTTCTTTTTCGGAAAGAAGATTATCTGAAAAATCAGTGAATACATAACTCAGTTTGCTGAACTGTTTCAGGTTCGGTAAAGTCTTGATTTTATTGCAAAATGCATATATCCGTTCCAACTTTTTCAGATTTTTGATTTCTTTTATATCTGTCAGTCTGTTTTCCGAAACACCAAGCTCTTCCAAATTTGTCAGTTTTTCAATCCCTTTCAGGTTCTTGAGTCGATTTTTTCCGACTTCCAGTTTTTTAAGCTTAGTGAGATTTTCAATTCCTTTCAGGCTGGTCAGCTGATTACCGTATGCATAAAATTCCTCCAGATTTACTACACTTTCAATCCCCTTCAGGCTGGTCAGACAGTTATCATAAACCATCAGATAGCGAAGATTCTTTAATCCCTGGATTCCATCCAGACTGCGGATCTTATCTCCATCAAAAGTAAGATAGACCAGCGATGGCAGGTTTGCCACTTCTTTTATGCTTGTGATACCGCTATACGATACTTCCAGGGCATCAAGTTTTGTCAGTCTTCCATCCAGACCTTCCAGACTGGAAAGCTGCCGCTGATCCTTGATTCTCAGAGTTTCCAGATTTGTCAGATAACCGATTCCTTTCAGGCTTTCCATAGGTATTTTTTTATAATCGACAATTTCCAGCTCTTCCACGCTGGATGCTTCCTGCTCTGTAAAAGTATCGGTACTTTGCTTGCCAAGTACTTTCAGAATATTCCAATAAAGTGTCTTATCCGGAATACCGCTCTCATTGTTTTCGATCACATCCGTCGGTGCTGCGTGTGTCTGGATCATCGGCATCATCATTACAAACATACTGGCTGCAGCTATCATCGCCACTTTCTTTAATTTTTTCATTCCCATCCTTTTTCCTCCTTGATATTTGTTTTTCGTACTTCGTAATTGTAATATATCTTTCTTTAGAAGAATTGTCAATATTTTTTCGCTACATTTTCTGTGTATTTCTGATAATTTACATTTTGTTTACGTTTCTTTATTGTTTTGTTTGCACAAAATATGTGTTCAGTTTTGTTTAAAACAAAATTTTATGTAAATCGAAAAAAACGCCCACCCGGATCTTCTCCGGGCGAACGCCTTTTCACACTTTTTTTTCTATCTTTCCAAAATGTAAGTTTTATATCTTACATCCGGGTTTGCTTCTACCTGTTTCTGGATTTCTGCATCTGAATACAGGATCAGTTTTGATGCTTCAATCTTCTTGTCATGATTCTGACCATAGGTGTAATATTCTGCCTGATTTCCATATGCATCAACTACTTTGATGGAAGTCAGCTGTTTGAACATACTTTCTTTGGTCACGCTGTCTTTAACAGCCGCCGGGATATCACATTCGTAGTAACCGGTCTTTTTATTATAATTCATGGTGTATTTCTCGTAATCGTCACGATAACGGATGCCTTCTTCTATGGTACGGTTTTCCCAGACACACTGTACACTCTTAATCTGGCTCTTATCCGTTACACGTACACGGAACACACCGCCTTTTAACGGAGATTCTGTTACCAGTTCAAGGGAATTTTCCTCTACGACCGGAGCATCTTTGTCTGCATCCACTTTTTTATTTTTCACCTTGAATCTGGTTTCAGAAAGATCAACTGCCAGCTTGTTTTTAGAAATTTTTTTATAATTTGCACCTTTTTTATGAACAAGGTAAAGGCTGTTATTTCCATCATCTGACTCCGGATCCTGATAATTGAAATATATGCCTGTCAGTTTCCAGTTACCGCCTGTCATCCTTTTTTTAATCTTAATCTTTCCCTTAACGCGAAGGTTTGGTTTATGTTTTGCTCCGGCTTTGTCCCACGGAATGTTCATCTTAATTTCCTGTTTTGGTGCTTTTTCTGATTTCCAGATCAGGTATACATTGTCCACACCATATTTACATTCATTATACGCTGTAATTTTCGGTGCTTTGATCACAAAGCTGTAACGGAGTGTATCACCTGCTTTTACGTTCTTTTTGCTGATCTTAACATCCGTAACCTTTGCAAATACCTTTGGTTTCTTCACCTTTGTCTTCGCTGCTGCCGGAACCCCTGCCAGCAAAATCATACAGAACAGCAGACATATCAGGCTCATCTTTTTTCTTACATTGTTTCTCATTTGCTACACTTCCCTTCTTTAATTTTTATAATATCAGGATCAAAACATCTGAATCCTGGCATCATCGTATATTTTTTTATTTCTCGTTTTCTCACATTGAGCTTTTATATTTCATGATTGTAATATATCTTTCTTTTAGAGAATTGTCAATGCTTTTTTGCTACATTTTTTGCATATTTTGATAATTTACATTTTGTTTACGTTTCTTTGTTGTTTTATTATATATTCATGCATTTTTAAAGTCTATACCGGACTGCTTTTCATATCACCAATTCGCTTTCTAATAAAATTCCGGTGTAGAAACTTTATTCCACTCAGCATCTGTATAACCTGATGTAGGTGTCTTAGCTTCTTTACAATAAGCTTTAAAATTATTCAAAACAACATATTTTTCAACCGGAAATAATATATACGCTCCGTCAAATGTCTCATTATCCATAAGCTCTGTAAACATAGCACTGCATACCTGATCCGCATCTGCATAACGTTCTCTTCCAAAATCAATATTGTCTTCATATTTACCTGCTGTTGCTGTTGTTCCGAAATTTTTAATATCTTTAAATTCCATTACTCCAAGTTCTACGCCACGTTTAAAACATTTCCAATGTTTACATATATCACTGGATTTTGAAGCACTGCTTTTTGCCCAGGATTTTATTTTCGCATCAGATTCTAACGTTCCACCCGTTTTAAAATCAGCACTTCCAAATCTTACTGTCTTCGAGCCAGATTTTGATGAATATACAGGTTCTTTTGCAACAGTAGCATCTACCATATGCTTCGGAACTATCGTTCTATGTGCAAAGGTATCCCCGATTAAATGCATTGCAATGCCCATAGTTTTATAGAAACGTCCCTGCGGAGTGTGTTCAATAGACGCATCTGTAAATGTATCATTCAGCATTTTTTTCGTATAAGTAAACAATTTTGGAGCATCACTTTCCGAAATTCCTGTTCTGGATGCAGCAAGATTAACTGCCTCTTCAACACTCATTCCATCGCGGACTTTCTTGGCACAACTATACAAAAACCTTAAATATAAAACATAATTTCCTGTCGCATGAAAAGCACGCAATTCATTATATGCACTCTCGTCTGGCATATGTGCCGATAATGCCATCAATTTTACGTATCTTGCATCAATATTTTCACCATCTGCTGCATTATATGCTAAATTTTGATGATTTTTATTTCCCCATAAGCCATTAACCAATTCTATATTTTCAAAACTTTCTGCTTCTCTTCTTTCTTCCGCTATCGGTTCTGTATTTTCGCCTTCTGTATACGCAGATTCAAATTCTTCATAAGACTGAACTGCATTTTCTATATCCAACAAACCTGATCCTGAAACGCCACTTTCCTGCATGGTCTGTGCCGTATTTTTCAAAAGTCCACGAATGAATTCTGCACTCTTGCTCTCATTCATTTCCCATAAAACAGATGCCGCACCTGTAACCTGAGCTGTTGAAATACTTGTTCCATTCACAACAGCTACTCCATCAAACAAACCTGTCACCGGAACCTGGTTGCCTGGTGCAAAAATTTCAATTTCTGAACCATCACTTGTCTCTTCGTCTTTATTTCCCATAATATCCGACGCACCAACTGCCATAACTTCCTCATATGCTGCCGGATATTCTACCTGTCCGCCCTTTGTATTTCCAGCAGCCGCAATCATCAAGATTCCTTTTTCATGTGCATCCTTAACAGCATTATGCAATACTTCTGAATCTACTGGTGTTCCAAAACTCATATTGATAATTTTGCAGCCTGCATCAATTGCTTCATAAATACCAGCTACTACTTTACTCAATGTTGCCTGATTATTTTCGTCTAAAATGTGAATAGAATAAATCTCTGCACCCGGATTGATTCCCGTTATACCTTCCTCATTATCCTGTGCAGCTATGATTCCAGCAATTCCAGTTCCATGTCCTGTCAGATCATCAAATAAAACATCTGCTTCTTTTGTTTCATCAATCAGTGAAACCTTTTGTGCTACATTTACATCCTCTGAAAAAGATACACCACTATCCAGAATCCCAATTCTTATTTTTCCTGCATTTTCCTTGCTCTCTGGCATATGGATTGCATCCAGATTCCATTGCTTACTTCTGAAATCTGCTTTTTTCTCGACAAACTTCTTTTTCTGTTTTGCAGTATCCGTCACTTCATTGTCTTCTGTATTTCCACTTCCATTTAAAATAATATTCTCTTCGACATTCACAATATCTTTTCTTTGATCCAGCCTTCTCGCTTCATCTTCTGTCAGTTCTAAAACTACAATTTCCTGATTTTTCAACTCTTTTTCCGCAGTATCTTCTAAAACCGCTTCATCCAGAATATTCTGCACTGTATCTGTGTTTTCTAATTGTACAATATACTCTTGAGTTCCTTCGCTACTATCTTCTGCTTTCACGTAAGCAGCTGGTACAAATAATGTCATCATCATTGAGCATGACAGGATAATTGAAATAATTCTTTTCTTCATACGATCTTCTCCTTATATTTTGCTTTTGCCTACCCACTTGTTCTATTTTATTTTTCTTTATTTTCTTTCATCCACCAACTCCTTTCTTTTGTTTTTATTACTTAATTGTAGTATACTGTTTATTTCAATTTTTGTCAATGGTAATATGCAAAATAACAAAATATTTCTTTCGATAAGGAGCAACGTTCCTACTTATTTCTGATAATATTTACAAAAAAATCCCATCAGACATTTCTGTTTTTATCTTTTTTGTCCAATGGGATTTTATCACTATCCTCTATTTCTGTTCAAAGGGGATCTGGCACTATTATTTATGCGGACACGTTTTTTTCGTAGTTCTGCTTTGTTCTACCTTATTTTTTATGTAACCACATTTTGTACATTGCTGGCAACTATATTCTATTATCGTACAGCCGCCCGCTGCATTTTTTTTATGTGTCCTGACTATTCCACTTTCAAAAGAATGGCTGCATATCGCCTGCACACTTACATCTTCTTCTGAAAGATAGGTGATATTTCCAGCTTCATCCATAAAATAAGCATTCGTTGTGATAAACGGAATCTCTCCCGTTGGAATCCCGTCTACATACCAATCCGGTTTGTTCACAAGCTCTGTTCCGTCTGGAACAAAGACTACATCAGTCAATACTTCTCCAGCTTCAAGTTCTTCATCGTATACAACCTTCGGGCTTTCATATGCCAGTACCGGGATTGCGGTAGCTGCGGACATCAGCAGCAACGCTGCCAGCAAGATTCCTTTTCTGTTTTTCGGTTTTCTTTTGATCATTTTGATTCTCTCCTCCATATTATGATAACGGATCTTTCCTCTGAAATTCAGCACACCGGTATTGGAATCCTGCACTGCTGCATCCAGTATCCGTTTTCCATATTCGATACATTCTTCTCTTGTCAGTGACTGACATACTTTCTCATCGCAATGCAATTCGATAGACTGACGTACTTCCTGATAAAAAAGGTAAGCCAGCGGATTCCAGAAATGGACTGCATTTACCAGAAAGGCAAGATGTGACCAGAAGGTATGGTGATACCTGATGTGTGTCATTTCATGCCTGGTCTGATACTGTGTTGCTTTTTCATCTTCGGACTGTGCGATCACAACGGTCGGACGCCTGATCCCCTGCGTAAAAGAACCACATTTTTCCGGGACATATTTTATGGTT
>OLSG01001036.1_pt1 | contig 31262 bp, 26 predicted proteins | sample 1673041 | NCBI WGS metagenome assembly OLSG01 (sample SAMEA3136749, study PRJEB25190) | human gut metagenome | reverse complement strand
AGCTCCTTTCAAAAAAGTCTCGTTTTATACTGTCTAAATATATGATACACCTTTCTCCTTCTCTCAACACTCAACTCTCAAAGCTCAACTCTTTATCCCCAACGGGGTTATATATCTCGGCGAAGCCGTATCCACAATGTAGCTTCCACCTCCGGGGGAAGTACCGTGTCGGGACGACACGGGGATAGGGGAAAGCCGCACTATGAGGCGCTAATGCTCTCGCACCATTATCCGTAAAAGCTATATAATTTACAAATTACAAAGTCTTTACAACCACCGCTCAACTCTCTGCGCTCAACTCTCAACTCTTTTTTCCACGCAAAAAACGGCATCCTTTTGGATGCCGTTTTCTTTATATTTCTATACCTTTGTTCATTATCTTATTTTTCGTCGTGATGTTTGATAGCCGCTTCGATGAGGCCCAGGAATAAGGGGTGCGGATGGTTCGGGCGGCTCTTGAATTCCGGATGAGCCTGAGTGGCTTCGAAGTAAGGATGATCCTTGAGTTCGATGGTTTCTACCAGTCTGCCGTCCGGGCTGGTGCCGCAGAATACGAGGCCTGCTTTTTCCAGTTCAGGACGAAGCGCGTTGGATACTTCGTATCTATGGCGATGGCGTTCGTAGACGATTTCCTGGTTGCCATAGAGCTGTCTTGCTTTGGAGCCTTCAGCCAGTTTGCATGGATAGATGCCAAGGCGCATGGTGCCGCCTTTTTCGGTGACGTCTTCCTGGTCTGGCATGAGGTCGATGACCGGATATGGGGTGGTGTCGTCGAATTCTGCGGAGTTTGCGTTCTGCATGCCGCATACGTTTCTTGCGAATTCAATGACAGCGCACTGCATGCCGAGGCAGAGTCCGAGGAATGGGATGTTGTGGGTGCGGGCGTATCTGATGGTTTCGATTTTGCCTTCTACACCTCTGTATCCGAAGCCCCCTGGTACGACGATGCCGTCCATGTTTCCGAATACTTCATCCATGTCCGGTTTTTCTTCTTCCAGTACTTCAGAGTTGATCCAGTGGATCTTGACCTTGGTGCCAAATGCATAGCCTGCATGGGAGAGGGCTTCTACGACGGAGAGGTAAGCGTCATGGAGCTGTACGTATTTGCCTACGAGAGCTACGTTGATTTCTTTCTTTGCAGAAAGGATGCGGCCTACCATGGATTTCCAGTCTTCCATGTCGCATGGGCTGTCTTCCAGTCCCAGTTTTTCAAGGACGATATGGTCGAGTCCTTCTTCCTGGAGGAGGAGGGGAACTTCGTAAATGCTGCTGGCAGTGAGGTTGTTGATGACTGCTTCCGGTTCTACGTCGCAGAACATGGCGATCTTTCTCTTCATATCGTCAGAGAGTGCTTTCACTGTACGGCACACGATGACGTCCGGCTGGATACCGATGGAGCGGAGTTCCTTGACAGAGTGCTGGGTCGGTTTTGTCTTAAGTTCATCAGCCGCTTCAATATAAGGAACAAGGGTGACATGGATGTAAATGACGTCGTTCTTATTGGCTACATCTTTCCTTACCTGACGTATGGCTTCGAGGAATGGGAGAGATTCGATATCGCCGACGGTGCCGCCGATTTCGGTGATGACGATGTCTGCATTGTCGTTTCTTCCTACCCGGAGTACCCGGTCTTTGATTTCATTGGTGATGTGAGGAATGACCTGAATAGTGGAGCCCAGATATTCCCCTTTTCTTTCCTTATTGATGACTGCCTGATACACTTTTCCAGTAGTGACATTGGAACCTTTGGACAGGTTTTCATCAATGAATCTTTCATAATGGCCCAGATCGAGGTCGGTTTCTGCACCGTCATCGGTAACAAAAACTTCACCATGCTGGTATGGGCTCATTGTCCCGGGGTCGATATTAATGTAAGGATCAAATTTCTGGATCGTTACTTTGTATCCCCTGTTTTTCAGCAGTCTTCCCAGAGATGCCGCGGTAATGCCCTTGCCCAGGGATGAAACAACGCCGCCTGTTACGAAGATGTATTTAGTCATGGAACCTCCTTATGAAATAGGTAAATGATGAAGAAATTCATTACATGTGTTCCGGTGCAGAGAGCCCCAGAATATGAAGTGCATGGACGAGGACGTACTGTACGGCTGTGATGAGCCCCAGTCTTGCTTCGGTCACTTCTTTTGCTACGCCAAGGATTCGGCATTCTCTATAGAAATGATGGAAGAGAGCTGCCAGTTCATAGGCATATTTCGCAATGCGCTGAGGCGCTCTTTCTTTCGCTGCCCCGGCAATGAGCTGGTGGTAGTTTTCCATCTTTTTGATGAGATCCAGTTCACATTCTTCTTTAAGGTTTGTGAAATCTGTATCTGCAAAGCTTTCATCCCAGGTGACGCCAGCTTCTTTTGCCTGATTGAAAAGGCTGTGGATGCGGGCATTGGCATACTGGATGTAGTAGACCGGATTGTCATTGGAATGTTTCTTTGCAAGGTCAATATCAAAGTCCATCTGGGAATCAAGGGTACGGGCACAGAAGAAGTATCTGGCTGCATCGGTACCTACTTCGTCCATCAGTTCTCTTAAGGTGACTGCCTGGCCTGTTCTCTTGGACATTTTGACCGGCTGGCCGTCCCGGAGAAGGGTGACCATCTGGAGAAGCATGATTTCGAAATCATCAGGATCATATCCCAGATATTTCATGGCAGTCTTCAGACGGAGGATGTAACCATGGTGATCCGCACCCCAGATATCGATGAGCTTGTTGTATCCTCTTCTGATTTTATTTCCCACATAGGCGATATCAGAGCAGAAATAGGTCGGTACGCCGTTGGCACGGATAACCACTCTGTCTTTGTCATCTCCGTTTGCTGTAGTTTTCAGCCAAAGGGCGCCGCCCTGTTCATACATATGGCCGCCGTCTTTCAGCACTTTGAGGGCACTGTCTACTTCTTCCGGATAGAGGGAGCGTTCAGAGAACCAGTTGTCAAAGTCTACATGGAAATCATGGAGGTCTTCTTTGAGGGCCGCCAGTTTTTCCTGAAGTCCCAGTTCCTTGAATATGGCGATTCTTTCTTCATCGGTCATATCCATGTATTTTTTCCCGTCTCTTTCCAGAATGCGGCGGGCAGTGTCTACGATATCCTGACCGCGGTATCCGTCTTCCGGAACTTCTGCGTCCACGCCGTTCAGCTGGAGGTAGCGGGCATTGATAGATTCACCGAGGTGATCGATCTGGTTGCCTGCATCGTTGATGTAGTATTCAGAAAGTACATCATAGCCGGCTGCCCGGAGAAGGTTGATGAGAGCAGAGCCATAAGCCGCTCCTCTGGCATGGCCGATATGGAGAGGTCCGGTGGGGTTTGCGGAAACGTATTCCACAAGCACCCGGTCTTCCTGATTCTTCGGCAGGTCCCCGTAGGACGGGCCGGTCTTCAGGATGGTCTTCAGTTCTGTATACACTGTATCGGTGGCCAGGAAGAAATTGATGAATCCTGCACCTGCGATTTCCATACGGGAAATGAGGGGCGTATCAATATACTTCACGATCGCTTCAGCAATCTGACGAGGCGCTCTTCTGGCGGTTCTTGCCCACTGCATGGCGCAGTTGGTAGAGTAATCCCCGAATTCCTTTTCCTTCGGTATTTCCAGACGCTGTACAGGAGCATATTCACCCTGAGGTAAATCGCCTGCTGCTACAGCCATATCTTTTGCTTTTTCAATGATTTCCTTCAGTTCTTCTCTAACTTCCATGAATATTCTGGATCCTCCCGGACTTCGACAATAATTTCATTCAAATGAGTAAACAGGCCTTTGATTTCTACATCATAGGAAAGGCGGAGCCTGCCCTTTCCGTCGATGAGCGTATCTTCAATTTCCCGGGTCACCACTTCTACATCAAGGCTTCCCATAGGCGTTTCATAGCTGGATTTTCTCCGGTTTCCTATACGGTATTCCTGGTCCTGCAGGAATTTGCCCTGACGCATGAGCTGCACATGGTCTTCATAGATGCGGAGCGTGGTGGTGGTCCCTTCCATCCCGGCGAGCTTCGTTTCTTCGTAGGAAATGTACTTCATACCCCCATCTTCACCGTAAATACCCGGTGTCTCAAGGGTTATCTTTTCATCCTTTCCCTTCTCGTCCCGCTGAATCGATGTCACATTGATCAGCACCTTTTTTTCCATCCGCTATCCCCCTTTGCCTGTCAGAATCAACACTTTTTATTATAACATAACTGATTTTTCTTTTAGAAAAATTCTGTAAAATACAAGACTTCTCATTATACCACGGCGGTGAAAAAATGGGCAAGGGATGCAATGGCTTTTTATCCATTGTAAGCCCAGAGCGCAGAGCGGGTTATAAAGACTTTGTGGTTTGTAAATTAGAAAGCTTATTCGGATAACGGCGCGATACCGAAAAAACAGAGTTGAGAGCCCCGCGCAGAGAGTTGAGAAAAGGTTGTAAGGACTTTATAGTTTGTGATTTATAAAGCCTAACGGATGGCGGCGCTGTACTTCTATCTAACATCCTGCGAATTTCCTCACCACCTGAGTCATGCTCTCCACTATCGGTTCCTCGCGTATTCTCTATCGGTACCATGCGAATTCTAACATGTTCAATCTCGGCGCCCCTAGGAGTGCAGTGAATTGCCGAACTCTGAAAGTTGCTACGCAACTTTCAGTCGGGGTGGCAAGGGAATTGATTTTGTAGGGAGCTGATAAGCGACTGAAAAATCAATGACACGCTTCTCCATAAATCTCGTTCGATTCCCAACGGTTAGTGGAGAGTATGACTCAGGTGGTGAGGAGCTGGCAACGGCCGGAGGACGTTGACTGAGGGGGGAAATGCCTGGAAAAACTCAGAGCTTTTTCTGGCATGAGGCTTATTTAAACCTTCAGCATCGCTAGTGATATATATTCTCGGGGCTCTTCAGGTGCCGCCGGCATCTGATTCAAGTGGTCAGCGCCGCTGATGGCACCCCATCTTTTCCACTAAAAAAAAGGGATGCTAAAAGCATCCACTTTTCTTAGTTTTCTCTTAATGCCCTCTTCAGGATCTTGCCGGTTGCATTCTTTGGAAGAGCATCCATGGGGATGAAACGGCGGGGAATCTTGTAGCTGGCAATGTTTTTGGCCATGTATTTACGGATTTTGTCTTCGTCGAATTCATAGCCTTCTTTCATAACGATATATGCCCATACTGCCTGGCCGCGGAGGGGATCCGGATGGCCGACAACTGCACATTCGCCGACGCCTTCTACTTCGTAGATGCAGTCTTCAACTTCGCCGGGGTAGATATTTTCCCCGTTCACGATGATGAGGTCTTTGATGCGGTCTACGATGTAAATGTACTGGTCATCATCCATGTAGGCCAGGTCGCCGGTAGAGAGCCATCCGTCCTCGGAGATGACTTTCTTTGTTTCTTCCGGTTTGTTCCAGTAGCCTTTCATCACGTTGATGCCACGAACCATGAGTTCACCGACGGTGCCTGGTTTGTAAGGACCTTCTTCATTGGTCTTGATATAGGCTTCCACGCCGGGGATGGCAGGGCCGCTGGTCAGATATTTCGGTTTCGCACTGGGAAGAACGCTGACAACCGGAGATGCTTCAGTCAGGCCGTATCCTTCCTGTACAGGATGGTGGAAACGGGTGTAGAATGCCTGCGCTACCGGCTGCGGAATGGATGCGCCGCCGGAAATGAAGGTGTGTACAGTCTTCATCACAGAAGGATCTCCTCTGCGGGCCAAAAGGTTGTACATCGGCGGTACCATGAGGGCGATGGTGATGGAATATTTCACAATCGTATTGATGATTTCCGTCGGATTCTTGGAACGGAGGATGACCATGGTGGAGTGGCTGAAAAGGCTGCCGTTCACTACAGTGGTCAGTCCGTAGCAGTGGAACATAGGGAGTACGCAGAGCACCTTGTCTTCCGGTTTGAAAATGATGCGGGAGGTAAACTGTTCCACATTGCCTACCAGATTTCTATGGGTAAGCATAGCACCTTTCGGGCTTCCTGTGGTTCCAGAGGTATATACCAGAGCGCATACATCATCTTCTGAAATATCTTCCGGGAATTCTGGCGCTTCATCAGCTTCTCCTGTTTCTGCCTTCCTGTCCAGTTCCAGGATATCAATGGATGGGGCAGACACTTCCAGCGGAGTATCGGTGACCAGAAGTTTCGTCCCTGAATCTTTCAGGATATAGTCCACTTCCCGGTCTACGAGGAAATTGTTCACCGGAATAATGATGGCACCAAGGCTTACGACACTAAGGTACACATATACGAATTCAGCACAGTTTCCGCAGTAAAGAGCGACCCGGTCACCTTTCCGGATACCCATGCGGTACAGTTCATTTCTATGGATTCTGACTTTTTCTGCCAGCTGTCCATAAGTTACGGAGGCAGTCCCTTCGATAGCCAGATGGGAAGGATCTGCGCCTTTGATCATTTCATGTAAATACATATGACACCTCACTACAATATTATTATTTTAGCAAATATCCTATAAGAACTCAACCAGCCTTTAAAGCAGGAAGATTTTCAATGGGGGAAAAATAAAGAGCCCCGAGAAGGGAAAAAACATCTCTTTGCGGTCCGCTATCCATCGTCCGCTTTCCCATATCCGTCCCCTACGTTTTCGCTATCGGCACCATGCGTTTTCCGCTATCGGCACCATGCGAGTTCTAACATGTTTAATCTCGGCGCCCCCAGGAGAGCAGTGAACATGAATGGGAGGAGCTATGCGACGCTCCATTCATCGTGAACGCCGAACTCTGGAAGTTGCATAGCAACTTTCAGTCGGGGTGGCAAGGGAACTGGATTTCGTAGTGAACATAGTGAGCGAGAATCCAGTGACACGCTTCTCCATAAATCTCGTTCGAAGACAAAAGATTAGTGGAGAGTATGACTCAGGTGGTGAGGAAGTACGAGGGCTGAAAGTCGAGAGGAAAGGGTTAAGTTTCATATGAACTCACAAGTCCTTGAAATAAGGCTGCCCCCTTTAAGAGCACGAAGTGCTCAGTAGCCGGGGTGGCAGTGAACATGTTTTGTAGGAGTCAGCATGACGACGCGCAAAACATAGTGAATCGTTTCTCCATAAATATCTTTCGACGATTAACGGTTAGTGGAGAGCATGACTCAGGTGGTGAGGAAGTCTTTTGCCTGAAAGGCAAAAGAAAGGGGGAAATCCGCACTATGTTAGATAAAAGTGTAGCGCCGTTATGCACTAGCGGTCTTCTTCCTTCTATCCGTCAGCTTCATACTTTCGGCAAGGCCGACACCTTCTCGGGGCTCTTTGCACTCAACACTCAACTCTGTTATCCATTGTAAACCTTATTACATTTTCTTCTTGACAAATGAGTCATATTTATTTTACACTAGTTCCAGCCGAAGTTCTGCTTCGGATTATTTTTTAGGTAAATAGTTAACAATATATAATAACTAAAGTTGACAAAAGGAAGTGGGGCAATTGTTGTACAGTGTGAAGATGCGTTCTTCTCTGGGCGGCATTCATGGAAGAGGAGGCCGCCATATTTCAGGGGCAGAGAGGATCATTCCGGAGGATCAGGTGGAGCGGGATGTGATTGCCATGCTCCGCCGTGCCCGTCATCACGAGAGAGGGGCGGCAGATTTCATCCAGATCAAGGTGGAGGAAGTGCGTCCGGAAGATGTGGTCTACTGCCCCCTCCTTCCCATGTATCAGAAAGATACGTCTACGAAGGAAGAAGGCCGCAGGGCAGCCCGGGAAGAACTGCTCCGTATCGGCGTTTCCAGAAAGGCGGTGGAACGCGCTTTCCGTGAACTGGAAGCCCTCACTGACAGCATGAGAGGGGCCATCGTGATGGATGCAGTCTCTGGAAAGCGGCTGGATGACCGGGCAGAAAGAGGTGTCCGGTGCAGCAATATGGACTGCGAGGATACGAAGGAATACGAAGCGCGGATGGCATCTAAGGGTCTTGGGGGCGATCATCCCAGGGAAGCGCTGGTACTGGCTTCCAAGGTGGCCCATGCACCGGGAACGGTGGCTGAGCTCTGCTGGTCCGATGATCCTGATTATGTGACAGGATATGTGGGCTCAAAAAAATTCGGCTACGGAAGGATTACCACCATGAAGGATATGGGGGATCCGGTAGGAGGCCGGGTATTCTTCGTAGAACCAGGGACCGATATAGAGAAATACGATGATTATATGCAGAATCAGACTGTGCTTGTGAGGTTCGATGATGAAAATCAGTGATATCAGAGACAAATTATCTTCCATCAGAAGGGAAGACCGGTTCAGAAAAGTGCAGGATCTCCGGATGATCACCGCATCCAGGGGTATGGGAAGGGACGGGAAGGAATATCTCATCTTCAATTCCAACGATTACCTCGGCATGACCCATGAAAAAGAGGTGATGGAAGCTGCAAAAAATGCCATCATCTACGGCACCGGTTCAGGGGGAGCCCGGCTCACCAGCGGCGCTGTCTTTGAACTTTCGGATCTGGAGAAGGAAATCGCCGCTTTCAAACATACAGAAGATGCGGTGATTTTCAATACAGGATACATGACCAATCTGGGGGTTCTCTATGCGCTGGCCGATAAGAATGATGTGATTTTCTCCGATGAGCTGAATCACGCCAGCATCGTAGACGGATGCCGGATTTCCAGAGCCAGAGTGGTCATCTATCCCCATTCCGATATGAAGGCCCTCGCCAAACTGCTGGAGGAAACGGAGACCGAAGGGCAGCGGTTCATCGTCACTGACGGTGTATTCAGCATGGATGGGGACGTGGCGCCTCTTCCTGACCTTATTGCCCTGAAAGAAAGGTATGATGCCTGCCTCATCGTCGATGATGCCCATGCTACCGGGGTCATCGGGGAGAAAGGCGGCGGCACGAAGGAATATTACGGCATGGATGGCATCGACATCCAGGTAGGAACCCTTTCCAAAGCGCTGGGTTCTGAAGGGGGCTATGTAGCTGCCAGCCGTGAAATCACCGATTTCCTGCGGAACTGCTCCCGTCCCTTCATATTTTCCACATCCATTTCTGCCCCCACAGGCGCTGCAGCCCTCGCCGCCCTCCGCCTTTTGGAAACCTGTCCGGAAAAATACATGGGTGCCCTCCGGGAGAATACGGCGTATATGAAGAAGAAGCTGAAAGAAGCAGGGATTTCCTCACTCCCCGGCGATACATCCATCATTCCCATCATTATGGGAGAAGAAGAAAAGGCCATGGAACTGGCGGAAAAGTGCAGGGAAAGGGGACTTCTCCTTTCAGCCATCCGCCCGCCTTCCGTGCCGGCAGGTACGAGCCGCATCCGCCTCACCGTCACCGCCGCCCACAGGAAAGAAGAAATCGATAAAGCCGTAGAAATCATAAAAGACTGTATAGAAGAATATATATAAGGAGAGAAAAATGGAAAAGACAAGCACAATGAACCAGAGAGAAATGATCCACGATTTTTGTGAAACCGCCCTTCTTGCAGTCCTCATCGCCGTAAGCGGCACATTCCGCATCCCCGGCATTGTGCCTGGCACGGAATTCCAGCTCTCTGCGCCTATTGCAGTAGCCATCTGCGGGGTCTTCGGATTCAAGAAATACATCATCGCCGGCATCATCGCATCCCTCATGGGCATGGCTCTCGGCACCGCCACCATCCTCAATGTGGCCATCCAGATGTCCTTCCGTCTGGGTGTCGGCGCTCTCTGGCTCATCACTGGTTCCAATCCGCTCTTCTACATCATATCCGGCCCCCTTGGCACCTTCCTCGCCCGGGTAGTCATGTATTTCCTCCTTGGAAAAGGACTCTGGCTCATGGTGGCTGCCGCTGCTCCCGGCATGGCCTTCACCGCCGCTACTGCCTGGATTTTCGGGAAAATTTTCACCCAGTGCAGAAAAGCTATCGCCAGGGCTTGACTTAAAGTGCACTTCAGCCTTTAACATATAGGTAGAAAAGGAGGAATCATTATGGAAAGACCGTATATTTTCTGTCATATGGAAACCAGCCTGGACGGCAAAATCATGGGGAAGTACCTCTGGCGTCCCACTGCGGAAGATGAAGGGGACTCCTTCGACCTTGTGCAGCATCAGGAATACCACTATGAAGCCCTCATGCTGGGAAGGACCACCATCGACGACAATTACACCGGCTATGCTGTGCCGGAAGTAAATGAAAATGCCACCGTGCCGGAAGGAGATTATCTTGCTAACGGTGCTAAATCCGGCCAGTACCTCATCGCTATCGACGGAAAAGGGAAACTGGCGTGGACAGGAAACACCAGTCCGGAAGGAGGAAAAGACGCCCATATCGTAGAAATCCTTACAGAAAAAGCATCTGCCGGATATAAGGATTTCCTGAGAAAGATGGGGATTTCCTACTTCATCTGCGGCAAAGACAGGGTGGACCTCGCTCTTGCGTGCCATAAAATCAAAACCCTTCTTCCTGTAAAAACCATGATGCTTGGTGGCGGCGGCGTCCTCAACTGGAGCATGATACAGGAAGGCCTGGTCGATGAAATCAGCCAGATCATCGCTCCGGCCGCTGACGGAAGCACAAAGACCCAGACCCTCTTCATGGCAAAAGAGGGCATCACAAAAGACCAGCCTGTCCTCTTCAAGCCGCTTGCCGTAAAAATCATGGAAGACGGCGCCGTATGGATCCGCTGGAAAGTAGAAGAAAAAGTAGACTTCGACTTCGAAAGTGATCCAGTCTTCAAAGAAACCATGGATATGATCAATGCCCATAGAGAATGAGAGCCATGAGCTCAGAGCTATGAGCAAAGGACGTCGGCTTTGCCGACAGGTAAAAAGCCCCGAAATGGGGCTTTTTTTGTATAAGATACTGCACAGGATAACCGCTAGCCGCTAGCCGTAATCTGCTATCCGCTCTCCGCGTGTATTAACATATACAATTTTGGCCATATGAACTCAATAAGTCCTTAGCACGGAGGTTCCACTGTTGAAATGAAAATGGAGCTGTGTTACACAGCTCCATTTTTCATGCTCTTCTTATTTCTTTGGCGGAAGGGAAGGATTCCTTGTTTCTCCAATCCAGAGGGTGAAGTCCTCTGGTTTCACGTGAAACATTCTTTCAGCCAGCGGTTTCCACCGTTCTGATTTCTTCTTTTCTTTCAGTATATCTTCTACTTTTCCATGTCCATGGATTTCCAGGAGCCAGGCAAGGCGGATCCAGTGGTTCGGATAGCCGGCAGAGAGGAGAGCATAGGCTCTTTCTTCGTCAATACCGTAGAAACGGTGCAGACGGTTTGCTCTGTGATGGTAATATTTTTCGTCATAATTATCGCCCGTAAGTCCCAGTTCTTTCTGAATAAGACCCCAGGGCATTTCTTTTCTCATTTCAAGGATATCAGAAAGCTTCTTTCCGGAAAGGACAGCAAGAAGGCATGCTTTATCCACATCACCGGAGCGGAAATCTTCCCTTGCTTTTCTGATTTCCTCTTCTGGAATATTGTATTTAAAGTGATAACTTACCACTTCTTCATCTAAGGTCAGTTCTCTTTTCCTCATGAGGCACCTCTTTCTTTTGAATATTTTTTATTATATCAAAATTAGAAGTGTCTGTATATAATCAGGAGTTTTTCTCATGAATCATTCAGTTAAATCAAAACTACTTCACCTTCGGTATTTCAATTCAACTCAATTCAATTCAATTCAATTCAACTTCAGCTCCATTTAATTCAATTGTTGAATTAAATAAAAAAAGGTGCGGTGAAAAAATGTAAAATCATTTTTTCACCGCACCCTTATATCAGAGGGCTTAGCCATCACAGTATTAACATATTCTATCTCGCTGCCATATGAACTCACCCAGTCCTTAAAACAAGGCTGCCCCTTGAAAAAAGAGTTGAATTACGAGATTTGACAGCCCCGAGTTGGTAAAAAAAATCAAGTTTTTTTATTTTTATATTTCGGCGAAGCCGTTTCCTTACTTTTGGCTCCCCCAGAAAAGCAAAGCTTTTCGCCCGGGGTGGCAGTGAACATGATTCGAAGGAGCACATAGTGCGACGCGCGAATCATAGTGAATCGTTTCTCCATAAATCTCTTAACAAGGCTCAGCGGTTAGTGGAGAGTATGTCTCAGGTGGTGAGGAAAACCGCAGGATGTAAGCACCAACGGCATCGCGGGATGACCGTATAGGCTTTATACTCGTCGGCAAGGCCGATACCTTCTCTCAACTCTCTGCGCTCAACTCTCAACTCTGCCTTTTTTAGTCTTTACAACCGCCTCTCAACTCTGGGCACTCAATTCTCAACTCTGTCTTTTCCATAAATCTCTTTCGAAGATAAATGACTAGTGGAGAGTATGTCTCAGGTGGTGAGAAAAGCCGCAGGATGTTAGATTGAAGTTATCGCACTGTTAACCGAGAGAGGCTTTATAAGTAAAAATCCAAATGTTTTTTACCTTCTCGGGGCTCTCTGCGCGGGGCTCGGGGCTCTTCTCATGCTGAAGCATGAGCTTAAGTCGTCAGCATCGCTAGTGATATATTCCAGATTTGTAGAGCTCACAGCTCTTAGAGTCCAAATCTTGCGAAGATTTCGTCTACATGGGTGAGCATCGGTTTATAGTCAAAGCATGCTTTGATTTCTTCAGGAGTAAGATATTTTCTGACGTCTTCATCTTTGCAGAGGTTTTCATAGAAGTCTTCACCCTGGAGCCACCGCTTCATGGCATTTCTCTGTACCCAGCGGTATGCGGTATCTCTGTATGCCCCTTTGGCAACGAGGGCCAGGAGGACTCTCGGGCTGTAGATGAGGCCGCCGGTCATGTTGAGATCTTCCAGCATCTTATCCGGATATACGAGGAGTTTGTCGATGAGTTTTGTGGTCTGGTCGAGGATGTAGTCCAGTGCGATGGTAGCATCGGGGAGCATGACTCTTTCTACAGAAGAGTGGGAAATATCTCTTTCGTGCCAGAGAGGAATATTTTCAAAAGCAGGGAGGGAATATCCCTGAATAAGCCGAGCCATACCGCAGATTCTTTCGGATTTGACCGGGTTTCTCTTATGAGGCATAGCAGAGGAGCCTTTCTGTTTGGAGCTGAAGTATTCTTCTGCTTCCCTGACTTCTGTTCTCTGCAAATGGCGGACTTCCAGAGCGATCTGGGCAAGGACGCCGGCAATAACACCAAGAGTGGTGACATATTCTGCATGATGGTCTCTCTGAACGACCTGAGTAGCAATGATTTCTCTCTTGAGTCCCAGTTTTTTGCATACATATTCTTCTACGAAGGGATCGATATCTGCATAGGTGCCTACGGCGCCGGAGAGTTTGCCTACTGCCATTTCTTCAGCAGCTCTCTTCATTCTTTCAATATTTCTCAAAGTTTCAGAGTACCATAGGAGGAGTTTCAGGCCGAAGGTGGTCGGTTCTGCATGGACACCATGGGTTCTGCCGATGGTGGGGGTATGCTTGAATTCTACCGCTCTTCTTTTCAGTACTTCTGCCAGTTCTTCCAGGTCTTTGATGAGTACTTCAGATGCCTGTTTCAGCTGTACATTGAGGCCGGTATCCTTCACGTCGGTGGAGGTCAGACCCATGTGGATGTACTTGGCATCATCACCTACATATTCTCCAACATTGGTGAGAAAAGCAATAATATCATGGTTGATTTCGCTGTCAATTTCATGGATCCGGTCAACGTCAAAATTGGCTTTTTCTTTAATGACCCTGACTGCTTCTTCAGGAATGCGTCCCAGTTTTGCATTTGCTTCGCAGGCTGCAATTTCCACGTCAAGCATGGTCTGCCATTCGTTTCTTTCGTTCCAGATTTTTTCCATGACTGGTCTTGTGTACCTTGGTATCATCTTTTAAATGTCTCCCTTCGGTTTACCAATGCGGTCGCAGATTTCGCGTCCCACAACTACGCCGGCTGCCGAGGCCTGTGCCAGACCTCTGGTGATACCGGCACCATCACCAATAGCAAAGAAATTAGGTATTTTTGTTTCCAGCTGGTTGGATAATTCGATACGGGAAGAATAGAATTTCACTTCTACGCCGTAAAGAAGGGTATGACGGGAGTTGGCGCCCGGCGCTACCTTATCCAGTGCTTCGAACATCTCCATAATATCCTTTAAGAAACGATATGGCAAGACTAAAGATAAATCTCCCGGTGTGGCAGATGGCATGGTGGGGTGTACCAGCCCTCTTCTGATTCTTGCTTCTGTAGAACGACGGCCGTCCCGGAGGTCGCCGAGACGCTGGACGATCGGTCCGCCGCCCAGCATATTGGCAAGGGATGCGATGTATTTCCCGTATTCGATGGGTTCATGGAAAGGCTGGGTGAACTGTTTGGATACGAGGATGGCAAAATTGGTATTTCCGCTCTTCTTATGAGCATAGGAATGACCATTGACAGTCATAAGGCCGCTGTTGTTTTCGGTAACAACGAATCCATAGGGATTCATACAGAAAGTGCGGACCCGGTCATCAAAGCTTTTGGAAAAATAGACCAGTTTGGATTCGTAGCAGATATTGGTGATCGGCTCAAAAATTTCTGCTGGTGATTCCACTCTGACGCCGATATCTACCGCATTGGAATTGGTGCGGAGCCCCAATCGCTGTGCTTCGTGGGTAAACCATTCGGCACCATCTCTTCCCGGTGCAGCCACCAGATATTTGCAGTGGTATTCTTCGCCGCCTGCTATGACTCCTTTGACTTCATTATTTTCGATGAGAATGGTTTCTGCCGGACATTTGGAAAGGACAGTCACATTGGACGGAAGGCTTTCTCTCATATTGAAGAGAATATCGCCATTCACATCGGTGCCCAGATGACGAATCCTGGCAGGGATGAAATCAATATCAGCAGCAGCCGCTTTCCGCTTCAGTTCGTGAATTTCTTCTTTATATTCATCGCCATATACCGCTCTTTCAGCACCGCCAAACCGGCAGTAAATCTGATCTACATATGAAATGAGCTTTGCCAGCTCGCCCTTGTTCATATAATCGTCCAGATTTCCGCCATAATCGGTGGTGAGCGTCAGTTTTCCATCGGAAAATGCGCCGGCGCCGCCCCAGCCCGATACGATATTAGCTCTTCTGTCTGCTGGCGGTGCTTTACGGTCTTTATTCAGTGCCAGTCTTTCCTTAATATCCAGTCCCTTTTCCAGAATCAGGATAGACATGCCTGTATCTGCCAGTTCCAGCGCAGTAAAGATCCCTGCAGGACCAGCACCAATGATGACTACGTCGTAATTTTTTGCCATGAAAACGCCCCCATTTAAATCAATGAATTCCCTGCCTTTTGGGGAAAGCAGGCAACAAAAAAGCCCCATGCGGGGCCGGATAATCAAAAGACTATCCCTTTTTTTATTCTACAGAAATGAAAGAACAAATGCAAGGAGAAAAACAGAGTTGAGTTCATAAATCCCCGAGTCGAGCGAAGGAAAAAGACATTATGATTTTTCATTATGAAGCCTTTTCGGATAGAGGGAAGAATACCGTAAGTGCATACATGGTTACAAACTGAACCCCTTTTCTTTTCTCCTTCCAGGAGAAAAGACTTTCCCCGGCTGAAAGTGTCTCACAATTTTCTCTGTCGCCTGCGGCTCCCTACGAAAATGTTCGCTTGCTTTCATTTGAGGAGCGATAATCGCCCCTCAAGGGGACAGCGAGATTGAACATGTTAATACATGCATGGTACCGTCAGAAGATAAGCCTCTATCCGTATCCATACTTTCAGCGAAGCAACCATATGAACTCAACCAGTCTTTCGTCCAGAGGCGCCCTCTTTAAGAGCACGCAGTGCTCACAATCGGGGTAGCAGTGAATATGTTTTGTAGGAGTCGGCATGACGACGCACGAATCATAGTGAATCGTTTCTCCATAAATCTCTTAACAAGGCCAGCGGTTAGTGGAGCGTATGCCTCAGGTGGTGAGGAAGTACCACGTCGGGACGCCGTGGGAATTGGGAAAAGCCACACTACATTAGATAAAAGTTTCGCGTGATGACCGTATAGGCTTTATACTCGTCGGCAAGGCCGACACCTTCTCTCAACTCTCTGCGCTCAACTCTCAACTCTGCCTTTTTCAGTCTTTAAAACCACCGCAGGGCTCTCTGAGTTCAAATCTCAACTCTTCTGCCCTTATGGGCAGCAAATCGTCAGCGCCGCTAGTGAGATTAAAAATAGGCTGTGCCTGGCACAGCCCATTTCTTATTCCTTATCATCCACATAAATCTGGCAGGCTGCCTTGTAGCTGATGGAGATATCTCCCTTTTCAGTTTCCAAAAGGATAGGGCCTTCGTAAGGTTCCTTTTCCTTGGCGGTGACTTTCATATCAATGGTGATATCCTTGCTCTGCAGATAATCCATGAGATGGTAATCTTCCACAATGCGGCGGATGGTGGTGGTTTCTCCTACTTCCAGATCCGAAAGCACCCTTCTGGTGATGCCCAGACGGCTTCCATCCTTCTTCGGAATAGGATCTCCATGGGGACAGTGGGTGGGGTGGCCGAGGTAGAAATCCAGTCTTTCAGAAAGCACTTCGGTTGTCTGATGTTCCAGGCCTTCTGCCAGTTCATGGGCTTCGCTCCAGGAGAAATGGAGATGCTCTACAAGGAAAACTTCCCACAGCGCATGGTAACGGAGGAGCCGTCCAGCTTCCTTACGGCCCTTCTTCGTCATCCTGCTTCCCTTGTAGGCAGTGTAGTCTACATATCCCTGTTTCTGCAGTTTGGTAATCATTTCACTTACAGAGGGAGGAGATACATGAAGCATTTCAGAAAGTTCTTTATTGGTTACTAAATCATGGGATTCGCTGATTAAATAAATGGCTTTTAAATAATCTTCCTTTCCAGACGTCATCAAAATAACCTTCTTTCTCTATGTGAAACCTGTGCAATTTATGAAAAATAGTTTTTTCTAAAATCTGTCTTTATTATAGGTTATATTGACAATCGGTACAAGGAATATATAAAAATTTTTACGGCACTCATAAAATCAGGAGTTAGTAGACGATTCTGTTTTGAAAAGGTTTTCCCGAATCTCTCTTTTATTTTCTTCTAAATGCCATGGCTTCTTTCTTCGCCAGCACGTCGCAGAGTTCATTATATTCCGTGCCTGCGTGGCCTTTTACCCATTCAAAGCGGATGACCTGTCCGTCCATGAGTCGGTCCAGCGCCGTCCAGAGATCTTTATTCAGCACATCTGTATTCTGAGTAGTCTTCCAGCCGTTTCTCTTCCATTTCCTCACCCATCCCTGGGTGAATGCTTTCTGCAGATATTTGCTGTCTGTATGGAAAGTGATTTCATGGGAGACGCCATTCAGCACCTTCAGCGCTTCATAAGCCGCCCGGAGCTCCATGCGGTTATTGGTGGAAGAAGGCTCGCCGCCTGTGACCGTCAGGATTTTCTCTCCTTCTGAAAGAAATACAGCAGCAAACCCGCCGGGGCCGTCCGGATTGACCAGGCAGGAACCGTCGGTATAAATGGTGAGATGGAAAGGAAGACCATCTTCCAGCACATGTTCCCGCCATTCTTTTATATGGGACGGATAGAGGAGGGAAAGCTCTGCGATATCCTGCTTCACCATTCTGGAAACTGTCTTTCTGGCAGTGGAAATCTTCGGAGATGCTGCTTCTCCGATGGCTTTTCCATACCAGGCTTCTGCCTCTTTTCGGTGAACAAATCCTTTGAACACAGCGCCTGCAAATCCTTTCACCTGCTCTTCGCAGTCCGGCCAGCTGTAATACACCCCGGGATTTCTTCCCTTCTTTACTACATAATATTTCTTCTTTTCCATGATTTCACCTTTATATTGTTTAGAATTCATCAGCGGTGCTGACGACTTATCGTCCATAGGGACGATAAGAGTTGAGTTGTGAGAATTGAGAGCCCTGAGAAGGAAAAAAACTTTATATTTTTCTTATAAATCCTGACGGTTAGTGCCACTGCATTTCTTCCTGATATCCTTCAGCTATCCGTCCCCCGTAAAGCTTCCTATTCATCGGAGAAGCCGATATCTTCCCGGCGGCTCTCTGCACGGGGCCCGGGAATCTATCCTTTTACAGGCTCGCGCCGTTATCCGCAAGGCTTCATACTCGTCGACAGAGCCGGCTTCCTTTGCTCTTAGCTCATCACTTATCGCTCAAAGCTGATCAGATGTCTCTATTGTATCAAAAAAGGACCTCTCCCGAAGTCCTTGAATTAACTGGCAGTGAGGCTCCTTCCCTCATCACCCTGCGCTTTGTGCTCATCTATGAGACTATTCTTCCCAGTCTGTCTCTTTCTTATAAGCACCGCCGTCAGGCAGTTCCTTATTTTTCATAGAATGGCGGAGCTTCCTGTTCATCATCGTCTTTATTTTTTTATTCTTACCTCTTCCAGGGTCATTTTCCATGAGTTTTTCCGTTTTTTCCTTGCCGTACATCTTGCGGGCATACTGATTCAGCCTTGTTTCCCGGGTAACTTTCTGCGGTCTCTTCATGGTCCTTTCCTTTCTATGAAATATCTTCCTTATGGTAACATTATTTTACTGATTTTGCCATATAGAAAAGAGTTGAGTTTTGAGTTTTGAGATTTGAGAGAAGGTAAAAAAACGTCTGATTTTTTATTTTTATATTTCGGCAAAGCCGCACTATGTATGCACTGATGGTATCGCGGGATGACCGTATAGGCTTTATACTCGTCGGCAAGGCCGACACCTTCTCTCAACTCTCTGCGCTCAACTCGGGGCTCTGCCTTTTTCAGTCTTTACAACCTTCTCTCAACTCTCTGCGCGGGGCTCGGGGCTCTATCCCTTTTCATACATACCAAGGGTTGTAGGTGAGGGGAGGAAGACCCCCTCTATCTTGCGAGTATCCAGAAAGAAAAATAGATGATATAATGAAGTTATTCACAATGTGATTAATTTTCGAAGTTTTTGTCCTTTCAGGAAAGATTCCAGTATTTATCGAATTTCTTTCCTTTTTTATTTTTTCATTCTTCACAGTAATTCACAATAATTCACAAGTTATTCAAAACGAGGTCTATATGGATTTATTTTCACTATGGGACCAGATTCTGAAATACATCAATCAGAACGATCATGAGTATTATCAGATGTTCTATTCCAATGTATTTCCCATATCTCTTTCTGATACTACGCTGGTGATTTCTCCATCCAAACCGCTTCTGGTGGGATGGATCCAGAATGTGTACAAGAAAAAGCTGGAGCAGATCATTACACAGATCACCGGAAAGAATCTGTCCTTAAAAATCGTCTCTCCCGGCGAAGAAGCGCCGGAACCGGCTCCCATGGCTGCACCGGCGCCTTCTCCCATTCCTTCTCCCATGCCGGAGCCTTCTCTTGTAAGTATGCCATCTCCTTTCCCGGAAGAGGAAAATCATGGAGAAACTGTGCCTCAAGCTGCGCCTGAGAAGGATCCATTCCCGGAAGAAGTGGCACCGCCGGATTTCACAAATCTTCAGCCAAAAACTGCTGATGAAGTCACTCTTCCAGATATTCAGAACTATCAGGGTATCCACGAAGGTTCTCTTTTCGACAATATTCCAAGGAGCGCGCCGGCAAAGCCGAAAACTTTCCAGCCCAATCCTATTAATGAAGAATATACTTTTGAAACTTTCGTTCATGGCAACTGTAATGAAATGGCCTATCAGGCTGCCTATTCTGTGGCTCATGCAGCGGCAGATCCTACAAAGACCCTGATGGACCGGATGGAAGCGCAGAATATGAATCCTCTTTTCATCTATGGCCCTTCCGGCCTTGGAAAGACCCATCTTCTCCACGCCATCTGCAATTATGTCCACACTTTCAAGCCTCAGCTTTCGGTGCTCTTCGTATCCAGTGAAACATTCACCAATGAACTTATCGATGCCATCCAGAAGCAGGCTATGCCGAAGTTCAGGGAAAAGTACAGGACTCTTGATTTCCTCCTTATCGACGATGTGCAGTTCTTCGGGTCCAGAGATTCGACGAAGATGGAAATCTTCAATATTTTCAATGAACTCTTCGATAAGAAGAAACAGATCATCATGACCAGCGACCGCACGCCGTCAGATATTGAAAAGCTGGAAGACCGCCTCCAGACCCGTTTCTCCAGCGGCCTTGTGGTTCCTATTTCTCCGCCGGATTATGAAATCTGCTGTATCATCCTTCAGAAACGGGCAGAGAAGAAAGGGTTCCACCTGCCGCAGGATGTGGTGGATTACATTGCCAGCCATATCAATACCAATGTCCGTGAACTGGAAGGCGCTTTCAACCGGGTATACAATTTCTCCCGCATCAAGAAAGTGCCAATCACCCTTCCTTTCGTAAAGGAAGCGCTCCAGGATATGATTCCTATCGATAATGGAGATCAGATCACCGTCGATTCCATCATTGATACAGTCTGTAAATATTACGGCGTAAAGAAGGAACAGCTCCTTGGAAACGGCCGTCCGAAGAAAATCGTCATTCCCCGTCAGATTGCCATGTATCTATGCAGGAATGAACTTCACGAATCCTATCCCACTCTCCGGGATGCCTTTAAGAGAAAGGATCATTCCACGGTCCTCTATGCCTGCGAAAGGGTGCAGAATGATATAGCCCGGGATCCCCAGACAAGGGCAGCCATCGATGCTATCCGGAAGATGATCCATTCATAAAAAGGGTTTGAATAACTGGACACTTTTATCCGTAAGCCCTGTTTCCAGCCTGTGAAAAAGTGGGTTTCCACAGCAGACTGTGAATCCTGTGAACAGGAAAAAAAGATATTCACCCCGTTTTCCACAAGTGAATAATTCGAGAAAATCGGGCTTTTCACAAAGTTATTCACTTATTCACACCGTACTACTACGGCTACTACTATCTTTTAATCATCATCGTCATTTATAAAGGAGCTACCATGAAGGTTATTTTCGACAAAAACGATCTCTGCAGCGCTCTGGACAGAGTACAGCGGGCAGCACAGACAAAAATTACATCTAATGTAAATAATGGTTTCTTTATTGAAGCTAAAGACGGAAAAGTGCTTATTCAGGCCAATGATTACAGCATAGGTATCAAAACATACTGTACTGCCACCATTATGGAAGATGGAGTCACCGTCATTGCAGTACCTCAGCTGCAGAGCACCATCCGCATGATGCCAAATGGACCGGTCACCATGGAAAAGGCAAAAGAAGAAACAGTCGTTTCTTTTACCAGCGGTTCTTACATTTCTAAATTCCCGACAAGGGAAGCTGAACAGTTCCCTGATGTGACAGAAATGGATCATCAGAACCACTGCCATCTGAAATGCAGTGATCTTTCTGAAATGACAAGCCTCGTATCCTTCGCAGCAGATACCAATAAGCAGGCTGCCATTTTCTCCGGTATCCTTTTTGAAATCAATAAGAATGTATTTGCCATGGCAGCAACCAATACTCACCGTCTGGCAGCAAAGGAAATCACACTGGAAGAAGAAGCCACTGCCGAAGGCCGCATGATCGTTCCGGCAGGCATTCTTTCCGATGTGACCCGTCTTTTCCCGACAGACGATGAAAAGGCGGAAGTGGAAATTTCCTGGTCCCACAATCATATTGCTTTCACCTTTGGAGATACCTATTTCATTTCCAATCTGATTAATGGGGAATATCCGGACTACCACCGTATCATGCCTAACCGTTTCGATGCAGAAGCAGAGCTGGATCTGAAGGATTTCAGAGAAGCTGTGCGCTTTGTCATCCCGATTTCCAAAGATATGGATTATCAGACCATCAATTTCCATTTCAATGAAGATACGCTGGAAATTTTTGAAGAAGACCCGAATTTCGGCCGTTCTGACACATCTATTCCGGTAAAACTCACCGGTGAAAATATTAAACTCACCTTCAACTGTAACTATATCCAGGATATCCTGAACCATTCCAAAGGGGAAAAGATCATCCTTCATCTGCAGAAAGCAGGCCCGCTCCTTGTGGAACAGGAAGAAGACAAGAGCTACCGCTATATCGTTACACCACTGAGAGGAAGAAATTAATGAAAGAAGTCGTAATTTACGGAGAATACATCCAGTTTGACCAGTTTTTGAAGATGATGAATTTCACATCTTCCGGTGGACAGACCGCTGCTTTTCTGGCATCCCACAAAGTGCTTCTGAACGGAATTCCGGTTCATGAAAAGAGAAAGAAAGTCAGAAAGGACGACAAACTGACCATCGATGATGAGACATACGTCATCGTTTGGGGCTGATTATGATCTGTACATCTCTTCGTTTAATAGAAATACGAAATTTTGAAGATAAAGAGATAGAACCGTCGCCATCACTCACCATTCTGATCGGTGATAACGGCTGCGGCAAGACAAATATCATAGAAGCTCTTTACTATGCTTCCATTGGAAAATCCTTCCGCACATCCAATGATGGAGAAATCATCAGAATCGGGAAGGATGAAGGGTCTATCCTTATGCATTTTACTGTCCATGAGACTACCCAGACCATAAAAGTCAGATTTTCCAGAAATCAGGGAAAGAAAATCTTTTTGAATGATACACCCATCCGGAAGAAGGAGCTTATGGGCATCTTCCGTACCGTGCTCTTCACTCCTGATGAACTGCAGCTCATCAAAGGAGCGCCTCAGCTCCGCCGCCGTTTCATCGATACAGAAATTTCTCAGGTATCTCCCAGATATTATGAAGAATTCCTTCGGTATACAAGAGCGGTGCAGCAGAGGAATGCAGCACTGAAACAGAGCCTTCTTACCGGAAAAGTGCCGGATCTGGACATGTGGGATATGCAGATTGCCTCTTCTGCGTCTTACATCGTCAGAAAAAGACTGGAAACCATTTCCAGAATGAATGGCACAGTGAACAGTATGGAAGAGGCGCTCACAGGAAACAGGGAGCATCTGGAAATCCTCTATAAACAGCAGGGAAGCGATATACCCCGGTTCGACATGGAATGGTACATGGAAGAACTGACAAAGAGAAGGGAAGAAGACAGAAGATTCTGCCATACATCCATCGGTCCCCATCGGGACGACCTTTCCTTCCTCATGAACGGTCTCGACCTTTCCGCTTACGGTTCTCAGGGCCAGCAGAGGACTGCCATTCTTTCCATGAACCTTTCTGAAATGGAATTCGTAAAAGAAGAAACAGGAGAATATCCCATCCTCCTCCTCGATGACATTGGAAGCGAACTGGACAGAAACAGAAGAGAAGCGCTCATCCAATTCCTGATGAAAAGAAATATTCAGACCATCGTCACCGGGACTGATCTCCCTTTCCAGGTGGAAGGGAAAATTATTCAGATAAAAGGCAGAGCCCCGAGTTGAGTGCAGAGAGCCCCGAGGTGGTTGTAAAGACTGAAAAAGGCAGAGCCCCGAGTTGAGCGCAGAGAGTTGAGAGAAGGTATCGGCCTTGCCGACGAGTATAAAGCCTATACGGTCATCCCGCGATGCCGTTGGTGCTTACATCCTGCGGTTTTCCTCACCACCTGAGGCATACTCTCCACTAACCGTTTATATTCGAACGAGGTTTATGGAGTCGTGTCACTCGATTCTCAGTCGCTTATCAGCTCCTTGCTAGTCGGTTCCCTTGCCACCCCGGAGGTGGAAGCTACATTAAGTAAACGGCTTCGCCAATGAGTATGAAACCGTGCGGTCAACGGCGCTTACGGTTAGTGCAGCATTAGGGGGATATTTGCCAAACAGAATAAAACGATTATGAGACAGAGAGTGAAATGCATTTGATTTATAGCAATTAAAAATAATAAAGTTTTTTACCTTTGCTCATTGCTCTGAGCTCATAGCTTTGTACCTGTACAGGTATAACCGTCAGCACTTTCTTTAATATGTAAACAGAAAAAATGGTAATGTTTCACGTGAAACATTACCATTTTTTTTGTGGCATTTTCTTCAGCATTTCTCCTGCTTCTTCCTTTGAAATCTCCGATAAAGGCTTATGGAGGAGGAGGGAGAGAAGGAATCTTTTTTCTTCGTCAGCTCCGTATTTCTGGAAGATTTTTTCTTTGGCCCGGTGGATGAGGATATCCCGGGCTTCTTCGTAGACGCTGTATTCGCAGGGAATGAGATTTCTTACTTCCTGATAGGTATAGTGGGGATTTTCTTTCAGAAGAAGGATGATTTTGTTTTTCCTTGTTTTTGCCAGTTTCCTTTCGCAGAAAATGCAGAATTTCTTATCCGGCGCTGTGAGGCTCTGGCAGATAGGGCAGGGATGGAAACCGAGGGAGATTTCCCCTTTCCTTATTTTCAGCGTTTCTTCCATCATTTCTGCAAACTGGGGACGGATTTTTTCGCTTTTCACATGGCCGTCTACCCAGTTTCTGATCCAGTCCTTTTCGTTATCCGAGAGAGGCTGGCTGTAGGCTGCTTCTTCTTTGGCCCTCTTACGGTCCACCGGATCGATGGTGGTGAATGGTTTATTCTTTACTCTGGGAGAACCGGCATAGAAGCGGATATCTTTGAAATATTTTCCTACTTCATCCTGCTGCATTTTAACAAGTATTTCCTGTTTGATCATGAAAAGATGCTGTTTGAAGACAGAATTTGTGACCTGCACATAGAGAAGAGAGCCTTTGTATCCGGAAATATAGGATTCTTCGGCCAGCACATCGCCGACGAAATCTTTCCACCTTTTCTGGAAAAGGTAGAACTGAAAGCCTTTATTTCCAAAAAGCATTCTTTTGATATCCGAATTTTCAAATACGTCTTCTATCCGGTCTATCCGTCTGTATCTTCTGCCCTCAGGCTTCTTGTATTCTTCCATAGGCCCTCCTTTTCTTTATTATACTATGACTGTAAGGAGTAATAAAAATTATTTTGAAGACTCATGGGGACGGGCTCCTTTATAATATAGGAAACTGGATAAGGAGGATGATTTTATGGATGAAATCAGAGATGGAAAAATCGATCTTGACCGGTATAAAGTGAAGGAAGGGCGTAAAATCAATCTGGATAAATACGCTACTGCCTGTGATGTGAATATTGACAAGAGCAAGGTAAAGACTCTATTCTTCCCGCAGATGATTGCCAAAATGAAGGAACTCCAGGAAAAACTCTATGCCCAGAATACCTATGGCCTTATCATTGTATTCCAGGCCATGGATGCAGCAGGGAAAGACGGCACCATCAACCATGTATTTGCCAATCTGGACCCTGGCGGCATGAAAGTAGTTTCCTTCAAACAGCCGAACAGCGAAGAAAAGGACCACGATTACATGTGGCGCATCAATAAGGCTCTTCCGGAACGGGGCATGATCGGCATATTCAACCGTTCCCACTATGAAGATGTGATCATCACAAGGATTCATGACCTCATTCATCAGGGACAGCTTCCCAAGGACCTTATCCATAAGGATATCTGGGAAGAAAGGTATGAACAAATCAATAACTGGGAAAAATATCTGTATCAGAACGGATTCCAGATGGTGAAAATCTTCCTTCATGTATCGAAGAAAGAACAGCAGAGACGGCTGGTAGACCGCATCGTCAATCAGCAGAAGAACTGGAAATTTTCCATGGCAGATATTAACGAAAGAAAATACTGGGGCCAGTATCAGGACCTCTATGGAGAAATGATTACGAAAACATCCAAGGATATCTCCCCCTGGTACATCGTGCCGGCAGACAATAAATGGTACACCCGCTACGTGGTAGCCAATATTGTGTATAAAGCACTGAAGAAAATAGACCCCAAATTCCCAAAACTGTCGCCAGAAGTAGAAGAACAGCTGGAAAAATTCAAGAAAATCATTTCTGAAGTCGATATCGATGAACTGGAAGAAATCAAAGATCGGATAGAAACATCCGAATCGTGAGTCAATAGGACGGATAAAGGTAAGAAGTCCAGAAGACGGTCAGAAGTCAGACACATCAGACTTAAGAAGAATCAGGAGGGAAAGAGATGAAAATAAGAAGAATAGCAGTAATGGCTGCAGCAGCAGCGCTTATGGCATTAAATGCTTATGCAGCGCAGATTAATACAATCATTGATACCGGAAGCGGCATGTGGTCGGAACCGGAGAAGGTATATGGGGAAGTGGATGAAAGCGTAAAGAGCTGGTTTGGTGTATCCACGAAGAATAAGGAAGAAATGAATTTTAAAGAAAGACTGGCCCTTCAGAATAAGAGCCAGTGGACCTTTGTACCTACTGCTGATTCCGATGCTGTCGTGCAGCTTTACCGGGAAGAAAGAGGAAGAGCGGTTGCTGAAGATGGCATGGTTTCAGGCATGGTGGACCGGGATCTGGCTCTCAATAAAGATGACCTGGCTGCCCTTACCAAAGAACTGGGAGCTGACTATATCTTCTATTTTCGCATTACCAATTCTGTACCCACTTATAATTACGGATTCCTTACTGCCGGTCAGAAGGTGAATGTAATCACCGATTTCCGCATCTGGGACGGGAAACAGGGTAAATATGTGTTTGTGAAACGGTACCAGACCACCGGTTCTTCCAAATCTTTTTACATCGGCACCGGTTCCACCAGCCATGCCATTGAAAAGGGACTTCAGAAAGCACTGGAGAAAATAGAGAAAGAAAAATCAGAAATCCTCGCTGTAGTGAAATAAAGGAATTTTCAGGGAAATAAAAAAGCCCCGTCATATGGGAGATTTCCTGTCTCCGGCGGATGAAAGGGAATGTATGTTATAATATATATAAGTTTCAAAGAATTATTCTTGCGAGGTAGAGATATGAAGAAAATATTAGTTATGCTGGCAGTGGCTGCTTCCGTTTCCGGAATGGCCTTTGCTTCTCCTCAGACATCCTTCAGAGAAGGAGAAGTAGAAATCAATGCAGGAATGTGGGATGCATCCACTAAATCCAATGGTTACAAATCAGATGGAGAATGGAATTTCACCGGTGGTGCCACCTATGGCATCAATGACCGCTGGGCCGCTCAGTATCAGTATACCGGACTTAATACGGACCATACCGATGGAAGCATGAATGAAATCAATGCTCTCTATTCCCTTCATCCCCAAGTAGCCGCTTTTGCAGGCTGGAACCGCATTACCATGAAGGATTTCCCGAAAGACAGAGCTTTTGGCGAGTCCAAAGCTACCAATAACATCATGCAGCTTGGTGTCATTGCCCGCCAGCCGGTCACCGACGGACTGGATGTATATGCCAAAGGGGCAGTAGGCACTGAATCTACTTCCCTGTGGGAAGCAGGTGTCAACCTGGCAGTGGATAAGAATATCGACCTCAATGCAGGCTATCATTACATGAATACCAGAGGCGATGACGATCACAACGTTTCCTACAAAGGCTTCTTGGCTGGCGTTTCCTATCGCTTTGGCGGAAAAGATACAGACAGCAGCTTCTATGAAGAAGAAAAGAATTACGATTACGAAGGAATGGAAGAGGAACCGTCTACCGTCATCATCACCGATAAAACAGACACCACGGCACACACCGTAGATGTACTGGCTGATGAACCGGTAGATGCTCCAGAAAATGACTACTATTTCAATAGCATTCATTTCGGCAGCGATTCTGCAGTCATCGATGATGCCCAGAAAGCCAATCTGGACGCTTTCGTCAAGAAAGCCAAAGAAACAGGCCATACTTTCAAACTGGTAGGAAGAGCAGACGCCACCGGCAGTGCGGACTATAATAAGGAACTTTCCGCCCGCCGCATCGAAAGCGTCAAAGCCTATGCAGTATCCCAGGGCGTAGATGCATCCAAACTTGTAGCAATGGTCAAAGGCTCTGAAGACGGAAGCGGCGCAGAAGGCAGAAGAGTCGACATTTTCGAACATAAATAAAAGGCAGAGCCCTTTAAGGGATGAGCTCAGAGCCATGAGAAAAAAGGGCGTTGTGGGATAACAGCGCCCTTTTAGTGTAGAGAGTTGAGTGGCGGTAAAGAAATTCATAATTTTTAAGTTATGAAGAATAAACCAGACAGTCATAGCAGAAATGCTGTTAATCTCTATTAATTTGATATTTGATTAAAGCAAAAACAGCTTTGAACAAAAAAAAGTTCAGAGCTGTTTTTTTGTTTCAGTATATGAAATTTACCCCCGGTTTGGCAGAAGAAAAACTGGTGACCTAGGGATTTAGAAAAACTATGATTTTTGAAAAATCTGGAATTGGTGGGAAAGCCGCAAAATGAGGCGCTGATGGTATTGCGGGATGACCGTCAGGCTTCATACTCGTCGGCAAGGCCGACACCTTCTCTCAACTCTCTGCGCTCAACTCTAAACTCTATTTTTTTTCATAGTGATACGACTCCATAAATCTCTTTCAAAAATCAACGAATAGTGGAGAGTATGACTCAGTTGGTGAGGAAAGCCGCACTATGTATGCACCAACGGTATCGCGGGATGACCGTCAGGCTTTATACTCGTCGGCGTGCCGACACCTTCTCTCAACTCTCTGCGCTCAACTCTAAACTCTATTTTTTTCATAGTGATACGACTCCATAAATCTCTTTCAAAAATCAACGAATAGTGGAGAGTATGACTCAGGTGGTGAGGAAAAACGCAGGATGTTAGATAGAAGTACAGCGCCGTTGACCGAAAGAGGCTTTATATTTAAAAAGCCAGACGTTTTTTACCTTCTCTCAACTCTCAACTCTGCTTTTTTATGGCCTCGCGCCGTTACCCGTAGGGCTTCATGTTCATCAGCGAAGCTGATACCTGTGCTTATAGCTCATGGCTCATCGCTTATTATTTTCACCATTTCTTCCGGGCTGGTTATGATTCTTTCAGCGTGATGGCGGCTGAGGAAGTCTTCTGTCCTGAATCCCCAGGCTACAGAGATGCAGGGAATGCAGGCGTTCCTGGCTGTTTCTATATCCACTTCAGAATCGCCGATATAGATGGCTTCTTCTTTTGAAAGGTGGAGTTTATCCAGGATTTCATGGATCATGTCAGGCGCCGGTTTTCTTCTGATATTTTCATTGTTTCCTATGGAGAGGGTGAAAAGGCCGGGGAAGATGGCTTTGGAGAGAATCTGCACGTCGCTGTCATTCTTATTGGACGCCACGGCGGTCTGGATGCCTTTTCCGATGAGGGTATGGAGCACTTCCGGGATTCCTTCATAGGGGGCGGTGTGATTCCGGGAGTGACTGGCATAGTAAGGATTGAAAAGATTTTCCAGACCGATGAGTTCTTCTTCTGTGATGTGGTAATCAGAAAGGGGAATCCGGTTTCCAATCCATTCCAGATCATTCAGAGGACATCCTCTCGCCATGGCCAGAGATTTCTCCATATCTGCCCGGATGCCGCATCCGAAGCACAGTTTCACCTCTTCTTCCGTGAAATCATGGCGCTCCCCTATGAGGGAAAGGGAATGGTTGATAGATTCTGTCAAATCGGTAATGGTATTTAAAATAGTACCGTCCATATCAAAAATGGCTGCTTCATACATCAGTGGGAAACTCCTTTTCTGCGCCATCCGGGAATGATGAGGATGGCACTGGTGATAAGACCGACAAAGAGAGGGTCAAGAGGAATCGATAAAAGTGGGGAAATGAGGGAGGCTGCTGTGCTTCCTGCCATGGAAATCACCGCCCATTTCCTGCTCAGATGGCCGGGGCAGAAGACTGCTAGGCTGAAGGGAAGGAAAATTCCGCCGCCCCGGAGGGCCATGGAAAGATAATTCCAGTGGAGCACCTGAGAACCCCGGTTGGCCAGGGAAATCATGCAGGCAAGGGCCATGACGGAAAGGACGGTCATCCTTGTCATGAGAAGGATTTTCCGGTCATCTTTCATTTTGAAGAGAGGAGAAATCATATCTCTGGAAATCATGGTGCCGATACCGAGAGAAAGGCCGCCGATGCTGCTGATGAGGGAAAGGACGATACCGCCCATACCCAGCGAGCCTACGAGGGTCGTGGTGTGATTGATAAGATAATTTGGAAGTACCAGGATAGGGAGTGCCTGGGGATCAAAGACAGCCATGAACATGCCTACCGCTACGCTTGGAAGGCCTACAGGGATGACGATGAGAGCCGCTACAAAACAGCCGATGGACGCCACCACAGGCGTTCTGGCAGAGAAGATGCACTGGATATAGGTCTGGGTGCAGAGGACTCCCACAATCACAGAGAAAAGATTGGCCAGAGAAAGCTCCATGCCCCTTCCGAAAAGACTTAATGAAGAGGGCGCCATAGTATCGAAGGAACCGGTCACCCGGAGGCCCTGCCAGGCTTCGATGCCTGCTATGAAAAGAGCAAACCAGATGATGGCCATCTTCAGGATGCCGCTGATACCTGCAGATTTCATGCCTCCAAAGAAAGTATAGCCTGCCACCAGCACCACCAGAAGAAGAGCAGAAAGGGAAGGCGAAAGGCCGGTGAGAGCGGAAATGATTTCAATCCCCGGAAGGCAGCTGGCTACCGCTGAAAAGAGGATGCCCAGAGAGGAAATGACAGAAGACAATTCTTCTGCTCTCTTTCCATAATGGAGAGAAAGAAACTGAGGGATAGTCTCAAGGGCTGTACTTCTCATTTTCTTTGCATAAAAAATCCCCATAATAATGAATGCAATGCCGCTTCCCAGAGTGAACCACCAGGCAGAAAGACCGGACATATAGGCCAGCTGGGCTGTACCTACTGTGGCACCGCCGCCTACTACCGTGCCGGCGATACTTCCGGCCACCAGAAGCGGCCCGGCGCTCCGTCCCCCTACACTGTAGGCAGAGGACGAATGGATGGACCTTGCCTGGCAGAGCCCGGCGCCAATGACGATCGCTACCGTCAGGGCAATGATGATTCCATGAATCAGAGTGATATTCATAGGATTCCTTCTTTCTTATTGAGCACGATTTTCAGTAATAAGGGTACTCCATCTGTTCTGAAATATTTCCTGTTTTTATATTATTATAATCGAATTCCCTCTGTTGACAAAAATGGATTTCTCTGATACTCTCACTATAGAAATAATTCTATATCAGGAGTATATACATGGAAAAAATTTACGTTGACACCGCAAAGATTTTAAAAGCAATTTCTGACCCGAAAAGACTGAAAATCGTAGACATGCTGTCCTGCAAAGAACAGTGCGCATGCAAAATCCAGAAAGAATTCGCCATCACCCAGCCTACCCTTTCTCACGACATGAAAGTACTGGTAGAATCTGGCCTTATCATCGACAGAAGAGATGGCAAGAACATTTTCTACTCCCTCAATCCGGAAGCGCTGAAGGAACTCTACACCATTATGGGAGAAATCTTCAGAAATAAACTTCACTGTGTATGTGAAGGCCGCCTTTCCCTGGAAGCACCGGCAGCAGAAAAAACAGCAGCTATTTAATCTAAAAAGAAAGTGTGATGAATGCCAGCGCATTTCATCACACTTTTTCATTTGGGAAAAATGAGGGTTATAGGACATTTTGTGTGTTTTTTTATGCCAATGGAGCTAGTGTTTATCG
>OLSG01001016.1_pt1 | contig 31593 bp, 24 predicted proteins | sample 1673041 | NCBI WGS metagenome assembly OLSG01 (sample SAMEA3136749, study PRJEB25190) | human gut metagenome | reverse complement strand
GTCATTTTAGTTATAAATATGGCTATATAATCATGGAATCCTTCTGGAGAGTTCCATATAAAAAACGAAAACGATTATTAAAAGATTACCCTGCCTGTGTCTGCTATGAAGGATTTCCTTCAAGAAAACAGGATCTTTTAACTTTTATTGCATGCCGTTTTCCTGCAACATTAAATATAGCAATATCCTTGGGAAAACCGGCATTGTATGTAATGCTTTTCATTCACAGACTTCTCAAAAAATAATAAACCATCCTGGTCAAAATTGAAACGTATCCTGTTTATCATCCCTCTTCCTCCGCCTGTACACGGCTCCAGTCTGATGTGCCGGCAAATCCAACAGAGCAGTCTTATCAACTCTTCTTTTGAATGCATCTACGTCAATCTATCCACCTCCAGAGGAAATGACGAGGTGAACAAATTCTCCACTGTCCTGCTGTTCAGGAAAGGATTGCGGTTCATTTCCTCCTTCCTGAGCGTCCTTTGGCAACTTCTGGTTCATCGTCCCGATACAGCTTATCTGGCGATCACCTGTCATGGGATCGGCTTTCTGAAAGATACTCCCTTCGTTCTCCTTTGCAAACTTTTCAGGTGCAACATCATTCTGCACCAGCATAACAAAGGCATGGCTGCTTATGTCGACAAACCTGTTTACCGGTGGCTTCTACCCCTTGTTTATAGAAAGACAAACATCATTCTCCTTTCGTGGCTGCTGTACGATGACATAGCGGCAGTCGTAAAACGCGAACAAGTAAAAATATGCCCCAACGGCATTTCATAGAGCTCCATGTTTCACTTTCTAACGATCAGCAACCTGAATATATCCAAAGGAATTTTCACTCTTCTGGATGCCTGCGTTCTATTGAAAAATAAAGGATTTTCCTACCATCTTCATATGATCGGCGCAGAGACGGCGGAAATTTCCGCTGGACGGTTTTTTCAGGAATTTTCCCGTCGGGAGTTACAGAACCATGTGACCTACCATGGACGGCAATATAATCAGGACAAGGAAAACAGGTTTTCTGAAGCGGAAGCTCTGGTGCACCCTACGCTGAACGATTGTTTCCCTCTGGTTTTATTGGAAGCCATGCAGCATTCCCTGCCTGTTATTTCCACTCCGGTTGGAGCCATCCCGGATATGGTCGCTGACGGAGACAATGGTTTTCTTGTCCCTAAAAACAATCCTGCAGCCCTGGCGGAAGCCATGGAAAAACTGATTTTCAACCCGCAACTGGCCCGCAACATGGGAATGAGAGGACATGAGCGCTTTATGAAAAATTATACGGCCCACCAATTTGAAACCAACCTGTTGAACATATTACAAAATATTTGACTATTTTTGGAATAAAATAAATAATTGTTTCGAAAACATATGGACGCCATCAAAATTACATCAAACCGCATAGCCTATATTGACCTGTTCAAAGGCATTGCCATTATCGGCGTAGTCTGGGTTCATTCACATATTCCTCCTTCCTGGCTCACCCCTTTTCTTGTAAATTCCATATTCTTTTTTATCTCAGGCTGTTTTTTCAACAGGCGGCAGGACAGTTTTTATAATTTGATTATCAAGAACACAAAACGAATTCTGATTCCATTCCTGTTCTTTTATGTCCTTTCCTATCCCTTTCGAATAATCGTTCACTTCTGGGATTACAGGACACTATCGAATTTCGACTGGCTTTGCGTTTTTGATGTTTTTCATCAACATATTCTACTTTGCGATAAGAAAATTTCCCGATATCATCATTGTGTTGATTGCCGCCGCATGCCTCTTCCTGAAATCCTTTTTCTACAGTATTCCTTCCTTCTTTATGATCAATGTTTCCCTTTACTGGCTGGGGATGTTTGCTCTTGGAAATATTTTAGGGCAGCGTTTCATTAAACTCTTGAATAAAAAATCATTTAATAAATATATTTTCATATTGATCTCTTCCTTAATATATATTATATTGTTTTCAACAAAATTACTTTACACAGAAGTCATATTGGCAGACATATTTGTTCATCTCAATATGCTTCTTTTGATTCTTATTCTGTTTTCCATGTCGTCCCTGCTGGTTCAATACAGACAGAGGGGGGGGCTTCAATATTCTGAACCTATATGGAACCAATTCTTTAATCGTCTTGGGATTCCATGTCTGGGTTTTAATCCCGGTCGGGCGAATTCTATATAAAATATTCGAGCAAGCGAATATAGCGACAGGAATAACCGCTACTTTTTTCACTATGATTGCCGCGATTGTTTTTATCAAATTTTGCAATTCAACAATACCCCGGCTTGTCGGGAAAAAATCTATTTCATCTTAACTCGTTCTAGATCTTATTATTAACCATGAATAAAACTCCTGAAATACGCCTCACAGGACTGGATCTTATCCGCTCCTGCGCTATTTTATTCGTCATTGCCGGCCACTTTTCCCTTAATACAGGGTTTCAGCAAGCCATTTTTGAAGGCCCTTCCATGTTCATCCAGGGAACCATGAAATTTTTCTTTGGTATGGGAGTTCCTCTCTTTCTTCTTCTGACGGGATATCTGAATTCTAAAAAGGAGCTTTCTTCCCGGTATTACAGGGGAGGATTCCGGGTTGCAGCATCTTATCTGCTATTTTCCATCATTACGGTTTTATTTCGCAAATATGCATTGGGGACAGAATACTCCTGGCTGGAATGGGGGCACAAAATCCTCTCCTTTTCCGCCATTCCGTACGGATGGTACATTGAGATGTGGATCGGCCTCTTTTTATTGACACCCTTTCTCAATATTCTTTATCGTCATATTCCCAATCAAAAGCAGAAGCTCGTATTGTTGGGAACTCTGTTCCTGATAACCGCCCTGCCCGATTGGACGAACCGTTACGGGTTGCATCTGGTTCCCGAATTCTGGGTAAACTGTTTTCCTCTGTTCTTTTACTTTGCGGGAGCTTATATCCGAGAATACCAGCCTTCAATATCAAAAATATGGGGGGGGGTGGCCATTTTTGGTTTTTGCCTTCTCGCCCCTCTTTTCAACACGTTCTTTGTCAAAAACCACTCCATGATACAAATTGCCGGAGATCCGTCCGGAATTTTCGGAAGCGTCATATCCATTCTCTTCTTTCTTATATACTACACATGGAATACGAATTGCCTGCCTGCAAAAAAAATGCTGGCAGGCATCTCAAAAGCCTCTCTTGACATGTACTTATGCTGCTATATTTTCGATGCGCTTCTTTACCCGACCTTCAGGGATTTATGGAAATGGAACGGCCCGGCTCAAGCCGGATGGTATTTCCCCGTCATTGTTCCGACGCTCTTCCTGTGTTCCTTTACGACGGCATGGCTGAAAGAAAAAATCCTGAAATTTTGACTCCATGTTTTTCGAACTTTCCAAACTTCTGAATTTCTTTCTTTTTCCGGTAACGTGGATTGTAGCGCTCTTGATTGGAAGCATGGCATTGCGCAAGTATCCATGGGTGCGGAAGCTATGCCTGTGGGGCAGCGCCGTGTTGTTTCTGGTGTTTACCAACGGCCCTCTGTTCGATCTGGCTAAATCTTCCATGATTGAGGAATACCGCTTTCCCCACTGGGAAGAAGGCAAAATCTACCGCGTTGCCATCGTCATGGGAGGTTTTGCCGGAATGAACAAGGAACGAGGCATCCTTCAGTACGAACAAAACCGGGCAGATCGCCTTTGGGAAGCCGTACGATTGTTCCGAACAGGAAAAGTGAACCGCATTCTAATTACCGGAGATCCCTCTTCAAGCCTGAAACCTGACGGGAGTAGCATGGACACTGAGTTTTTGCGCTACATGCAGGAGCATGGCATACCCCCGGATATCTTTCTGCTGGAACAGCAGGCGCGCAACTCCAAAGAAAACGCCGCTTATTCCGTCGCTATGCTATCTTCCCTAGGCATTCCGGACAGGGATTGCCTGCTTATCACGTCCGCAACACATATGGAGCGTGCACGGGGCTGTTTTTCCGCTCTGGGCTGGCACCCGGACTGGTTTCCCGTAGGCCTCACGACACCTTCGGCCTCCCTGAACTGCCGCTCTTTTTATCCCTCATGGGAAATTGCCATAAAATGGCAGGAATTATTTAACGAATGGATGGGCAAGATCATTTATCGTCTGGCAGGGTACACAGAATAAGAAATTTGACTATAAGGAAAGATTCGGGATAAAGACTTATCTGCATTCTAATATCAACGTGAACATCCTTGATTCCGAAGACGGCTCTTTTCATTATATCGCATTCATCCTCAGTAAACTGACTTATATAGACCCCTTAAAATTGAAAAACTTTCCTGCCAAATGGCATCGTTCAGGAACAACATTCACCTCTTGAACAGTAAATAGAAAATACATCATTTTTTGTCATAAGTTGAACATTCTGACGAAATTTCTTTCTCATATTGAAGTTACACTTGCTAAAAATAAAAAATAGGGCATGATGCCTTCACATTTTAATTATGCAACAAAAAAATATTATTGCTCTATGTGCGGCCATGGCCGCTTTCTCCGGTCAGGCTTTTGCCGATATTCAGCTCCCACTGAGTGTTTTGGACATTAATAATAATGTGAAGGCATTATCGACACAACTGGGTACGGGTTATGCCACTAAATACATCAGCCGCGGCCTAGCGTTCCAAAATTCCGGTAGCGACAATACCATTCCCCTAGAAATTGTCAGCTCCTATAAAATGAACAGCAAATACTCTCTGTTCGCAGGCTTAAAATATCAGTGGCTAACCGATAACGGCCTAGATCATGACAAATCCGGGATTTGCGATGAGGGAACCGGCATTCTGGGTGTCAGTCGCAAGTTCGGAAAATCCACAACAGCAGCGTTCAGCTATCAATTCGTGCACGGCGGTGTCCCCGGAACATTTAACATACACCGTGCGGGCACCCCCAATTTCCCAGCTTTCAACCATACACATCCGGAAGAACACAGCTTCGTTCTGGACATTCACCATGACTTCGGCAAAGGGCTGGAAAACTTCTTCTGGGACTGCCGCGTACAATATACGTTCCGCTGGATGACTGGCTGGTGGTTCACCAATACTCTGGGGTACAAGTATGACGTCAACAAATCCACCTCCGTCATCGTGGCGGGCACCTGGAACGCCACTGCCGGCTATTTTGACAGCAATTCCCTGAACGCCAATGGAACCCAGGGCATTTCCCTGACGGTTTCCGCCCCTGTCAAGGCCACGAAAGACCTGACCGTGACTCCGTTCGTGGGTACGGTATGGCTCGGCAACGGCGGCCTGGCGGCCAACCACCGCGGCGCCTCCGCCCGTTTCCCCTACAGGGAGCCCTCCAAGGTTTACCGCAATTTCACCTTCGTCGCCGGGGTAGGAGTTGCCTACACCTTCTAACAATCTGACTGTCATTCACTCAACCAACGCAAGCTCCGGCATGTGCCATCAATCATGCCGGAGCTTTTCTTAACTCCCCATGCCCCTGTCCGCCGTTTTCCACACTTCCTCCCTTCAGAAGCAAGTGGCCGCCCTGAGCGACGCATTCGCCATCGCAGGAGAATTCCTCCATTGCGACGTCATTAACAGCGGCCATATCAACATGACCTTCCGGGCCACCTACAGGAAGCCGGACGGCACCACCCGCCGCTACATCTTCCAGCGCGTGAACGATGCCGTGTTCCCATGCCCCAGGGATGTCATGCACAACGTGGAAAAGGTGACCAACCATATCCGCTGGAAAATGTTCCGGGTGCTGAAAACGCCCTTCCGCCAGACGCTGAACCTGTACTCCGCGCGGGGCGGCCGCAAATACCTGGAAATTCCCGGTTCCGGCTTCTGGCGCTGCTACAACTGCATAGAAAACACCCACACGTTCGACGTGGCGGACCATCCCCGCCAGGCTTACGAAGCAGCCCGCGCTTTCGGCGCTTTCCAACAGCTCCTGTGTGACATGAATCCGGAGGACATCCATGAAACCATTCCGTTCTTCCACCATACCCGCAGGCGCTTTGACCATTTGGAAAAAGCCGCGGCAGCAGACTCCCACGGACGTCTGAATACCTGCCGCAAGGAGCTGGACTTCATCCGCCGCCGTGAACGTTATGTGGACGTGCTGCTGGATCTCCAGGAACGGGGGGAGCTCCCCGTCAGAATCGTCCACAACGACACGAAAATCAACAACGTGATGCTGGACAGGGAGACGGACAAGGCTGTCTGCGTCATTGACCTGGACACCGTCATGCCCGGGAGCGTCCTGTACGACTTCGGAGACATGGTGCGCACCATGACCTCCCCTGCGGCGGAAGATGAAGAAAATCTGGATAAAACCTTCCTGCGCATGCCCATGTTCGAGGCCGTCGTCAAGGGATACCTGGAGGCCTCCAGAGAATTCATCACACCACAGGAAGTCTCCAAACTCGCTTTTTCCGGTCTGCTTATCACGCTGGAAACGGGAATCCGCTTCCTGACGGACTACCTGGAAGGGGACGTTTATTTCAAAACGAAAAAAGAACGGCACAATCTGCACCGTGCCCGCACCCAGCTCAGGCTGGTGGAAAGCATGGAAGAGCAAATGCCTGAAATGGAAGAATGCGTCCGGAAATGCTTCCAGACTGTTAACGGCTGAGAGGGCATGACCGGCATTACCCCAATTTTATGATAGTACCGGAACGCGGGCTGGTGCTATACTGCGGGGCATGTTAAAAAATATTTCTCCCCTCATCAGCCCTTCCCTGCTGAAAATTCTTGCGGAAATGGGGCATGGCGACGAAATCGTCTTTTCAGACGCCCACTTCCCCGGCCATACCTTCAACCCTACGGTGCTGAGGGCGGATGGCCTGGGGGCGGATGCCCTGCTGGCTGCCGTTATTCCCCTCTTCGAACTGGATGCCTACGCAACGCCCGTCATCATGATGGCCCCGGTTCCGGGGGACTCTCTGGACCCTGCGGTGGAAGCCAAATACCGCAAGGCGCTGAACTATGACGGGGAAATTGAGCAAATGGAGCGCTACGCTTTTTATGAACGGGCCAAAAAGGCCTATGCCGTCGTCATTACCGGTGAAACGGCCAAATACGGCAACATCATCCTGAAAAAAGGCGTTACCCCTCTTTCCTGACCATTGGCCGCCAGACAAACCTTCCATGCAGTACGATTTTGACGAAGTAATTGAACGACGCGGCACCGGAGCCCTGAAATATGAAGCGCTGCTTCCCCGCTGGGGCCGGGACGACCTGATTCCCCTGTGGGTGGCGGACATGGACTTCAGGACGCCCCCCTTCATCATGGAAGCTATCCGCCGCCGTTGCGAGCACGAAATCCTGGGATATACCGTCAAGCCCCGCGCTTTCTTTGAAGCCATCAGGGACTGGGTGGACCGACGCCACGGGTGGAAGGTGAACGCCTCGGAAATAGGCTTCGCTCCGGGCATTGTTCCCGGCATTTCCAGCGCCATCCAATGCTTTACGGAACCGGGGGACAAAATCATGATCCAGCCTCCGGTGTACCACCCCTTTGCCATGATCATCCGGGAAAACGGCCGGGAAATCGTCAACAATCCCCTCATTCTGGAAAACGGCCGCTACCGCATGGACTTCAACCACATGCAGGAAGCCGTGCGTGGCTGCCGCATGTTCATCCTGTGCAATCCCCACAACCCCGGAGGCCGCGTATGGAGTCCGGAGGAATTGCGCCGCGTGGCTGAAATCTGTACGGCAAACGGCACGCTGGTCGTTTCTGATGAAATCCATGCGGATCTGACCCTTCCCGGCCACAGGCACACCGTATTCGCCACTGTTTCCGAACAGGCCCGCATGAACTCCGTCACCTACATGGCGCCCAGCAAGACCTTCAACGTGCCCGGCCTGGGCAGTTCCTACGTGATTTGCCAGAATCCGGACCTGTTCGCGAAATACCAGGACTTTGTCAGCGGCAGGGAGCTTGCGGAAGGGCACGTTTTCGCGTACGACGGGCTCATCAGCGCCTATTCAGGCCCGGAAGGGGAGGAATGGCTGGCCCAGGCGCTGGACTACATTCAGGAAAACATCCGCTTCATTGACGCGGAACTGCGCCGCCGCATGCCAACAATCAAAGCCATCATGCCGGATGCCTCCTACCTGGTATTTCTGGACTGCCGGGAAATGAACCTTTCCCAGAAAGAACTGGTGGAGTTTTTTGTGGACGGAGCGCGCCTGGCTCTCAACGACGGTTCCATCTTCGGCAAGGAAGGGGAAGGCTTCATGCGCCTGAACGCGGGCTGTCCCCGCTCCATCCTGGAACGGGCGCTCAGCCAGCTGGAGGAAGCCTATGAAAACCGCGGATTCCGGCAACAACAATCACAAAATTAAAGACACGCATCACGCTCCCCGGCAATGGAATTTATTTCCGGAACCATGTATTGGGGAAATTTTCCCGGGGACATCCAGCCCCGCCGTATTTTCTCCTGTTGAGTCCCTTGCGGAGAACGCTGCGGCGCGGTGGAAAGGGAATATCCGCACAACCCCTTCCGCCGTTTCGCCAGCGGCCCCTCCCTTACTCTCCCATCCCATGCTGAAAAACACGCCCGGGATGCCGCCATGACTTTGCTTGCAAAACGGCAGGAAAGGAGTATCGTCCCCCGTATGTACTATATCACCACGGCCATTGACTACACCAACGGACCGCCCCACATCGGGCACGCTTATGAAAAAGTCCTGGCGGACGTTCTCGCGCGCTGGCACCGGATGAAGGGGGAGGAAGTCTATTTCCTGACCGGGGTGGACCAGCATGGGCAGAAAGTGCAGCAGACGGCGGAAAAGCTGGGCATTACGCCGCAGGAGCATGTCAACAATATCACGGAGCAATTCCTGGCGTTGTGGAACCGCCTGGGCATCAGCAATGACGGATGGGCCTCCACGACGGATCCGCGCCACAAGGCCTGCGTGCAGAAAATCCTGACGGACCTGAAGGACAAGGGGCAGCTTTACAAAAAATCCTACAAGGGATTCTACTCCGTGCGCCAGGAACAGTTCCTGACGGACAAGGAACGGGACGCGGAAGGCAACTTTGGCCCGGAATGGGGGGAAGTGGTGGAACTGGAGGAAGAAAACTGGTATTTCCGCCTGACCGACCATGTGGAATGGATGAAGCAGTTCGTGGAAAAGAGCAGTGATTTTGTCCTTCCGTCCTTCCGCAAGGCGGAAGTGCTCAACGCCATTGACTTTGACTCGGACCTCTGCATTTCCCGCCCCAAGAGCCGCCTTTCCTGGGGAATCGAATTCCCGTTCGACCCCGAATTCGTCACCTACGTCTGGTTTGACGCCCTGATCAACTACATTTCCTTCGCCGGCTACCTGGCGGAGCCGGACAGCGGCCTGCCGGATTTTTCCAAGCTCTGGCCCGCGGACTGCGAAGTCATCGGCAAAGACATCCTGGTGCCTGCCCACGGCGTGTACTGGCCCGCCATGCTGCATGCCATGGGCTTTTCCGACGAGGAAATGCCCACCCTGCTCGTGCACGGCTGGTGGAACATCAACGGGGAAAAAATGTCCAAGTCCATCGGCAACGTGGTGGATCCCAACCTGCTGGCGGAACAATTCGGCCCGGAACCCGTGCGCTATTACCTGGTGCGGGACATCACCACCGGGAAGGACGCCAACTTTGACGCGGACCGCCTGGTCATGCTGTACAATACGGAGCTGGCCAACGACCTCGGCAACCTGTGCAACCGCTCCATCAACATGACGCGCCGCTATTGCGACTCCGTTATCTCCGGCTCGGAAGCATATGATGACGAAGCCTCCAAAGCCCTGCGCGCCACCATGGACCAGGCCGTCACCCTGTTTTCCAAATACATGGACGACAACATGGCCTCCGATGCCCTGGCGGCCCTGAACGCCCAGGTTTCCTCCTGTAACGCGTACATTGAGCAGCAGCAGCCCTGGCAGCTGGCCAAGGATGAAGCCTCCGCCCCGCGTCTCCGCTGCGTGCTGCGCCATTTGCTGGAATGCTGCGCCCAAACGGGCTATCTCATCGGCTGCGTCCTCCCTGACGCCTCCGCCCGCATTCTGGGCCAACTCAACGCCGGGGACCTGTTCCGGGGCCTTACGCCGGCCGCGCTGGAGTGGGGAGTCCTCCCCGCAGGGCACCGCATCAATGACCCCGCCCCCGTTTTTCCCCGCATTCTTTCGGAAGAGGAAAAGGCCAAACTGGCTGAAAAAGCGGCCAGGGCGGCAAAAAAACAAGGCTGATCCCCGTGAATTCCCCCGCATCCTTCGTCAAATCCCTGCTGGCCCAATGCTGCCTGGGCGGCATTTGCGAGTGGGTGGTCTGCCCCGGCGCGCGCAACATGGCGCTGCTTCAGGTGCTGGCTGCCGCGGAGGATCTGGTGAAATGGACTCACTTTGACGAACGGTCCGCCGCCTTCTTTGCGCTGGGCCGCATTCAGGATATGGGGCTGCCCGTGGCCGTGGTCACTACCTCCGGAACGGCGGCGGCGGAACTGCTCCCCGCCGTGGTGGAGGCCTACTACCAGCGCCGCCCCCTGCTCCTGCTCACGGCGGACCGTCCGGCGGCCTGCCGGGGTTCCGCCGCACCCCAGGCCATCGAACAGGCGGATCTGTTCGGCATTTACGCACCCACAATTGACCTGGAAACGCCGGAAAGCCTGCCGGAAGACATTCTGCAAGACTGGGATTACGCCTCCCCCCTCCATATCAACGTGTGCCTGCCGGATCCGGACCCTGCCTGGAACCCCGGCAGCTGCGACCTTTACCCGGCGGAACCTCCGGAGGAAAACGGATTCCGGGGTTCCCTGGCAGAACTGGCCCGGGCCCTGCGCTTCAAATCGCGCGACGGGCTGGTGGTCATGATCGGCGGCCTGGACCCCACGGAACAAGCCCCGGCCCGGTGGCTGGCCAACGAACTGAAAGCCCCCGTGGTGGCGGACGCCACCTCCGGACTCCGGGAAGAGCTGGCCCATCTGGCTCTGACGGACGCAGACGCCCTGCTGAGGGAACACCCGCCCGCCGTCCTGCTCAGATTAGGGGACGTGCCCGTGGCCCGCTTCTGGCGCGACCTGGAGGACATTCCAGCCACGGAAGTATTCTCCGTCACCCGCACCGGCTTCTCCGGGCTGGCCCGCCCCTCCTCCGTCGTAACCGGAGACCTGGAAGCCATTCTGCATGCGCTGGGGGATATAGATACCGTGGGCGACATCAACGGCCTGCGCGCCATGAACAAACGCAGGAAAGCCCTGATGGAGGAACTGCTCATCACCTGCCCGGAAAGCGAACAGGCCATGGTGCGCTCCTTCTCCTTCTTTGCCGCGGACGGAGACTGCATTTACCTGGGCAACTCCATGCCCGTGCGGTACTGGAACAGCTTCGCCCAGACGTCCATCCCCACGGAAAACGTCCGCGCCAACCGGGGAGCCAACGGCATTGACGGGCAAATCTCCGGTTTTCTGGGGGTCTCCGCCCGGTGTTCCCGCTCCTGGGCTCTTGTGGGCGACCTGACCGCCATGTATGATTCCAATGCCCTGGCACTCCTTCCCCAACTGGACAGGGGAACCCGCGTCCTCGGCGTCATCAACAACGGCGGAGGGGGCATCTTCCGCACCCTCCCGGGAGCAGACGGCCAGCCGGAAACCATGAGGAAGCTGCTTGTACAACCCCACGCCCATTCCTTCAAGGCCATTGCGGAACAATGGGGAATGCGCTACCTGACCATCCGCACGGCGGAGGACTTCGACCAGCTTGATTCCCTGGAGGAAAACAGCCAGACGCTTGTAGAGCTCATCCCGGACAGGGAGCAGACGGAACAGATCCGCCTCCGGCTGGCCAACGCCCAGGTGTAGACATGCCTTCACCAAAAACGAAAGGAAGCCGGCCTTTTGCCCGGCCATATCCTGCGATTCTTTCCAAATGGATTGAAAATGCCAGATAAAAATAACATTTCCTTCATATAACCATAGGGAAATTTCTTTCTTGCCAGACGAAGGGAAGAGACTACATTAACGGCGATTCATGAAAAATGAATCTCCATTGGGACGACGGCGGGAGCCGTCAGGAAATAGATGGGGAATCCGGTTAGAATCCGGAGCAGTTCCGCTACTGTAATTCTTCTACAGGAAGATAAGCCAGAATACCAGCCTGATGGATGCCTATGCATATGGCGGGAAACCATTTGATAGACCATGTTCACCAGAATCATATCCGCTTTGGATAAGGAGCGCCCCATTCACGGCGTCCTCTGTTATTTCCGGTTCCATGTCTCAACCGGACTTTCCTGTTTCCGGTATCCCCCTGAATGAATGGAACCTTCCCATCCGGCGGTCTCGCAACCGCCAATGGCAAGCTTTTTTCTGGAAACCGGTGCATGGGCTGTGCGTCAACACAAAGTCCATACGAAACATGATGAGTAAAAAACAACTGCTATTACTGCTGCCGGCCCTGTTTGCGGCCATTTCAACCCTTCCTGCAAACGCGGCCCACATCCTCACGGGAGGAGGAACCGGAGCTGCAAATGCCAGCGGTACGGGCATCTCCATGCAACTGAACCAGGGCTTTACTTCTGATACTGCCCTGCCCGGAGCCGTGAACCTCGACTCCATACAGCTCAAGCTGACGGACAACCGGTTTACCGTGGACTTCACATCCGGCAGCCTTACCATGGTGGTATTCACCAAACCGGCGTCGGACAGCGCGGACTGGACGGTCGTCGGGCAATCCCGCACGGAAGAAAACCTCTCCGTGAATATAGACTCCTACACCGACGTTGAATTTACCTTCAGCAACCTCCTTCTGAACACATCGCAGGAATACGTCTTCGCCTTCGTTTCTGACGCCGCCATGCTGGGCAGGCTGACAATAGGCACGAGCCTTCAGGCGGAAGAGGGAGCTGACTCCCCATTCAGCGTAGACAACGGATTTGCCTACGCCTCCATGCAGTCAACAGCCTTTTACAGCGGAGCTCCCGTCATACTCTACTACAATACGGGCAACGAAACGAGCATGTACTTCCCGAACATGATCGTTACCGTCACCGACCCCGAAAGCGTCCCCGAACCGGCTTCATGCCTGCTTGTCACGCTGTCGTGCGCGGGCCTGCTCGTCTCACGCAGAAGAAGATAACCTCGAACCGCCAAACTACTGGAATATCCGGTACGGCTACGGCCTTCTGCGATTTTCCCAACTGCCTTTCGCGCGGAGGGAAAAGCCGTACCGGGTCATTGGGCATTCCGCCCATCCCCCAACGCAGGCTCAGGGCCTTCACCTGGCAGAGCTGGATGCCCCAGCCGTCTTCCGCACCTCGACCTCCCTTGCATAGGGCTGCAAACCGGTACGGAACTTCAGCCCCCGGTGTTCCCTATCATGTGGGCGCAGCGTACGTTTTCATTCACTCTCGCGGCATTCAAGCGCGGTTGAAAAAACAGGATTTCTTTCTGTCCAGAACTTCAACCCGGCACACCAGCAGGGAAGAACCGTGGCCGGACTTATCGTAAAACAGGTATCAGAATTCCTCCTTCTCCACATCCTCATTAATTTGCAGAAAAGGATGTTCTCCGCCGGATCACGGTCGCAATCCTCCAACGTCCGAGAAACGGCCTCCTCCCGCCGTTCTCCCGGCATTTTTTCTCATCGGCAGAAAGTCCGCCGGGACTGCGGAAACCACCCAGACGAATGATGCACAAACAACCAAAACCGCATGCAACAGGGCAGTGTAATGAAACAGCATGTCCGCCTTAATATTCATACGGCAGGAAGCCCCGGGCCGCCCTCCCCTTTTTTCCGCCTCCAGAGGCATTTGACGCAGTCTCCACCTTTGCCATTAAATACGTTCCTGCACGGCATGAAAAAAACGGGAGGAACATCACGTCCACCCGGTTTTCACAGCCATCCGGCGCAAACTCCGGAGGCATGAGGTTGCCGGCCTTCCGCCGGAAACCGGTTAAAGGTAGCTGCGCACCACGCCGGAGACGCGTTCACGAGCTGCGGCAATGCGCTTGCGCAATTCCAGCGTGTAGGCCTCCATATCCCGGATGGGAGACTGGGCCACCCCGGAAATCATGGCCGCCTGTGCTACCGCCGGGCACTCCCATTCAATAATGCGGGGATCAATGGGCTTGGGAATCACGTAGTCGATGCCGAAGCTGAGCGGGGCTCCCCCGTAAAGGTCAATCACCTCCTGGGGGACGGGCTCCTTCGCCAGATCGGCCAGGGCGCGGGCGGCGGCAATCTTCATCTGTTCATTGATGACGGAAGCGCGCACATCCAGGGCGGCACGGAAAATAAAGGGGAAGCAGGAAACATTGTTCACCTGGTTGGGCCAGTCGGAACGGCCGGACCCCATAATGCAGTCAGGCCGCGCTTTTTTGGCATCCTGGTACGTAATTTCCGGGTCCGGATTCGCACAGGCGAAAATGATGGGGGAAGGAGCCATGAGCTTTACCATGTCCTGCGTGAGCAGTCCCTTGGTGGACAGCCCCAGGAACACGTCCGCTCCGGTAAGAGCCTCCTCCAGAGAGAAGTCTTCCGACTGGGAGAACTGCGCTTTCGTGGCATGAAGATCAATGCGTCCGGTATGGATAAGCCCCTTGGAATCAAACATGTAGATATGTTCGCGGCGCACTCCCAGCGTCATGTAGAACTTGGCGCAGGAAATGCCGGCAGCGCCGGCCCCCACGACAACAACCTTCATGTCCTCCAGCTTGCGGCCCGTCAGCTCCGCGGCGTTCAGCAGGGCGGCGCCGGAAATCACGGCCGTGCCATGCTGGTCGTCATGAAACACGGGAATATTCATCTCCTCCCGCAGGCGTTCTTCCACCATGAAGCATTCCGGAGCCTTGATGTCCTCCAGATTGATGGCGCCGAAAGTGGGTTCCATGGTCTTGATCGTCTCAATCAGCTTTTCCGGCTCCTTCACGTTCAGCTCAATGTCAAAAACGTCAATATCCGCGAACACCTTGAACAGAACGCCTTTGCCTTCCATCACCGGCTTGGCGGCATCCGGCCCGATATTGCCCAGTCCAAGAACGGCGGTGCCGTTGGTGACCACGCCTACCAGGTTGGAGCGACCAGTGTACAGGGCGCTTTGAGAAGGATCCTCTTTAATGCGGAGGCAGGGCTCGGCCACGCCCGGGGAATAGGCAAGAGTCAGATCCCGTTGTGAAAAGCAGGGCTTGCAGGGCAGTGTTTCCACCTTGCCGGGGCGGGGCTGGGAATGGTACTGCAAGGCATCTAATCTAATATCGGAACTCATGATTGTAATGGAAAAACAGAAAATCGAGCCTTGCTTGCACCACAGAACAGACATGCATTCAAGTAAATAATCAATTAATTGCGTCACACGCTCCGGAAAAGGAAAACCTCTTTTTACATTGATAGAGGACCCCGGGTATGCTAGTAGGTAGCCGGATAACCAACCGTCTGTAACCATGGAACATACGCCACCCCTTCCTTCCGGATTTAATATCAACGGCTATCTTATCCAATCCCTGAAACAGACGGATCCCCTCTGCCATGTTTATTACGTTTTGGATGCCAGTCATGTTCCATACCTGCTCCGCGAATTCTGCCCCCAGGGGCTCGCTGTGCGCGACCCGGAAAGCGGAAAACTGCGTTATCCGGAAAACACGGACATTGAACGGGAAGTTCTCCCGCTGAAAAATGACTTCGAAGCCCAGTTCCGAACCGGTTCCCTGTGGGAAATTCCCGCCTTGGGCACCCTGTACCTGGCTTATGCCATTCCCGGCAGCCATGCCGCAGCGGAACAGCCCCCCGGCGCGGTCATCCCCCCGGCGGAGCCCCTCCGGAGCGATCAACGGCCGCTGTCCACTCCCGGAACCGGGGCGGCTTCCGTCCATGCAGGTTCCCTTCCCCTGCCTCGGAAAAAGAAAAACTCCGCCGGAATATGGCTCCTTACCCTGCTCCTGCTGGGAGGCGCATGCGGAACTTATTATTACACCCAGACAACTTCGGAAAAATACGTCTCTCTGCAGGAACCGACCGTCCCCCAACCCGGCAGGGAAAAGAAGGAAGCCGCCAAACCGGAAAAGAAAGCCGTATTGCCCGCCGTGAAAACGGAAACGTCTCCGGAACAGGAAAACGCCGCGCCCGGCTCCCCGTCCGGAGACGCGGAACAGCCGGAAAAAACACCGCCGTCCATCTCCTCCGGGGAAAGGAACGGAGACGCCCCGGACATTTTAAAGGATGAATCCGCGTCCTCCCCTGCACAGACTGCCGGAAAATCCGGTACCCCGGCCCATGACGCGGTGGACGGAAAAAAAACGGAACCGGAAAATCCCGCCAACAGGAAGGAAGCACAGGGGGAACAATCTGCCGTCCCCCCTGTTCCAGAAAAGCGTCTACGGGGAAAAGCCTCCCGGCAAACCACCAATATGGGAGACGTCAACGCCTATGTGAGGAAATTCGCCAAGCCCATGACGCTGAACCAGTGGAAAAAGCAGTACGCCAACCTGTACACAAGCTGGTTCGGCAATTCCGAGGAAGTAGCCAAAGGCTGGATCACCACCTTCGGCCCCCTGGGATTCCGAGCCCGCGGTTTGGACGCCTCCTGGCCGGACACGAACTTCCGCGGCTTCTTCCCCAAAACCATGCTGGATCCCAACGGGGAACCCGTGGCGAACCTCTACACGGTCACCCAGGTGATTGAGGGTTCCCCCGCTGAAAAATACATCAAGGAAGGAGACCTGATCCTGGGCATTGACGGACACCCCTTCAAGACGTCTCAAAGCCTGGACGTGCTTTACGGCCCTTATCAGCACCAGGACAGGCGCGGCCTGGACATGCACGCGGGCCTTCTGCTGGACAAGGCGGAAGGGGCCGGAAAAATCACCCTGAATATTATTCCCGCGGAAAGCGTGGAAAAAATCCAGGGCATCCAGCCTCTCTGGAAAGAAGTCTTACGGGAGGAACGGGCCCAAAAGCCCGTTTCCCTTTCCATTCCGGTAAAAGGCGGCCAGCAGGTGCGCCTGCGCGTGGATGACGGCGGCAACGGCATTGGCAGCGACGGTTTTGAATGGTCAGGCCTGAGGCTGGAAGGCCCCGGCGGAACCGTTCCGCTGACCCGGGCCCTGCAATACACCGTAGGTTACGGGGAGGCCAAGTATGACCCCAAAAGCAGCGTATGGCAGGCCCACGCCGTCTCTTCCCTGGTTTTTGACATCCCCAGGGGAGACTGGAAACTCAAAGGGACAGGAACCCCCAGGTGGTCTGCCTCCGTTGGCGTGACCGTACAGGTGGGAGGCTCTTCCACTCTACCGGACGCCGTGAAGAAATACGTAAAAAACGTCACCTTTAAAATACCCCAGCTGGGCTCCTATGCCCTCGGCTTCCCCAAAAACTGCGCCAAGAGCAAGGCGGTTGTCCACATGATGAGTGAATGGCTGGCGGCCCAGCAGCGCGAGGACGGTTCCTGGGAACGTCCGGGCGGCTACTGCGGCAACCATTATGATACGGGCTGGGCCGGGCTGGCCCTGATGGCCACGGGCAACCCTAAATATGACCCCGTCATTAAAAAGGCGGCGCACTACATCGCCTTCTCCGGCTCCCAGTGCTGGTGGGCCGTCCCCCAGGCATCCGCAGGTATTTTCCTGTGTGAATACTGGCTGCGCTACCGGGACAACTCCGTTCTCCCGGCCATCCGCAACGGCGTGCAGCGCATGAAAAACGAAGTCCTTTACGGGGACTTCGTCACCGGCCACGGCATTCACCCGGGCTACCGGGGAACAGGCGTCAGCATCGGCGGCTCCCACATGTGCCTGTTCCTGGCGCTGGCCAGCAAAACCCCGGCGCGCACGGAAGACGATGTGCTGGACAAAATGATGGATCATGCCCAGTCCATCTGCCCCACCGGCATGGGGCCCTACGGCCGCATGACGGAAACCTTCACCTTTGAACCCAACCGCGAATGCGGGGGAACCTACTCCGGCCGCCATGGCCCGTACTACATTGCTTCCCTCATCTGCGGAGGACCGGAACTGTACACCAAAAACAGCCGCATCATGTACGGTGAAGGCCCCATCGGCGGCTGTGACCAGGGCCACTCCTCCGAGACGCTCTCCATCATGTGGGCCCTTCCCGCCTACTGGCGAACCAATCCGGAAGTATATTACAAAAACATGGAGGCTTTCCGATGGAAACTGACGCTGTTGCGCCCCTTTGACGGCGGCATGATGCAGAACCCCAACCGCCTGGAACTGATGACGGCGGATCCCGTCATCGGCACCTACATCCGCACCAGCATCTGGATCACGGCCCTCTGCGCGGAACGCCGGAACCTGGCAATCACGGGCAAGCCGGAATTTCAGGCAAAGACATTCCGGAAGGTGCCCCCTGTCATCGATACGGAATCCCGCTTCCTGAATACCTACGTGCGCAACTGGTCCATGGTAAATGCGGCGCTTGGGGCCAAGGCGCCCGCCTCCCTGAAATCCGCCATCCGGGAACTGAAAAACATTCCTGTGGAACAGGGCTGCCGCTTTAAGCTTATCAATGTCGTCAACAACCGCGCCCTCCCCATCGCCAAGGCTATCATGGAAATTCCCGGGGTGGACCAGCTCACCAGGGCCACCTGCGCGGAAATGGTTCTGGGCATGGATGTGCGCATTTTCTTTGAACCCAAGCGCAAGGACGATAATCCCCAACCCGGGGAATATTCTTTAACCGTGGATGTCCAGCAGCCGCTGGGCGGCCGTGCCCTGGGGCTTCACCGCGACAAGGAACTGGAAGGAAAAGCCAATTCCGCCTACAAATATGACTTTGCCGGCACGGTGCAATTCAGCGACACGACCACCTTCTCCCCCATGGAAACCATTTCCTGGACGCCCAATTCCAAATTCGGCGGACAGTGGAACGTTTACTCCTACAAAAAGGAACTCAGCGGCCCCACCCAGCCGGGCGTGCAGAAAATGAACGCCAAAATCAAATGGCGCGTCAATGACCTGGATGTGGAATATGACCGCCCCATCGCCGTGGGCGGCTTTGAAGTGGGATGCCCGGAAAAAGCCCTCTCAGTCACCAACTGCAACCATCTGTGGGTGCCGGGCATCCTGATCCGGGACCACGGCAACTGGGGATGCTCCTTCCATCTGCCGGACGGAACCTACATTTCCGCGGCCTCCCAGGGCAACCAGATAGAGGTGTACGACAAAACGGACAAAAAGAAGGAAACAACCTGGGTTTCCCCGAATGACTCCTGCCTGACTCAAGGTTCCCGCTGCCTGTTCCGCGTTTCCACGGACTGGCACGGCCTAGAATGCCGTGTGCGTGAACTGAAACTGCTGGGCAGTTCCACGGAGGAAGTCGCGGACTATAAGCTGAAAGCCTCTACCGGAGGCCGTGTGGATACGGCCAAACTACTGGACAGGGACGCTACCACCGTTGAAGAACTGGACGCGTCCCCCTCGGAAGACGAACCCCTGGTGCTGGAACTCACCCTGAAATCCCCTGCCGCCCTGCGCGCCGTGGACATCAAGATTGAAAAGGGCAACAACCGTTTAGTCATTGAAGCCAACAAAGGCGGCAAGTGGATTCCTATTCACTGGGGCTCCCTGGGGGCCTCTACTGCCGGCGTCAGCGATGCTCAGAAAGCCATGTACGCGAATGAACCGGAAGTACTGCGCATGCTCCAGCTTCCGGGCAATGGATTTATCAAATGCATGCGGACGTTTGACCCTGTCACCACCAACAGGCTGCGCATCAAGCTCTTCCAGAAGGGCGGAAAAGTCCGCCTTGCGGAACTGCACGTGTACAAGGCAAACGCCGTCAGAAATATGGCTCTCCAGTCTTAAACGGCTTTCACCTGCGGCCAGGAATAATAAAAAAACTTGTGATGAGGAAATCCCGGCAGGGGCGCCAATCTCCGTGTCCCTGCTGGAAAAACCGGACATACCATTTTAAGGAGGGAGGAAATTCCCTGCTCCATCCTGGGGCGGCCAGCCAATTTCTTGTCTATTGACACCAAGCCGCGCCTCCCCTATATTTCCTTATTATGTTCATCAGGACAACGCTCCTTTTTCCTATCCTTTTTCTCTCACTTTCAGGATCTTCCGTCATGGCGGCAACCCCTTGGGCTTCTGACAGGAACTGGGAGCTCGTTTTTGAAGACAATTTTGACGGCTCATCGCTGAACGCACACAACTGGAGCCGCATTGATTACGTAGGATATAATGCCCCGGACTGGCGCAAGTACCAATCCCGGGACGAAAGCCTTGTGGAATTCCGGGAAAAGGACGGCAACTCCGCCATGACCTTGTGGGGAAAATACGGGGACTACACCACCCAAACCAACCAGACCGCCCCAGCCAGGACATACGCCTGCGGAGGGGTATATTCCCTGAAAACCTTCTCCTTCCAATATGGCTACGTAGAAGTCCGCGCCAGATTCGACTGCGTGCAGGGCGTCTGGCCGGCCATCTGGATGATGCCCAAATCCGACAGCATCGGCTGGCCTGTCGGAGGGGAAATTGACATCATGGAACACCTGAATTACGAAGGCCGTGTTTACCAGACAATCCACTGGTCGCAAAACGGCGTTCCCAACCAGGATAACTCCCAGGGGGTCACCCCCGGTTGGAACGATGGTGCTGAAAAATCAAACTGGCATACCTACGGGATGGAATGGACGGAAGAAGGCATCACCTTTTATGTGGATGGAAAAGCAACCGGTTCATTCAAAAAGCCCAATAACGCAAACTGGCCCTTTGACAAGGACGGAAACGAATTCTACCTGATCATCGACCAGCAGATTGGAGGCAACTGGGTGGAAAACGCAGGAGTTAATAAGGGAATCGACCAAAATACGCTGGCCAATTCCGGAGCCGCATTCGACATCGATTATGTCAAAGTCTATTCTTCAAGCATCTACAACCACCTCGTCCCGGAGCCCGCTGTGGCTTCGCTGGGCCTGTTGGGAATGGCGTTGCTGGCGGCTCGCCGCAAAAGAAACTGATTGCCCACACACCTTTTCCTTTTGTTCCTCCCTGCCGCGGGAATAAATCTTCCGGGACATTCCCGGCATATTCTCAGGCAAAAACCGTCATTGGCACCTGCCTCAATATTTCTGGACTGGGGATGAAGGCAGTTTTTCTCCTCCGTCCTCTTCCAGGCGGCATAGAGCCTCCGCACGGCGGAGGCAGGAATCCCACAGGGAAGCCTTTTCCGGAAACGGGAAACACAGGGAGTCACTCAGCTTTTCCACCCGTTTGAAAGAATCCTCCCGGTCATAGGCGTTCAAACTTTCCAGGCGGGAAGCCAACCCATCCAGCCAGGGAAGAGGGTCATGGCAAATCAGAGGAAGATCGCATCCGGCCTTCAGGGACAGGAAGGCGGCGTCATCCGGTGAATACTGCGTCGTAATCGCCCCCATGCACAAATCATCCGTAAACACCACACCCCGGAAACCGAGACGGTCACGCAGAAGCCCCCTGATCACCCGTTCAGACAAGGTGGCGGGATAATCGGGATCAATCTGGGGCAGCATGATATGGGCGGACATGATGGAGGACAATGCCGGACACAGAGCCAGAAAAGGCAGCAGATCCGTCTTGAACAGCTCCCGTTCATCCAGGCCGATCACGGGAAGGCTGAAATGGGGATCCGCCAGGGCACGCCCCATGCCGGGAAAATGTTTGCCGCAGCTCTGCACGCCTCCCCGGCGCAGGTTGGAGGCATAAACGCCGCCGCGTGAAATAACGTCCTGCGCATTGTCTCCCCAGCAGCGGCCGGGCAGCGCGTTGGCTGCGGACGGATCATGGCAAATATCGAGCACCGGGGCAAAATTCAGGTTCACCCCCAGGTAGCGGAGAGCCAGAGCCGTCACCGAGCCCAGTTCCACGATGCCGCCAACCGAACCGAGCCGGGCCAGCGAAGCCGGGGAGGGCAAATTCAAGCCCAGGGAAGCGGTGCGAACCACCCGCCCCCCCTCCTGATCCACGGCAATGACAGGATGGTGGAGGCAAAGTTTCCGCAGCGACTCCGTCAGACCGCGCACCTGCTCCACGGAATCAATATTCCTGGAAAACAGAATGAACCCGGCCGGCTGCAAACGCCGGATGGCAGCCTCTTCCTCCGCGCCCACTTCATGGCCGCTTATGCCGATCAGGGCAGGGAGCATGGACGGAAAAAGATTAATGGCCCAACAAGGAAGTCCTGGTGTATAGCGGGTAAACGGGAATGCTGCGTTCCTCAATCGCCTGGCGTCCTCCTTCCTCTCGGTCCAGCAGCACCAGGGCGGCGGCAACCCTGCCCCCTTCCGCCTCAATGGCATCAATAGCCTTCAGCGTGGAGCCTCCCGTCGTGATAACGTCATCCACCACGACCACGGTATCCCCGGCCTGGAAATTGCCTTCAATGCGGCGGCCGCGTCCATGGTCCTTCGGTTCTTTGCGCACGGTGAACACCTGAAGCGTCTTTTCCGCCCCTTCCAGAGCGCTGGTCATGCCGACGGCCAAGGAAATAGGGTCCGCCCCCATGGTCATGCCGCCGATGGCCGCCACCTCCGGGAAACGGGGCAAAATATCCTCCTTCACCAGCTTCCAGCCCAGAGCGCCCACCAGGGTGGCTCCTACGGGGTCCAAGGCTGTCATGCGGCAGTCCACATACAAATCGGACACCTTGCCGGAAGCCAGTGTAAAAGTTCCCGTACGCACGGATTTTTCCAAAAGAATGCTTTTAAGAAGATCGTATTGTTCGCTCATGAAAATAGGGATGAATGAAATGGTTCGCCGTGTATAACAGATACCCCCGGAATAAGCAACGGATAACAGCATGCAAATCTTGACAAAAAGGAGGACAGGCCCCATAACCTGCCTGTCATTTTCCCGTTCCCATGAAATCCGGCATACTGGCGTTAGTTTCTATCAGTTCCGCTCTTGTTTCCTGCACATCGTACGAGAGGCCCCCGCTGTTTGACCAAATCACCGGAAAAATTCAGGGAATGTCCGGACGGGACGATTATCTGTCCGGGGTGGGCGCCACCTCAGGCGTCAACACGGACCTGCCTCCGGAAGCCCGTCTGGGCCAGGGATATTGGGACCTGCCGGCGGGCACCCAGGGGGAAAAGCACATCATCATTGACCTCAAGCAGCAGAAAGTTTTCTACTACGTGGGAACCACGCTCGTGGGCGTTTCCCCCATGTCTTCCGGCAAGGAAGGCTACGGCACTCCCAGGGGAACATACAAAATCATCCAGAAAGACGCCAACTACAAATCCGGCACATACGGCGTTCTGCGCAGCAAATCCACCGGAGCCGTCGTCAACGGGGATTACAACGCCAGGGCTGGCGGAGCGCCGGCAGGAACCTACTTTGACCCCGCCCCCATGCCCTACTGGATGCGGATTACGGGAGGCTACGGCATGCATGTGGGTTTTGTCACCGGATATCCGGTCAGCCACGGCTGCGTACGCCTGCCGGAGGACATGGCCAAGATATTCTTTGAACACACCCCCATCGGCACCAAGGTCACCATCCGTTAGCCGCTTCCTGCGCGGTCTCGCGCCGCAGAAATGCCACACTTTCCGGAAACCGGCGTGTTTCTTATTCCCGCCGTCCGGAAGCGTTCCGTGCTGATAACTGCTCCCGTTTCATGGCGCAGCTTCCTCACTCCGGCATTGACAAACGGCTCCGAACCTTTTTGAATATACGGGATCTTTGACCTCTTGATTCGTCATGACAATCCCTCCTCCCCCTGCCCTGCCGCCCCATTTCAACATAGGCGGCTACAAAATCACGGCGCTTGTAGAAAGCGGTCCGGACTATCATCTGTACCAGGCTCTTTCCCCGGAAGGCCATGCCGTCCTGATACGCGAATTCTGCCCCCGGGGCCTCGTTACGCGCGACCTGGCCAGCGGAGAACTGGCTGTCTCTCCGGAAAATGAATCCCAATTCGCCCAGGCCCGGGAAGCTTTTGAAACCCAATACGCAGCCAATGCAGAAGGCAAGCTGAGGGGATTCGGCACCGTGCTCTTCCTTTACCCGCTTTCTCCGGCGCAACCCCAGCCGGCTGCAGCGCATGCCCAGGCTCTCCGCCCCGCAAAAAAACCGCAGCAACCGCAACTGCGGAAGCCCGTAGTCGGCGCCGCCATCCCCGGAACGCCGCTGCCGCGGGTAAAGCACTCCGGAGGATTTCCGGTCATCACGGTCATTGTGACCGGGATGTTCGCCCTCTTCGGATTTCTGGGCTACCAGATACTCAAGGATAAAGAAGAACCCGTCGCTAAAGCTGTTACCGTGCCCGTACCGGCTCCGCCCAAGCCCAAACCCAAGCCCGCTCCGCCAAAACCGGAGCCCGTGGTGGTCACTCCTGAACCGGAACCCGTGGTGGTCGCTCCCGAACCTGAACCGGAGCCTGAACCGGAGCCGCCTGCTCCCGACCTTTCCCCCTCCCCGGAAGTCATTGCCATGGAAAAGGCTTTACGGGAGGAAGCTATCGCGTCCAAGGGGAAATTTTCTGAAAAACTGTTGAATAAATATCCCCATTACGCGGAAGCCTACGTACGGGATTACGTGAAAAAACGCGGAGGCAATTTTTCTCCGGATTTTGAAAAATGGCTGAAAAACACGAAAAACAATCGTGAAGTCTTCGCCATGTTCTTCCCGCCGGACCCCAGCGTCGCCACCAATGTGGCTTTCATGATTGATGAACTGGGGCTGGAAACGACGGAAAAATATGACCAGCTCGTTCTGGCGTTCGCAGTAGGACGCCGCGAATTCGGCATGGGAGCCTTCGACCTTACCCATCAGGGCCGTTACGTTGATGCCCTGGGCAAGCTGAATGATCTGAGATCCTCCGGAGTCATGCCTCCGCCAGCGGACCTGTACTGCGCCGGGAAACCGCCCGTCAACTGGTATGGGAACGCCCCCCGCACCGTGGATGAGGAATGCTACAAAAAGGTGGAAGCCTATCTGGACCGCAAAAAAATTACCCCCAAGCAGGCCTGGCTCAGGAAATACCCCACCGTCTCGGAAATTGGGGACTCCGCCATTACGGAAGACAACCTGGCCGGCTTTCTGCACGAATACATGTACCGCCACGGCCAGCTGAGGCGCAAGAGGGATCCCTTCCCCACTCCGGTGGAATTCTTTTCCTACCTGGTGGATAAATATGAACATTGCGGTGATTTGCGCGACGTGGACCGCAAGCGTGTGGAATGGACCGGCGTCTCCCTGGAAGGAACGCCCTGGCCGGCCATGATGGCCCTTTCGGAAACGCGCCCTCTGCGTGAGTGCGACAGCGTGTGGGAACGCTACATGGGCCAGCGGGGCCCGACCCGCCTATGGCTGTACGGCCCCTACCGGGCGGATGACGATAAGGAACCGCCCATCCTGTTCAGCTTTGACCCGGATCCGGAATGGTCCAGGGAATCCAATGAACGCAAGCTCCATGAAGGCGGCGTGTGCGGCACCATGTCCCTTATCTCCCGCAATTCCCAGATTGCGCGCGGCATTCCCGCCGCCCCCGCCGGGCAGCCCGGCCACGGCAATCTGATGACCACCCATTTCACCGGCAACGGCTGCTGGCTGAGCGTGGGGCAAAGCGTGGACACCCTGAAAGCCACCACGGGATTCTGGTACTTCCGAGATTCCGACGCACCGCGCACCGGCAATGCGGAATACCAGTCCGGACTGGCCCTGTCCATGAACATCGACTATGAAAAGTTCATCGACAGCCGATTCGCCATGAACATTTACAAACTGGCGGCCACCGGCTCCTCCACGGAAGAGACGGCCGCCCCTTCCGCCACGCTCCCCAAGGAATTCACGCAGACCGCCATGAGGACCGTGCTCAAGGCCAACCCGTTCTACACGGAAGCCTGGTACACGCTCTTCAAGCAGGAACCCCAGGACCTCATGGGAGCCACCAAGATGGTGGATGAAGTGAGGGAGGCCCTGCCGGACGGCATGGGCATCAGAAAGCTTTGGAAAACGCGCAAATACGTTTCCTCCGTAGGCCGTGGCGACAAGAACGGCAAGGAAATGCTTGCCAACCATGCCAGGGAATACGTCAATGTGCTCTGCTCCGTGATTCTGGAAAATGCCCTGAAACAGGAATATGACTATAAGACCTTCCAGTGGGCCGAACTCATGTCCTGGCTCAAGTCTGAATCCAAGCGCAACTCCTACCCGGAGCCTCAGGCCGCCTATCAGATAGCGTATGCCAAGGCCCAGGGCACGGACAGGCTCAAAAGAACCGTAGACAGGGGATTCAAGAAAGCTCTCAATTTCTACCGGGACGACAGCAACGCCCTGAAGGAGCCCAAGGATGTGGATCAGGAGGAAATGTCCTTTTCCCTGGCCGCCCTGTGCCAGGCCCTGCCCAAGGAAGAACTGGTCCCCTGGATGAAAAACATGCTGGACACCTGTCCGGACGGGTTCAAATACAAGCCCAAAAACAAGAAGGAAACGAAAATCCACCCCTTCTACGACGCCCTGACGAAAAACTACATGTCTCTGGCTGACGGTTCGGAAAAATCCCGCGTCAAGTCGGAAATGAAAGAGGCTTCCGACAGAATTCTGGAGCTTTCCCAGGACAAGAAAGGCGATGGGAATGGGTCCTCCGGACGCCGCCGGAGACGCTGATTCCCCGCTTCCGTGCACCTCTACGTCCACATTCCCTTCTGCCACCGTATTTGCCCGTACTGCGCTTTCTTCAAGCACACGCCGGCCTCCACGGACATGAAATCATTCATCCGTGCTCTGGGCAGGGAGGCGGAATCCCGCACAGCCGCTCTGGCCACAAACCGCGGAGGGGAAACGGCTACGCTTTACTTTGGTGGGGGTACTCCCTCCATGCTCTCGGACACGCATCTGGGGCATCTCATGGAAACCCTGGATCGTCTCGTGCCCGTGGACAAACTGGACGAATTCTCCTTTGAGGCCAACCCCGCCACCTTTACGGAAAAAAAAGTGCGCTTCTGGCGCAGCCTGGGCATGACACGCGTCTCCCTGGGCGTGCAGTCCCTGGATTCCGGCATCCTGCATCTGCTGGGGCGCGAACATACCCCGGCCCAGGCTCTGCACTCCGTGGAAATGCTGAAAAATGCGGGAATGCCCCATATCAACATGGATCTCATGTTCGCCATTCCGGGGCAAACCCTCTCCATATGGGAAGCCACCCTGAAGGAAGCTGTCCGCGCCGGAACGGACCATATCTCCGCCTACAACCTCACCTATGAAGAAGACACGGAATTCTTCCGGAGCCTGCTGCGGGGGGAGAAAAGGCAGGATCCGGACGAAGACGCCGCCTTTTTTGAACTGGCGGAACACATGCTGGAGGCGGCAGGCTTGCGCCACTATGAAACCTCCAACTACGCCCGGGAGGGCGGCATCTCCTCCCACAACATGGCCTACTGGAAGGGAGAGGACTATGTGGGCATAGGGCCTGGTGCGGTCAGCACCATCAACGGCATACGGTACTCCAACACGCGGGATACGGACGCCTACATACGTAGCACGCTGGAAAACGGCCTCCCCCTTTCCGAACAGGAACCCGTCACCGAGGAAGACTACCGCCTGGAACGCATTGCCCTGATGCTCCGGACGGATGAAGGATTGCCGCTGAAATACATTCTGCCGGAATCCCGTCCTCTGCTGGAACAATACCGGGAACTGGGCCTGGCGGACATTTCCCCGGAACAAAGGCTCATCCTGAAAGGCCGCGGACGCCTGCTCGTGGACGCCATCGCAGCGGAACTGTGCTGATCGCCATTCCCTTATTAACTTAATATCCTAAATTGAAAAATACATGAATTTGGTTTCTTGACATTTTCAATTTTTGTACATTATTTTATTATGTGACCATAAGTGGTACAAATATGTTCGTATATTCACATATTCTCTCTACTTTTTTAACAGGATTTGTTTTCCTGCTACAGATTTCTTTTAATCAGGCGTCAGGAGCTAAACTTAAACCTTCAGCATCGGTACAGGTCACCCAAACGTTCATCCTGCCCTTTTACCTGAAATCCAAACCTCTTTCTGAAAAAAAGCTGGTTTTCCGGAAAGCACTCTCTTTTTTCCCTTTTCTGAAAAAAATCCCAGAATACATCGCTTCGTCCGGGAATATCCGGGGCTGACTTTTGACGAAGGAGTCTCTCTTTTCGTTCAGCGAACTGCTTTGGGACAAATTCCCGGAGATGTGTGCGCCAGACTTCATGAATTGACAGCTTTGATGCAGCACAGGAACATGAAATCACGGCAACGGAATTCCTGTCTTACGGGATTTCTGGAAAATGCCTTTCTTCGGGCCTATTCTTTCCGCTATGCTCCCATTGATCTTGAAGCTCTATCGCTTTGCGCTCTGATAGAACTGGAAATGGAAGACGGGTGCTCTTTAAGCCTTCGAACACGCATTTTAAAAATTTGGGAAACCGCGGCTATCTCCATGGAAAAAGGGAACGTCCCGCAAAGAAAACTGGCCTCATTATTGTTTATAAGGACTCTCCGGTATGGGAAAAAAGACCCCTACCTGATGGCCCGTTGCGGATACCGGCTTGCCAATCTTTACATACGCATGAAGGAACCTCAAAAGGCCCAGTGGGCGGCATCATTCATCCCGCCTATCCGTGGCATGGAAGACTCTCGTTCTTTAATTCAACAATGGACTGCTTCCTCTTCCAAGAAAAAAAAGCGTAGGAAATAACTCCGTCAACCCCATCTAACCATTCATGAATCAAGCATTTATTTCCCGATGTTTCTCTCAAATCCCGCTTTTGCTTTTATTTTCCAGCATCACGGCATTCACCACCCTTCACGCAAAAGGCCAGCAGGTTTATGAAGGAAAAACAACACTGGAACAAACTCTGGCACCTGTGGAAGTAGTTAACGATCTCTCTCAGCTTGCGGCTAAATTAAAACAATGCTGTGCCGGGGAACTGAAAATCCCAAATACAACGAAGGTCACTGACCCAAAATCTCCCTCTACTATTCCTTATAACGGAAAAATTTCCCTCAAGGATTTTAAGGATGAACGTATTAGCCAACCTACTACTGTTGCGTGGCTTTCATTGATTTCCGACGATGGATGCGACATTGCCTATACTACAGGGGACGGAGAAAAAACAGACTGGTTAAAAGAACACGGAAAAGGACATGACATTTCCAAAGGGCGCCGGGATTGCCCGCATGTCTTGAAAGCAGGTTCTTACAATTTCCAAATCAAATATTCGCAAACCTATTACAATCCCAAGCCGGGCACAAGTGATTTGGACGGCATCAGCCTTGTAGTCGCTCCCATTGTCGTGGACATTTGCATTGGAGAAAAATCGATCCCATATAGTAAAAGCCACCTTTTCTTGGAGAAAAAAACAGAACTCCGGCTCGCTATCAACAAAATTTACCTGGCAAAAGGGCCTTCCGAAAACTCCGAAGACATATCCATCACATGGGAAGCTCAAACTTATTCCAAATGCCCGCAACGATTTAATGGAGTTATTCTGGCGTGCAACCATACGTTCCAACCAAACAACGGCGCCTGGAAACCCATCGGCAAAGGCCCATGCATCACCTATACTCCAACGGAAGCAGAACTAATTCGTGTGACCATCGGTGATAAAAGTTTTTATTACGAAGGCATTCCCAATCGTTTAGGAGAAATTTACTGGGCCATCCGCCCCTGCCAGGGACTGCCCATAGCAAACCATCACTTTCTGCTCTTTGTCCCTGACGACCCGGTAAAATTAAATCTTCCGAACCCTGGGCTTGCTAACTGCACCGCTATCCCCGGAATGAAAATCATCACTATCGGAGGGGATGCAGGGCCAGAAATCAAATACCGAAAAAAACTCAAAATCATCCCAGCTGCCGGAACCGTTTATTATAAGTGGATTTATGAATCCCTATCTCCTCCATTTGCTCAAGCAGGTGTAGCCAGCAAATATATTGATTGCTTAACTAACATGGTTTACCATAAAAATGACAATCCTGATATAGTAGCTGTTGAAAACTGGTTCAAAAACAACCATGATAAAAAATTTACAAATTTTACAAATATCATAGCCATTCAAAACAAGAAACTATTTCAAAAAGTTCTTCATTTTTCACAAAGTTATAATGAGCAGGAACGATATCTAACCAATCCATCAACTAACCGAAATCCAGAAAGTACAGAAAATGGATCAAATTGTGCTTCCTTAGTTTCTTCTATTTTACAGTATAGCGGAGCCACTTGGGAACAGATACTTGAATCAGCTGACACAAACGGCATTGATGTTGGAGAACGCCATCTTATCCCTATTAAACGTTTCAATCCCTAATTTTCATGATACAATCAACCACCATAGCATTCTTATCGTCGGCTTTTATATATTTCTCAGTTTGCCAAGGAGATATTTGTCAAATCAATGGTCTGAGTCCAGAAGATTTGAAAAATCTCTCTTATGACCCTCCAAGGAATGAATTGCTTTCTGAGGCACAAGATAAAAAGGCATGGCAGACATTCGTTGAAACCTATGAAGCGCCTGTAGGTAAAGTACAGGATTGGTATAATTCCATCAGGGATAAAGATTCCGCTGATGCTGCAGCCGATGCGTTCAAGAGAGATGTCCTGCCCATTCTTAAAAAGCTGACGGGACGTTCTGCTGATATAAAGAAACAAGTCCTTGCTATTCCAGCTTCTTCTGAAATGCAAAAACTGATTCTTTCACGTATCCTCACATTGCAGAGCCGCTTGCTAATAATTTTTCTTCCTATGCAAGACAGTAAAAAGTCAAGTTCCGATGCTTATTATCATGGCAGTGAAAAACTCTTTGACATATTTCTAGGTCTAACGTCAACAACAGCCATGGATATTTCAAAATTTATTGAAACTCAAAATGAAGACCAGGAAAGCATTGAAGCAGCTTTCAAAGAACCATGGACAGAGACATCATCTTCTTAAAAAGCAGGTTACATAGAAATTGCGTTGATCTCTATTGAATTTCCATCCTTCTTTTATTCCCCTTCATTCAGGAACCCTGTCATGCTTCCATAATCTGATGATCTTGAAATACTCAATCTTCCTCACCGTTGCATCTTCCATTTTTATTTATGATTCAGCATGCTATGGGGACACCTGCCAAATCAATGGACTGGAGCCGGAAGTACTGAAAAGCCTTTCTTACGAACCGCCCAACAAGGAATTGCTCGCCACCGGACAAAATCAAAAAGCATGGCAGACTTTCATTGAAAACTATGAAATCCCTATCCGTAAGGTTCAAGATTGGTATAATTCCATCGTGGATAAAAATTCCGCAGACGCAGCGGCAAAATCTTTTTCTACGGAAGTTTCACCTATCCTTAAAAAACTTACAGGACCCGCTGCCGATATGAAAAAGCAGGTTTTATCTATTCCTGCTTCATCCGAGATGCAAAAATTTATTCTTTTGCGCATTCTTCAGCTTCAAAGCCGTCTACTGGTCATTTTCCTCCCTATGCAGAGTGAAAGGGAAATGGACGACAACACCTGTTACCGAGGCAGTGATCTTCTTTTCGATACTATTTTGGAACCTACAGCTCAATCAGCCCAGGACGTTGCCAAATTCATTGATTCCCGGAATGAATCCCAAGAGCATATAGAAGCTTCATTTAAAGAGCCCTGGTCCACATCTGCCGAATAAATTATTAATAGTGCAACTATTCTAACCTTTATTTG